>Ga0210406_10000079_pt1 | contig 148789 bp, 120 predicted proteins | sample IncBWC30MmetaG_FD_155454 | JGI IMG/M metagenome (GOLD analysis project Ga0210406, IMG submission 155454) | Forest soil microbial communities from Barre Woods Harvard Forest LTER site, Petersham, Massachusetts, United States - Inc-BW-C-30-M | ecosystem: Environmental > Terrestrial > Soil >... | reverse complement strand
TCCCGCCTCGCGACGAGTGTTATTTCACCCTTGCGCTTCGCTAACCCTTCACCTCCATCAGGTTGGGTAGAGGACTTGCACCTCCTAGCTGTCGAACATGCTCGGCACACAGAAAGGGCCCTTTTCTCACGAAAGGGCCTTCTTTAGGTTGACTCCTCGGTAATCCGGCTACGCAGTTTTTCGTTCCGGCTCGCCGCTATGTTCTGGACTTTGCCCAGGTTCGGGAAAATCGGAGTCTGCGTCCTTCAACATCGAATCCTGATCGCGATGCCCCAGCTGTTCTTGCTGGCCTACGTTCCCCGGATTCTTGTGGTCCTCAGATTCCGTGGCACCCTTCGCCGCGTCTTGATCGGGCGTATCGTGCGGCATGGCTGAACCTCAATTCTCAATCCTACGAACACAGTTTAGGACTGGAGCTTGGCAAAAAATATAGATATAAAGTAGGAGAAGTGGGTCGGAGAATGGGTATATGAAACGGTTCTTTTCAGTATTCCTGCTGGTCCTATTGTGGACTGCATGCGCGCTGGCTACGCCTTCCGACGCCCGTCTGATCCTTGTCCGGGCGACTCACCAGCGCGTCCACCGCCATCGCGCTCATAAAGCCGGCAAGCATCATCGTCCCCGGCGCGCCCATCATCGCGCGGTCTAACGACTACGCGTAAGTCAATGTCAGTCCACGACTTAAGAGTTTCTGCCGGTGGCTGGAACTCCCAGCTTGCGCAACCGTTCCCGCGCCTGCAGCGCCTCCGGAGAGTGCGGATATCGTTGGATCAGGTGGCGCAACTCGCTGACTCCATCATCCTGTTTCCCCAGTTCAATTAACGAAAAGCCCTTCTTCAACTGCGCCGACGCGACCTTGTTCCCGCTGGGAAAGTTCTGCAATACCGCGTCGTAACTCTGCGCTGCTTGCTGATAGTTTCCCTGACGAAATTGAAGCTCGCCCAGGTAGAAGTAGCAGTTTCCCGCAAGCTCGGTATTGGGATAGAACTTGATGTAGTCGGAGAACTCTTGCAACGCCAGATCATTCTTGTTGCCGTTGTAATCGCGGAAGGCGTTGTTGTAGAGCACGTCCGGAGGCGGCGCGTCACTCATTGCTTTCTGCTGCGCTTGCGCCTGAACCTGTTGAGCGCCCAGACTTTGTTGCGCAGCCTGCATGTCTTCGAGCTGTTTGCTGACCTTGGCGAGACGCGCTTTTAACTCATCGAGCGAATCGTTGAGCGACTGGATCTGGCCCGAAAGTTGGTCTACCTTGGAGCCGCCTTCGTTCTGCTGCTTCTGCAGCCCGGTTTGCAATCCGTTCAGAGCATTGGCCACCTTATTGACCGCGTCCGTGCCCTGCTCGACCAGATTCTTCATCACGCCCATGCGCTCGTCAAAGCTGCGCTGCATGGCCGTCATCTGCTCCTGCAGTTGCTGGACCTGGGTTTGCAATTGCACCATGTCCTTGTTAGCGGCCCACGCCGGAGCCCGTCCCAGACACAGTATCGAGAGCAGAGCGAATTGGAACATGCGATGTAGTTTCATAGAGATTCCCTGAACTGCCCGGTCGTGTCGACGCATTGATTTAGATGCTATTGATTGTCCCACCGGCTAGGACAATCCGACACCGAAAGCTACTGCCCGGAACCGTAAGATGCAACCGGCAGATATTCCCATTCCAGCGTCCAGCTTCGGGGCACACCAATGCGCCATTCCACCCCAGAAGAAGCGGGGGACGTTGGCGACGTCCCCCACGCTTCTTTACTTTTGATAGGTGAGATGGCCGCGCCGATTCTGCTGCCAGCAAGCTTCGTTGCTTTCTGTGCAGAAGGGCTTTTCCTTGCCGTAGCTGATAGTCTTGATCCGGCTGGCGTTGGTGCCGGCCCCCGTCAGTGCGGCCTTCACTGCACTGGCGCGCTGGTCACCCAAGGCCAAATTGTAGTCGGTCGATCCCCGCTCGTCGCAGTGCCCCTCAATCGTAATGTTGATATTGGGATGCTGATTGAGGAATTGCGCGTCGGCCTGCACCGAACTCTGCTGATCGCCGCGAACGTCGGCCTTGTCGTAGTCGAAATAAACATCCTTCACGTTCTGACTGAACAAGTCTTCGTCCGATACGGACGGGGTGGACGGAGGCGGTGTTGGCGCTTGAGTAACCGTCAGCCGCGCGGTGGCTTCCTGGGATCCGCCCGATCCTTTGGCGGTCAGGTGATAGGTCGTCGAATCGGTTGGAGACACGCTTTGCGAGCCGTTCGGCTGCACCGCGCCAATGCCATCGATCGACACGTCGGTGGCGTTGCTGGTCTGCCAGGTCAGAGACGCCGATTGTCCGGCCTGAATGGTATTGGGACTTACCGAAATCGAAGCGGTTGGCTCTGGGGGTGGCGGCGGGGGCGGGGGCGGGGGCGGCGTTGCCTTCTTCTTGCAGGCGCCCAACATCATTACGGCACCCAGCATGACTACCAGTGCGAACCACTTCATGCGTCGTTGCTTCACTTTATTCCTCCTGCGACCCAAAGGCTTGCCTTCCCAGGGTCAGACGAAGTGTATTTACTATTTCCAACTCCAATTCGGTTGGGTATTGCGCCCTGTAAAAGTCAGTTGCTGGACCTTACTACCGTCCGCCAGCATTGTCCAAATTTCTTCCTTACCGGAGCGGCTCGATTGAAACACAATATGCCGTCCATCCGGCGACCAGAAAGGAAAATCGTTGCGCCCGCCGTCGTGGGTCAACTGCACCCACTGCTTACTGGCAATGTCCATGAGGTAAATGTCGGACGCGCCCGGTTCGCCCGGACCATACTTGCGAATCCACGCCAGACACAGAAACTGCCCGTTGGGTGCCCAGTTCGGGGATACGGCATACCCCTGATCGGTCATGCGCTGCTGGTTGGTGCCGTCAGCTTCCATGGTATAAATCTGCGGCAAACCCGTGCGCCCGCTGACAAAAGCGATTTGCGCATTGGTTTTCCGGTTCCAGGATGGCGAAACATCCGGCCCCCTGGCAGTCGTCATGCGATGCAGATTCCCGCCCGAGGCGTCCGCCACATAAATCTCGGGCTCGCCCCCACGGGATGACGAAAACGCCAGCTTCATTCCGTCTCCCGACCAGGCCGGCGACAGATTCGTTCCCCCCATGTGCGGAAAACCGACCGGCCGGTTCAGGTCCAGGGAGAACATCATAATTTCCCAACCGCTTTTAGTCAGGCTACTGAAAGCCACACGGGACCCGTCGGGCGAAACCCGGGGCGACAAAGAGATCGAGCCCAAACGCGTGATCTGATGCTGGTTCGAGCCATCATAATCCATCGCCCAGATTTCCTTGTGTCCGCTGCGGTCGCTCACAAAATAAATCTGGGTCTCAGCAATGCCGGCAATGCCGGCGCCCAGCCGAAAGATGATTTCGTCGGCGAACTTGTGGGCCATCAATCGCGCCGCAGCATCGCTGGAGGCATCGGAATATTGCTTGCCCAGAACCTGCGGGGATTGCGAATTTTTCACATCGTACAGCCAGCCCTGGACGGTCAACTTCCCCGCCGTGACTCCCAGGCTTCCGAAAGCCAGCATGGCTGCATTGGGAGGAGGCACGTTCCACGCCAGGTAATTCACCTCCGGAGGTTGACCGGGAACCTGCAAGGGATAAAAGCTCTTCGAAACCAGTTCGACGACCCCGGAGACGTCGAGATCATTCCACAGCGTGTCGTTGAAAGTCTTGAGCAGAGCCGCGTTCTGCGGATCGGTGGTGGAAGCCTTAAAGTCAGGGACGGCCAGCCGTACTTTGTCCACTCCCAGGCTGGTCCCGGTCTTAACCCAATCCTGCGCCAAGAGTTCGAAAGAAAGTGGGGAAGAAAGAAAGCAGCAACTGAAGATGAGAACCAGTGCTAACGCCCGACTGCTGGGCCAGCGCCAGCCAGCATATTGGTTGAAGCCAAGTCTGCTGAAACTAAGTCCGTCGCGTTCGTCCCTCCGCGTGGGAGTCAAAGGGTTTGGGCACGACAATATCGTATTCCGATAGGACTTGCTTTCGAAGGTTTGTACTTCCCTCTTGCCCCGTATCACTGCGCTCCACGCTCCTCATTCTCATTGTGCCCCGGTTATGAGGCACAAAATCAGTCAGTAGTGCATCTTGTTTACGCTAAAGGTTCACTTCTTATAATCGAACCAGTACTCGACAGAAATTTTGCCACCGGAGTAATCCTGCGGCAAGGGACCGAAAGTATCAATCCGCTCCAGTGCGCGTTTCGCCGAAATGTCCAACGACGGCACGCCACTGGTTTGCTCTACCTGCACGTTCGAAGGATGCCCGTCGCGCGCGATATCGAAAGTGATGTAGACGCGTTGCGCGCTCGTGATCCGGGGATCGACCTCGTACCTCAGCCAGTTCTCGGCCACCTTCTGCTGAATCCCATGAACGTAGTAGGCGTATTTCGTTCCGAAATCCCCGCCTCCCCCAGTGACTCCGAATCCACCTTTGGCCCCCCCGGCGCTGAAGGTTCCGTAAGGTCCACTGACCGGGCCACCTTCTCCGAACGCGACCTGATTATTCTCCTCTTCCGGCGCAGCCGGCGGCTTCTCCTTGGAAACCGTCTCCGCTTTCTTTTTCGGCTTTATTTTTACGTTCTTCCCCTGAATCTCAATTGCGTCGGGTGTCTTCTCTTCGATCTTCGGCTGCGATTCGGTAATCCCCTTCGATTCATTGGCCAGAACATTCTTGGTCGGCGCAGGATTGGCTGGCAGAGGAACCGTACTGACCAGGGTGGCGCCGATCGCTTCCCCGCCCCCGCCCGCACCCCAGGCGTCGCCCCTGGAGCCGGAAAAAACGGTGGAGTAGATCAACGCCGCCGCCGTAATTGCGAGGTGCAACCCCGCCGACCACGCCAGTGCCCGGCCCCAGCGGTCGTGCTCGAAGTAAATCTCAGCGTTGGCTGCCATTTTGCTCTAAAGGTTGCGTCACGATGCTGACGTTCGTAATTCCCGCCTGCTTCACCGCATCCATGACGGTGGCGAAGGCGCCAAAGGGAACATTTTCGTCCGCCCGCACAAAGATGAACTGATTGCGCGGATCCCGTATCTTCTGCCGCAACTTGCTTTTGATCTCGTTGATGTTGACGGCATCGTTGCCCAGGAACACGCGCTGATCTTTATTGATGGTGATCACCGTTCGCTCTTCGGTGATTTCTTTCACCGTCCGCGTTTTCGGCACACTCACATCAATTCCGGACTGCAGCACCGGCGCCGTCACCATGAAAATAATGAGCAGCACCAACACCACGTCCACCAGCGGAGTGATATTGATGTCGGCCATCGCGGTCTGCGTGCGTCCGTTGGAAGCCGTGAATGCCATCAGCGCCTCACTTCACTCGGAACTTGTGCCCCAGCCTGCGCGGCCTGGCTGTGCTCCACCGCATTGAGCACCTCCAGCGCAAAATCGTCGCTGCGGGCCGCCAGCTCGCGGATCGACGCGCCAATCAGGTTATAGGCAATGACCGCGGGAATCGCAGCCGCCAGTCCGGCAGCCGTGGTGATCAGAGCCTCGGAAATACCGGGCGCCACAGCTCGCAGCGTGGCCGCCCCCGCCGTTCCCAGTCCGTGAAACGCATCAATGATGCCCCATACCGTGCCAAACAGGCCAACAAACGGCGTTACCGCGGCGGTAATCGCGAGCCACGGCAAATTCCGTTCCAGCCGCGTGATCTCTTCCGATGCCCCAATCTGCATCCCGCGCTGAATCGTCACCAGATTGCGCAGCGTGCCCAACGTCCCCGCCTGCCGCTTGTATTCCTCATACCCGCCTTCGAACACACCGACCAGCGGGCTGGGTTTGAATTGCTCCGCCACCGCGGCGATATCCTGCAGCCGCTGCGCCTTGCGAAACGCACGCACGAATCGCCCGCTCTGCGCCCGGGCTCGGCCTAACAGGCTCCACTTGGTCAGGATGATGGCCCAGGAGATCAGGCTGAACACCAGCAGCGCAAGCAATACCAGCTTGGCCACCAGACCGCTGTTGGAGATCATGTCGACGATTTCGCCGCCGACGAATAGTCCTAGCAAGGGAAGAAAATGCATCGTTTTTCTTGGAGAATGTCCTCTGCGATTATAGATGAACTAAGTCTTGCACTCTTCGCCACGTACCCGATCTGCCAACGAAAGATTAGTTGCGGCCGAGCAACGCCGACGATCCCCCCGTCTTAAAATCGACGATCCCGGTCTTAAAATCTAGTTTCGTCGCGTTCCAGACGGTTGGTCGCCCCCGTAGTGGGAACGTCTGCAGACGCTGGAATTCGATCGATCATGTTTCGCAGCCAGTCGCACAGCGCCAGCGAGGCCCGGTTGCTGTTGGCTGCCAGCCGCGCCACTTGTGGCCAAAGCCAGGGCCGCAAGGCGGTGAACCAGGCAAATCGTCCCTGCCGAAATTGACCGCTGCCATCGATAAAGCGTTCGATCGACGGAAAGCGGAAATCGAATTCGTCGGAGATTACTTTCACCACTCCAAATCCGGCTCCTCGACTTTCCGCCGCGAGGGCGACTGCGGCACCCTCCATGTCGACCGCCTGCGCTCCAAACGACTCTCGCAGACTGGCCTTTTGCTCCGGGCTCGCGACCGATCCGAAACTGACGAGTGTTCCCTGGCCTTGATCGAGGCTCACGCTGCTGCCGTCGCCGGCATTGACCACCCGCCGCGGGCGCACAACGTCACCAACTTTGAGCGCGGGGTCGAGCGCCCCGGCCAAGCCAGCCGAGTAGACCATGCTGGGCGCATAGATCTGAATCACCGCCTCCGCCGCTCGACGCGCCGCTTCCGCTCCAATCCCCCCGCAAACCAAAACAATTTCGTGGTTTTCGAAAAAACGAAATCGCCGGCCGTTTACTTCTTTCTCGCGCACGCGCCATTCCCGGATTAGAGGACGCACCTCGCGCTCCAGCGCGGCCACGATCGCGACGCTAGACATAGCCATTGCCCCGGAACCACTCGACCGCGCGCCGCAATGCCCTCTCCACCGGCACGATCTTCCACCCCAGTTCGCGCTCTGCCTTGCCGGAACTGGCAAACATTTTCTTTTTGCCCATACGCACCGTGTCCACGGTGGCGCGCGGCTCGCGATCGAACATTCTCCCGCGAATCGCTTCGTCCACCACGGCCGCCGCCAAGGCGAAGACGTAGGGCAACTTCACTTTTGGCGAGGGCAGCCCGGTGATCTCCCCGAGCTGGTCTAGAATCTGCTTCAGGGTAAGGTTCTCCCCGCCCAAAATGTAGCGCTCTCCGGGCTTCCCTTTTTCTAAAGCCGCAACGTGTCCCAGCGCGCATTCCCGCACGTCGACCAGGTTCAATCCAGTCTCCACATAGGCAGGAAATTTGCGCTTCAGAAAATCGACGACGATGCGCCCCGTCGGGGTCGGCTTAACATCCTGCTCCCCCACCGGAGTTGTCGGATTCACGATCACCACCGGCATTCCACCGCGTCCGGCCTCCAGCGCCACCTGCTCGGCCATGAACTTCGAGCGCTTGTAGTGGCCGATCATGTCGGCTAGGGAGACCGGAGATTCCTCATCCGCCGGAGGTCCGCTGCCGGTGAACCCGACCGTGGCAACGCTCGAGGTGTACACCAGCCGCCGCACCCCAGTCTTGCGAGCGGCTTCTACCATGGCTCGCGTCCCCTCCACGTTCGACTTGTACATCTCAGCCGGATCGCGCACCCAGAGCCGATAATCGGCCGCCACGTGAAAAACCGTGTCGCAACCTGACATAGCTTTTTCCAGGGAGCCGCGATCGCGCAGTTCCCCAATCGCAGTCTCGGCCTTCAGTCCTTCCAGGTTGCGAAGATTGCTGGTAGAACGCACCAGCAGCCGCAGGTCAGCGCCTTGGTCGGCTAGAACGCGGGCCACGTGGGATCCGAGAAATCCGGTTGCGCCGGTGACGAATGCTTTCAGAGCCGTTCTCAGTTCTCAGTTCCTCAGTTCTCAAGCTACAGCCGCAAACGCTTGGGCAGCGAAACCGAGAACCGAGATCTAGTGTTGCGCCTTCTCCATGACCTTGGCGTAGGTGGTCAGCGCGAGTAGCGGGAAATATTCCCGGTAGAGGTGATACTTGAGATAAAACACGCGCGGGAATCCGGTGCCGGTGAACAACGGCTCATCCCACGACCCATCTTTTTTCTGCGTGCGCAGCAGGTAGGCTACGCCGCGCGCTACCGAGTCGCTGCGAATGTCGTTCGCGGCCAGCAATCCCAGCACGGCCCAGGCAGTTTGCGACGGCGTGCTCTCGCCCTGCCCGCGCAAATTCGCGTCATCATAGGAGCCGACTGTCTCCCCCCATCCCCCGTCGGCGTTCTGCACCATCCGCAGCCATTCGGCGCCCTGCTGGACGCAAGGCTCGTGCAGGTCCATGCCGATCGCGTCGAGCCCGCGCAGCACCAGGGCGGTGCCATAGATGTAATTCACGCCCCAGCGTCCAAACCAACTTCCATCCGGCTCCTGCTCATCGCGAATGAACTGAATCGCCCGTTTCACGGAAGGATGCGTCTGGTCGTACCCATAGGTCGCGAGCATCTCGAGGATGCGCCCCGTAATGTCTACGGTTGGCGGATCCAGCATGGCGTTGTGATCGGCGAAGGGAATGTGCTCGAAAACCATCTTGTCGTTATCTTTGTCGAATGACGCCCAGCCGCCGTTCTTGCACTGCATGGAAAAGATCCAGTCCATCGCGCGCTGCACCGATTCCCGCTGGTAGCGCCCGTTGGGATGCTCCACGCGGCTCAGCCCCAGGCACACCATCGCGCTGTCGTCGACGTCGGGATAAAATTCGTTATTGAACTCGAAGTACCAGCCGCCCGGCTGTCCCTTCGGGTTCTTCACTTTCCAATCGCCCACGTTGCGCACTTGCTTCTGCAGAATCCAGTCTGCGCATTTCACCATCCGCGGATCATTGGCGGGAACGCCGGCTTCGCCGAGCGCAAACATCGCATATGCCGTATCCCACACCGGCGACATACAGGGCTGCATGCGGAAGGTCTCTTCTTCTTCAATCCCTAGCTTCTCGAACTCATCCATCGCGCGAATCACCTGGGGATCGTCCATTGAATAGCCCAGGCAGCGCAAGGCAATGATCGCGTTCATCATGGAGGGATAAATGGCGCCCAGCCCGTCGCTCATTTCGAAGCGCTCCAGCATCCATTTTTCCGCGCTCTTCAGCGCCATCGAACGCAGCGGACGCACATGCACCCGCTCGAACCAATGCGTCATGCGATCCAGAACCAGGAAGAAGTTGCGCCACGAGACCAGCTTGCTGGCCCAATGCAGGTGCATGCGCGACTTCTCCATCCCGTCCACAAACAACTCTTCTACGCCCATCTCCGGCGAAACCTTCTTGAACGGTTTCTTGGCGTAGCAGATCGACAACGGCACCAGAATGGCGCGCGACCAGGAAGAAATTTCGTAGATGTTGAACCAGAACCAGTTGGGAAACAGCACGATCTCTGGCGGAATCGCCGGAACCGCGTCGTAGTCATACTGTCCGAAGAAACAAAGATAGATCTTCGTAAACGTATTAACTTCAGTAACCCCGCCCATCTCCAGAATCTTGCGGCGCGCGCGCTCTAACGCCGGATGATCCGCGGTATATCCCGCCAGCTTCAACCCGAAATAAGCCTTCACCGAGGCGCTGATATTCGAGGGGCCGGCGGCATAAATACTCCATCCGCCGTCTTCATTCTGATGTTGCAGAATCCAGTTCGCGGCCTTGCGGAACCGCTCCTGATTCCCCGTCCCCAGCAGGGTGTGCAGCAGGATGTAGTCCGACTCGAGGGTGGTATCGGCTTCGAGTTCCCCGCACCAATATCCGTCTTCATGCTGCTGCGAAAAAAGACGTTTGCGCGCGGCCGCAATCGAGGCCCCCACGCGCGTGCCCAGTTCCTCAATTTTACCGAAGCGAAGCTGTGGATTCGAACCCAGTGGTACGGAGGCGACAGGGGACTCGGGGGAGTCAGTATTCATGAATTTGCGGCTCCATTCATCCGCGAATCGATCTCCTAATCCGCGGTCGCGCTGGCCGGAGCGGCGGCGATCGCCTCCACAATCTCCGGGGGCAGCCCGAAGCGCACGTTTTCCGGCATAACTTCCAATTCCTGGAGGTTGTCGAACCCTTTGTTGCGCAGGAAGGTGACGGTCTCTTCCACCAGACATTCCGGGGCAGAAGCGCCAGCGGTCAGGGCAATCGTCTTCACGCCCTTCAACCACTCCGCTTCAATATCGTTGCAACTATCGATGAGATGCGCGTTGGTGCCTAAGTTTCTCGCTACTTCCACCAGTCGGTTCGAGTTTGAACTGTTTTCCGATCCGACCACCAGCAATAAATCGGCTTCCGAAGCCACCTGTTTCACTGCGACCTGCCGATTCTCGGTGGCATAGCAGATATCCTGCGCCGCCGGACCCTTGATGTGGGGAAACTTTTGCTTCAGGGCCGCAATAATATCTTTGGTCTCGTCCAGGCTCAGGGTGGTTTGCGTCAAGTAAGCCACCCGGTTCGGGTCCGGCACGCTCAGCGATTTCACCTGCTCGGGCGACCCCACCACCTGAGTGACCAGCGGCGCCTCGCCCAGCGTGCCAATCACTTCATCATGATCCTTATGTCCAATCAGGATGAGCGAATAGCCTTCCTTGGCGAACTTCACCGCCTCCACGTGGACCTTGGTCACCAGCGGACAGGTAGCGTCAATCACGCGCAGACCGCGTCGCGCACTGTGTTCGCGCACCTCCGGAGAAACTCCGTGGGCGCTGTAAATAATGCGCTCCCCGTTGGGCACTTCGTCCTCGCTGTCGACGAAAATCGCGCCTTTGGCGCGCAGTTCCTCGACTACAAAGCTGTTGTGGACGATTTCCTTGCGCACATAAATCGGCGGCCCGAAGGCCTCCAGGGCAATGCGGACCACGTCAATCGCCCGCACCACGCCCGCGCAGAAGCCCCTCGGCTTGAGCAAAAGTAAAGTCTTGCCTTCCGTTTTCGCTAAAATTCCAGCCACGATAAGCCTGCTCCTAAAGTTCCCTGCTTCCCCCACCCAGTTGTCATTCCGCGGGAAACGGGGAATCTGTTTTCCATTCCCTCGCTGCCGGAACCGTCCCAAAACTCCTGCCCTTCGCCTCCACGATGCCCCGGGTGGCGATACTCATAGGCTACCGGAAAGCGCTAGGATGGTCAACGTAAGCCACAGAAAGCGCGGGGATTAGCAGCGAACAGGGAAATATGGGCCTCGAATGGGAAGGTCCATTGGAGAGGGCCAATCGAACTGCCGGCACCCTTGAAAACTCCGGGGCGTTCCTCTATGGCCCACTTGTGCCCCCAACACCCCGGCACGTGCCATTGTGCTCGCAATGCCAGCGGACGCAATATACCGATGCTGCATATTAAGGTCGTCACGGGTTAGCGAACAAATGCTCGAGCCAAGGCCAAGATCGACAGCGGGAACCGCAAAGGGCCGATTACCCCTCGAGACTCATCAATCCCGCAAGCTGCTGCTCGCACTCCTGCTCCTGCTGATTGCGATTGGCGCCGTTCTGGTGGCGGATCGGCAGTTCTGGTTTGGCTCGGACCAAGTAATTTTAGATTCGGATGGGATCGAGCCTGCGGAAACAACCACTCCAAAATCGACTCCGGTCGCTGCTCAACCGGCGCATCCGGCGCCCGTGCCTGCGGCGAAAAAACGATTTACTGCCGCCAATTCCGCCCAACCAAAGGCTGCCAACTCAGCCGTCGTGGCGACCTCCCGTACCGTGTTGCCTGCTCTCGATGTTGAAGTCGTGGCGGGGAACGCACACCGCACAACTCATCCCGAAACGGACCGCACTGGGGGGACCAATCGTGCGCTGACCAATGCCGTCGAGCGGGATCGATTCGCCGCCGCAGCCCAGCCGCCGGCCTCCTATCCGGCGCTGGCACAGCACATGAAGGTGCAAGGATCGGTAGTGTTGCAAGCCGTCATCGGGGTCGACGGCATCATTCAGGATCTGCACGTGCTGAGCGGTCCCGCCATCCTGGCCGCGGCCGCGCAACAGGCGGTACGCGAGTGGCGATTCAAGCCGGTCTTACAAAATGGTCAGCCGGTCGAGACCAAAGCCAACATCGTCGTCAACTTCAACATCAGGGTCACCGATAACTCTGACCCGACCACATTGGCCGAGAGCCGCGCCGATGGCCTCCTGATCTTCACCCGTTAGCCTTAATCATCTGTTCCGCATGCTTGCGTGAGCTTTCGGTCAGCTTCGCCCCGCTCAACATGCGCGCTACTTCTTCGGTGCGCTCCGGGCCGGTCACGGCGCGAATGCTGATGCGGGTTCGTCCCCCGGATTCCTTCTTCTCGATCACGAAATGATGATCGCCAAAGGTCGCAATCTGCGGCAGATGGGTCACGCACAACACCTGATTCGAGCGCGACAGCGATTTCAGTTTCTTGCCCACCGCTTCCGCCGCCCGTCCCCCAATCCCGGTGTCGATTTCGTCAAATACCAAGGTTTTCTGCGGACCGCGTGGGTCGCGTTTCTTGCGAAGCACCGAATCCTGGGGGTCCCCTTTTTCGCGCTCTTTGCCGGAGGTGAGATCGCCTCCGGACTGCACGCTGGCCTTCAACGCCAGCATTACCCGCGAAAGTTCTCCGCCCGAGGCAATGTGTTCCAGTCGCCGCAAGGGCTCGCCGGGATTGGTCGAGATCATGTAGCTCACCTGATCGATGCCCGAACCAGTCCAGTTCCCTTCCTCCTCCGAACGCGTAATCTCGATGCGGAACACCGACTTCATCGCCAAATCGTTGATCTCCGCCTCCACCGATTTTTCCAGTTTGCGGGCCGCATCCCCTCGTTTCTTCGATAGCGTCCGCGCCGTTCTCAGATATTGCTCAGCCGCCTTCGCTAACCCACTTCGCAATCCCTGCAAAATCTCGTCTTTGTTCTCCACCTCTAACAATTTGCGGGAAACGTCCGCCCCAAACTCGATCACCTCATCCAGCGTCGGCCCATACTTTCGCTTCAGCCGGTCCAACCTTGCCAGCCGGTCCTCTACCTGCGTCAGATGTTCGGGCGAAGCCTGAATCCCTCCCGCATAATCACGAAGGGTCGCGCCCACATCTTCCACGCTGATCCGCGCCGTCTCCAGGGCGGCCAACGCTTCTTGAAACTTAGGCTCGTAACGAACCAACTCTTCCACTTGCTTCTGCGCCGCCCGCAGCGACGAGGCGGTCGAACCATTGCCTTCATAGAGCAGATCAAACCCATTCATGGCGGCGTTGTAGATTTTTTCGGCATTCGCCAGGACGCGCTTTTCCGTTTCCAGCCGCTCGTCCTCTCCGGGCTCGAGCCGCGCACCCTCGATCTCCCGCTGCTGAAAAATCCAGAGATCCACCAATCGCAGCCGATCCTGCTCTCCGCGCTCCAGCTCCGCGATGCGGGTACGAATCTCGTTCCACGCCGCGAATCCCGCCTCGACCGACTGGAGTTCGCTGCCCGCAAACCCGTCCAGCAACTCCAGCCGCGCCGGCGCGTCAAAAGACAAAATCGATTCGTTCTGCGCGTGAATCGTCGCTAGATGCGGCGCCAGCAGCCGCAATATCGCCACTGTCGCCGGCTGATTATTCACGAACACGCGCCCCTTGCCTCCACCTACAATCTCTCGGCGCAGAATGAGCGCTCCATCGTCCGCCTCGTCCAATCCGTTGGCTTCGAGAATTCTGGCCAGCGGCCGCTCCCCGCGACCATCCGCCGCAAAGACTGCCGACACCACGGCGCGCTCCGATCCCGCACGAATGACATCGCTCGAAGCCTTATCGCCCAGCAACAACGCCAAGGCATCCACCAGGATCGACTTTCCCGCCCCGGTTTCGCCGGTGAGCAGGTTCAATCCCGGCTCCAATTCCACCACCAGGTGGTCGATCACCGCATAATTCTCGAGCCGCATTTCAATCAGCACGATCAGTCCTCGACCGCCGGAGTTTTCGGCAGCATAGCATGAAAGTCGCGCTCCTCCGTCGAGCGCCGCGGACAAAGCGTAGCGCCGCCATTCTGCCGGGTTGTGGCCCCGAGCCTGCCCAGAACTGCTCCGAGGGGCGTCCTCGCCGTCGGAGGCTCCGGCGAGCGACGGTGTGTGTACGCCACCGCACCTCCGCCCGCGCCGGTTACTTTCAGTCGACTCATCCCATTGATTTGAAACGAACGGCCCCCCAACATCATCTAGAATAGCTTCATGGCCATTGCTGGACAGTACGCGCTGGAGACGGACCCGCGTTCCCTCCCCGCGACCATGCAGGCCGCGGTGTATCGCGGCGTGAATGACGTCCGCCTGGAAACTGTTCCCGTTCCCAAAATTGGCTCCGCGGAGATGCTGGTCCGCGTTCACTGCTGCGGCGTTTGCGGCACCGACCTGAAAAAGATTTCGACCGGCTCCCACTCCGCCCCCCGCATCTTCGGGCACGAAACCTCTGGTGTGGTCGCTGCAGTCGGCGACGGGGTCACCAAGTACCGCCCCGGCGACCGTGTCATGGTCTTCCATCACGTGCCTTGCCGCCACTGTTTCTATTGTCAGAACAAGACCTTTGCCCAGTGCTCCACCTACAAGAAAGTCGGCTGCACCGCCGGATTCGAACCCTCCGGGGGCGGTTTCGCCGAATACGTCCGCGTTCTGGACTGGATCGTCGAGCATGGGACGGTCCGCATACCTGACGGAGTCTCGTTCGAGCAAGCCTGTTTCGTCGAACCGGTCAACACCTGTATGAAAGGCATCGAGGCCCTGCGTCTCGGTCGAGGCGAGACCGTCCTGGCCATCGGCCAAGGCCCGATCGGCATCATACTTAGTGTCCTAGCCAAGCGGAGCGGGGCCAACGTAATTACTTCCGATTTGTATGTGGACAGGCTTAGGATAGGATCAAGTGTCGGGTTAGACCTTACAATAGATGCTTCGCAGGCAAACGTAGTCGAACGCGTCCGCCAGTTAACCGAAGGGCGAGGCGCCGACGCGGTAATTCTCGCGGTTGGCGGAAACTCCTTGATTCGCACTGCGATGGATGCGGCCCGTCCCGGTGGCCGGGTGTTGCTGTTTGCGCAAACGCAACATGGAGAGGCGGTGATCGATCCAGCCGCCATCTGTGTCGACGAGAAGACGTTAGTCGGGTCCTATAGTGCATCGGTTGATTTGCAGGAAGAGTCGGTCCGTTTTGTCATGAACCGTGAGATGGATCTGGAACGGCTGGTCAGTCATCGCTTCCCGCTCTCGGAGAGCCCGCAAGCCCTGGATCTGGCGGCCCATCCGCAACCTTCTTCCCTGAAGATCATGATTCAGCCCGGCAGTATTCGGGCCCGGTAGTTCGTGAAGGCATAACTTTAGTCGTGCCGTTAGAACACTATTTCGGGGACTTTAGCCCCCGCGGTGAACCGTAACCGGAAGGAAACCTGCAGTGAACGGAAAAATGACCGCTGCCGTCTTGTACGGCAAAGAAGATCTGAAGATTGAAAAAGTACCAATCCCGCGCGTGGGCGACGGCGAGGTTCTGGTCAAAGTACAAGTGGCTCTAACCTGCGGCACCGATCTCAAGGTCTACCAGCGCGGCTACCACGCCCGCATGATCGTCCCTCCCGCCTTATTCGGCCACGAACTGGCCGGCGTGATCGAGGAAGTCGGAGCCGGGGTCAACGGCTTCAAGAAGGGCATGCGCGTGGTCGCCCTCAACTCCGCCCCATGCCAGATGTGCTTCTATTGCTCCAAGCATCAGGAGAACCTTTGCGAAGACCTCCTGTTCAACAATGGCGCATACGCCGAATACATTCGCGTGCCTCGCCGCATCGTCGAAGCCAACATGCTGATCATCCCGCCCAATGTGAGCGTCGAAGAGGCCGCCATGACCGAACCTCTGGCCTGCGTCCTCCGCGGCTTGCATGAAACCGGAGTCGAGATCGGCGACACGGTGACGATTCTCGGCGGCGGCCCCATCGGTCTGATGTTCGTGCAGGTAGCCCGCGCCATCGGCTGCAACGTGATATCCGTCGTCAAGCGCGACGGTCAGGTCGACGCCGCCAAACATATGGGCGCGCACGAAATCATCCAGACCACGAAAGTGCCGAATGTGGTCGATGCGGTGCGCGCACTCTCTCCGCAGAAACGCGGTTGCGACGTTGTGATCGAAGCGGTTGGCCGGCCAGATGCCTGGGAGTGGGCCGTGGACATGGTCCGTAAAGGCGGCACCGTCAACTTCTTCGGGGGCTGCGCCAGTGGAACCAAAGTGCAACTCGAAACCAATCGCCTGCACTACTCCGAAATCACTCTGAAAGCGACGTTCCACCATACGCCAGAAACCGTTCGCCGGGCCTTCGGATTGATCGCGGCCAAGAAAATTCGCCCCACCGACTACATCACCGGAGAGGCGCCGCTGTCGCGCCTGCAGCAGGTTCTGCGTCATATGCTGAACCGGGGCGGCGACATCAAAACCGCAATCATACCCGGCCACTGATTCGTAGCGCGGCAGCGTTTACCAAGTACTGGTCATCCTGAGCGAATTAGCTGTTCGCGACCGCGAATCCATGATGCAGTCGAAGCATCCCTCGAATGACGGTGCTGCCAGCATCACGGCCAGGAATTCTCTTGGCTTAGGGTTTAAGAATTGAGATGAACCTAACCGCTAATCCGTCCTCCGTCCTCGGCTGGTCTCGCCTGCCCGCCCACTACGCCATTCCCTCCACTCCGCCTACGCTCGCCGAAGCCCGCGAGTACTGCGCCCGCCTGGCTCGGACGCACTACGAAAATTTCTCCGTGGCCAGCTGGTTCCTGCCCCGCCGCCTGCGCCAGCATTTCTTCAACGTCTACGCCTACTGTCGCATCTCCGACGACCTGGGCGACGAAGTCGGCGACACCGCCGCGTCCCTCGAACTGTTGAGCCAGTGGCAGGGTGAACTCGACGCCTGCTACCAAGGCGCTGCCAAACATCCGGTGTTCGTGGCCCTGGCCGAAACCGTACGCCTGTTCGACATTCCCAAACACGAATTCTCTGATCTGCTCATTGCCTTCCGTCAGGATCAAGCCATCACGCGGTTCGAGACTTTTCGCGACCTGTTGGCCTATTGCCGCTACTCGGCAAATCCGGTTGGCCATCTGGTGCTGTATCTCTGCGGATACCGCGATTTCGAGCGCCAATATCTTTCCGACTTCATCTGCACCGCCTTGCAACTCGCCAACTTCTGGCAGGACGTCAGCCTCGACTACGAAAAGGGTCGCATCTATCTCCCGCTCGAAGACCTTCGCCGTTTCAACGTCAGCCAGCGGGAAATCGCCGATCGTCAGAATACTCCAGCCTTCCGCGCGATGATGAAGTTCGAAGTCGAGCGGGCCCGCGACTGGTTTCGCCAGGGCCTTCCGCTGATTGTAAAAGTTGACAGCGAGCTGGCCATCGATCTCGATCTGTTCCGCCGCGGTGGCCTGGAAATCCTGAACGCGATCGACGGACAAGACTACGCCGTCCTCGGAAATCGTCCGTCCATCTCGAAGCCGCGCAAACTCGCGCTCGTCGCACGCGCCGCCACCAGAAAACTCCTGGGCACAGTGGGGCGAAAGCTGGGAGGAAAACCATGAGCGCGGGTACGCAGCAGGTGGCGGGTCCCTGGACCCCGGCTCCGCCCCAGCTGGTCATGGCGTATTCCGTATGCAAGGGCATCACCCGGGCTGCCGCCAAGAACTTCTACTATGCGTTTCTCGCCCTGCCGCGCCGCAAGCGCGAAGCGCTGTGCGCCGTCTACGCCTTCATGCGCACCTGCGACGACATCACTGACGATTCCACGCTGAGCCTGCCCGACCGCCGTCAGAAACTTGACATCTGGCTTGACGCTCTTCACCGCGCCCAGCAAGGCCAGCCCACCGACGACCCTATCCTGCTGGCCCTGATCGATGCCCAGCGACGGTTCTCGATACCTGCCGGATTGCTCGACGAACTCGCCCACGGCACCGCCATGGACGTTGCCCAGAAAGACGAAGAATCCTCCGCGCACACCACCGGCGCTCCCGGCCTTACCATCCAGTACAAGACTTTCGACGACCTCCGCCTCTACTGCTATCGCGTCGCCTCGGTTGTCGGTCTGGTCTGCATCCACATCTTCGGATACCGCGATCCCGCAGCCGAGCCTCTGGCCGAGCGCTGCGGCCTGGCATTCCAGCTGACCAACATCATTCGCGACGTGAAAGAAGACGCCAGCATGGGCAGAATCTATCTGCCGGAAGAGGACCTGGCGAAGTTCGGTCTCTCCGCCTCCGAACTGCTCGCGACTCCGGACCCGGTGCGCTTCCGACCTCTGCTCGCGCTTGAGGCCGATCGCGCCCGCGAGTTCTACGCCGCAGGCGACGCCCTGATTGCCTTTGTCTCCGAAGACAGCCAGCCCGCGTTGTTGGTCCTGGTCACCATCTACCGCCGCTTGCTCGAGAAGATCGCACAAAAGCAATACGACGTCTTCACTGCCAAGATCTCGCTGAGCACCTGGGAGAAGGTACGCATCCTTGGAAAAGGTTTCCTGAAGCGCCTCACGTGATCTCGAACGCGATATGCTTTCCCTGTCATCTCGGACCGGGGGGCCCAGTTCGGGCGCGTTCTGGACGCGAGAACTGGAGTCTCTGGTGCGCCCCTGACTGAATGTCCATCACCCCACCCCAACCCACAGTTGCCATCGCCGGAGGCGGTCTGGCCGGACTCGCCGCCGCCTGCGCCTTATCCGACGCCGGCTTCCACGTCACCCTGTTTGAGAAGCGCCCGTTCCTCGGCGGACGAGCCTCATCCTGGGAGCATCCCGGCACCGGAGAAGTCGTCGACAACTGCCAGCACGTGCTGTTCCGTGTATGCACGAATCTAGTGGAGTTTTATCGCCGCATCGGCGTCGCCGACCAAATCCGCTGGTACGACAAAATGACGTTTGTCGAACCCGGCGGGCGCATTTCCATCATGCAATCCTCGCCACTTCCCGCGCCGCTGCACACCGCGCCATCGTTCCTGCGATTCGCCTTCCTTGATGCCGCCGACAAATTTTGTATCGCCCGCGCCCTGGTTCCGCTCACGCTCACCGAACAGCCCGACACCGGACAGTGTTTTCAGCACTGGCTCGATGACCACGGTCAAACCAAAGAAGCGGTCGAGCGCTTCTGGCGGCCCGTCCTGGTCAGCGCCCTCAGCGAAGACCTGGATCTGATCTCCATCTCCGCCGCCGCCCAGGTCGTGCGCGAGTCGATGAAATCTCCCGCCGCCCGGCACATGGGCGTTCCCACAGTCCCACTGACCGAGCTCTACAACGCGGCTGGCGACTACATCCGGGCTCGCGGCGGTGTCCTCCACTTTCGGCGTCCGCTCGAAACCTTCGCCGCGGATTCGTCGCAGGTACGAGTGCGCCCCAGAGCGCAAGAAGAAAAGTGCCAAGCAACTCCGGAGGAAACATTTGACTATCTCATCCTCGCGCTTCCCTTCGACGCCCTGGACCGCGTCCTTCCTGAAGCCCCGCAGAGCGCCCCCCTGCGCGAAAAAATCAACCACTTCGAGACCGCCCCCATCACCGGAATCCACCTGTGGTTCGACCGTCAGATTTCCGATCTCGACCACGCCGTCCTTCTCGATCGAACCATGCAATGGATGTTTCACAAATCCCGCCTGCAGCCCAGGCGCGCGGAGTCGGGCAATCGCTCAGCCGGAAGCTACATCGAATTGGTTGTCAGCTCTTCGAAGACTCTGATCGACAAATCCCGAGCCGACATCGTCGACCTCGCCCTCAAAGAAGTACGTGAGTTTTTCCCGGGCGCGCGCCCAGCCAATCTGGTGAAGTCCACCGTGATTAAAGAACTTCACGCCACCTACTCGCCGCGCCCTGGAATCGATCGCCACCGTCCAATCGCAAACACCGCCTGGCCGCGAGTCTTTCTCGCCGGAGACTGGACGGCAACCGGCTGGCCCGCAACCATGGAAGGCGCCGTGCGCAGCGGATACCTCGCCGCCGAAGCCCTAACCCGCGCCGTCGTCGGCCCGAACGGCCAGCGCTTCCTATCCCCGGACCTGCCAGCGACCGGCCTCATGCGTCTGTTCGGCAGATAGGTCCTGGGGCGAACCCTGGGTGGTCCTGGGGCGGACCTTTGGTGGGGGTGCTGATTGCGCTTCCTTCCGAACCGCGTCGGCAAAAACCAAAAGGGAACGGCAGACCGGATCCGCTCCAATCTGCCGTTTCGCCTATTCCAGGATGACGTTGTTCGCCCTGATGCTTCGGGTCCGCTTATTTTGGGAGCGGCGTAAAACTTTTCCCTTCAGGGCGGAGAGGTTCAACGACCTAGCCCCAACGCCATGGTTTTGACCATGCTTCCATTCGCATCGTCGTCTTTGAGCGCCCATACATAGGCACCGCCGAGACCGCCTGGGACTTTCCGATCGATATAGAGCATCTTCAAGAACGCCGTCGTAGGATTGTCATAGGTGTAGAAGGTTCCGCTGATTGGATCGTAAAGTGTGACCGCAACCCGAAGGGGATCGAAGGTAACGCTCGATCCATTTGCCGTGAGATCTGCCAGCGTCGCATAAGTCGCCAGGCCCGGCGTCAGCAGCGGGTCGCATCCCGCGGTGTTGCCGCTTAGGTCCGTGCACAGGCCAGTTCCGTTGGCCAGCGGGACCGGGGAAGGGCCCGTTGAATTCTGGTAGAGCCCGTGGTTTATATTCGGAACCCCGGTCCAGCCCGCTCCGTAGGTGGGAACTCCCATGGTGTACTTCTTGGCCGGCACGCCCGCCCGCAGATAGGCATTCACCGTGGCATCGATGTCCAGGCCCTGACCGAACAGCGGGTCCTTCTTGGTATCAAACAGCGGAGAAGCGTCGTTGGTTTGCGTATCCCACGATCCAGCGTAGTTATAGCCATCAATGGTGATGAAATCCACCTGCTTGGCGGCAGCCTTGAGATCAATGTTGACATAGTTCTGTGAGCCGGCCGGCCCGTCGAACGACATTACATACTTCTTGCCCGTGACATCCCCCAGGGCGTCCAGCTGCTTGCGGAACTCCGCCAGAAGCGAAGTGAAGTTCTCGGTGTCGCTCGCCGTCGGAAACTCCCAATCGATATTGAATCCGTCAAACAACCCAGGTGCGGTAATTCCCGGAGCGATATTGCCGCTCACAAAAAGATCGATACACGAGGCAGCCAGCGCCTGACGTCCGCCCGCCGTACTCGCGGCGGTTACAAACGCCGCAGTGTTGGACGCCGATGCGCCGCCAATCGACATTAAAACCTTCAACCGGGGATGAAGCTGCTTGAGTTGTTCAATCGCCGCAAAGTTTCCCAACAGCGGCCCGGGATAGGCGACCCCGCTTACGCTCGGCAGGTAGGGAGTCTGATAGTCGGCCCAGGAATCGGCAATGGAGCAGGCGGGCGCGGGGTTCGTGGTTACGTTGGCAAAGGCGTACATCAGGTGGGTCAGCTTTCCCGCGACTCCATTTTGTTGCAGGTTGGCAATGTTGTACCCGGCGTAGTAGATGCTCCACTCTTCGAAATATGCCCCTAGGATCTTATGGTTGTTTTGGGCGAAGGCGGGAACCACCGATGCAATCAGCGTGACTACGCCGACCAAAACGACTCGGCAGTGAAGTGAGATGATCTTCGACATGGCAAGCTCTCCAGTGCTGCGAAATACGAACGGGCGGAGTATAGTACTATATAGCGGATTGAGCAACTGTTAATTCTTCTGCGGACTGCGCAAGACTTCTGTGAATAGAACTATATAGCACTTCCTTCTCTTCTCCTCCCTTCCCCGGTCGAACATCATGGGGGTTTGTGGGCAATGGTTCGGCTTCCGCGATCTAAATCTGGAAGGTTCCCGCGTCCCCCTTTCGTCCCCCGGCAAGGCTTCTACCGGATCCGCCTTCGTCGCACACCGTGCCGGCAGATCGCCTGGCGCGCAACCCAATGCAGATAATCCCCGCCGGGCCGGCAAATGACAATCTTTTGCGCATTCCTATTGACAGTGCATTTCATGCGATGAGAGACTGCGTTTGTCGGCTTCCAAAGTGGCTCCGCCCGCCCGCCCAAAGCCGCCAAGTTGTGCCTCAGTATGAACACCCCTTGCGGCAACGATCCCGACATCTTTCAGCAGCTTTTGGCGGACGCATTTGCGGTGCAGGAAAGTCAGATCAATTCTCAATCCCTCGCCGCCATCATGGAAGTCCAGCGCTCGGTGGCGAGCGGAAAACTTGAGTTGGATGGCGCCATGAGTCGCATGGTGGAGTCGGCGCGAGGCGTCGCCAACGCCACGGGAGTGGCCATCGCTCTGTTAAAGGGAGATCAACTCACCTACCGCGCCGGAAGCGGCAGTAGCGCCGACTGCATAGGACGGCAGGTGACGGCCTCGCTGACCGTTTCCCGAGATAGCAAGACCTTGCACGAAATCCTCCGGGTGGAGAATGCTCAAACCGATAAGCGGATTGAGGCGGATATTTGTCGGCAGTTCGGGGCCGATGCCCTGCTAATCTTGCCCATTTATCAGGGACGCGCCCTCGCCGGAATCTTAGACGTCCGTTTCAGCGAAGCCCATCCCTTCCTGGAAAGCGAAGTGCGCACTTATCGCTTGATGGCCGAACAGATCGAAGCAGCCTTGTGTCAGGCGGCCCGGCCCGAACCTAAGAAAATTCAAGCCGCCGAGCCGCTGCCCATTCCCGACACTGTTGAGCAAATTACACCTCAGAGCGAGAACTTCGTTCCTCCACCTGAATTTTTGATGCTGCCGGCAAACGAGCATTCTTTCTACGCGCGTTCGAGAGCCGTCCTGGCGGACATCGCAGAGTTGCCGGTATTGAAGCAAGCAATTCTGCTCGCGAGCATGCTCCCGCAGCGAGCCCGGCTCTTCAACTGGTCGCAGCGGACCTGGTTCAACCGGACCTGGTTCAACCGGACCCGGTTCAACCGGACCCGGTTCAACCGGACCCGGTTCAACCGGACTTGGTTCAACCGGACCTGGTTCAACCGCCCACGGAACTTGAACCTGGCGGCGATCAAGGACTTGCCAGTGCTTCGGCAATCAGCCTCGCTCGCGACCTCCTTCGGGCAACGAGCCCGGCACCTCCGGTGGTCCAACCGCCGGCGGAACTCGGTTTTAGCTACATTCGCCGTCGTGCTCATGTTTACGATCTGGCTGGCCTCCCGGCATCGCGGCCCGGCTATGCCCTTGGAGTCTTCAACCGTACCGGGATCACCCGCCACCATTCAGCACGCCCTGCTCCCGAAGCCGCTTCCGGCAACGCGTCTAGCCGCGCCCCAAGCCATGTCGGCCCCTTCGACAGAGGCCTTGTCGAATTCGCCAGAGGCCATGCCTAAGAGGTCCGCTCTCAGGCGCATCCGGGTAGGCCAGAATGAAGTTGATTACATCGGAGATGACGTTACGGTGCGCTTATTCACCGACAAACCTGCAGTCAAGCGGAACCAGCGTGCGAACGGTCGGATCGCACATATTGGGAGCGACGTTACAGTGCGCTACTTTACCCCCACGCAACCAGCAACCAGAACAGCCAGCCGCTAATTACTGACCAGCCGATCCCTCACGCAGTTCAATGGGAGGACCGCCACCCTCGGCTGTGCGCCGGGCACAGCCCGACGGGAAGTCATTGTGCAGCCGGAACGGGCTGCCCCCACGCCACACCCAGCGAGTGGAGGATCAACGAATCTCCCGGCGTTATCTTTGAGGCGTCCAAGACGATCTGGTAGGCGTAGGACGCTCCCGGATCCCGGATTGCACACCACGACTCATGCTCGAAAACACCCTCGCAGAGCGCACAAACGGCATGCTGTTTGCTATGAGGAGCGAAATTGGGATTGGCATTGGCATTGTTCATTGCTGTTGTCCTTACGCGGCGTATTTGTTTCTCCGCCAAAAAGGCCGCGAAATTTGGATGTCAACCCCACCACGGCGGTATAGTTTGCAGTGTGATACTGGGGCAAATACTCGTAAAAAGTGCAGGATTTAATGAGTCAGATCCACCCGTATCGGGTAAAAGCAGCAGGCGCGCGGCCGGTTCGGGGCTTCAGGCTGATTCAATCGATCCGAGCGCTACTAGCCGGTTTGGTAAATCGGCCGTTGGAACTCACTTGGCCGGCTTCATAAGAAAGCTTGGTGTTTTTGGAAGATACAGCAGAGCCCTTTTACCCGTCTCCGCGCAGGCAGGAGTTGGTTGTGTCTTGATGTTTTCACCATCAGCCAGCAACCCGGCTGGGAATCGGTGTTCGGGTGAACGCTCTCGGGCTGCCACTAACCGAAGTCTCCCGCGGTTCGTTCCATGCCTTCAACTTCATGCCCTCAACCTGCTTTGGGAACCTGCGCGACACGCCCCAGGGAAGCCCCTCATCGGACCGAGGGTTATGGGGAGGGTTGGAACTCCATGTTCTCGTCGACCGAAAGTTGCGCGGGCGTGCCAGAGGTGTTGTCTCCGCTACGGGTTGCGATTACGCGAAAGCCACTGGAACCGGAACTGACCTCGACGGCATACGCATAAGGCAGACGCTGGCGGGCAACACTGACGTAGTTCGTCGAGATGAGATCGTCGAGCGATCCATACTTCCCTTCACTGGCGAAGTACCGCCGCTCCGCCGAGGCGATATTGACGAGATCGCTCTTAACGCCGGTGATGTTGATGGCGGCCTGCGGCGACGTCGCCCCGGCGGCCGCTGAAGAGCTCTGCATCTGCTTGGAGTAAAGGTACATCCCAATGCCCATTACGATGACGACGCTGAGAAACCCGAAAATCCGGCCCATGTGGTCCTCCCCAAAAGCGATTGCACCGCGAAACGGTCCCCCTGACAAGTAACCAGAGGGCAGTGACCTGACTAACGGTGGCTGGGTGCGACGCTGGAGTCAGGTGCGCGGCCGGGTCTTGAACTCGGCCCGGCAGAGCAAAGTTCGACTGTGCTCTTCGAACCACGCACCCATTTCCGCCCAAAAGAAAAATGGCGCAGAACCCGGATTGGGACTATGCCATCTGTTTTCTCGCTACATCTTTGTTCTGTATACATTTTCTGTATACAAGATCTGTATACAAGCAGAACGGAACGCGCCGGAAGTCAGTCTTCACGCCGCCAGCAGCGCTACTCCCCCCGCTACCAGCACGGCCGCAATCCACCGCCGCCGGTCGACTTCTTCATGCAGGAAAATCTTCGCCGCGAACGCGTTGCCGATGAAGGTGAGCGACGCGGCCGCGGGGGCGACCAAGCTGACATCTCCCCAAGAGAGCGCAAACAGCAACCCGAAAAACGCGACCGCCATGGCGGTCACGCCCAGGAAAAAGTTGGGGTTGCCCAGGACGCGGGAAACCACGACCCAGAGGCCCGCACGACGCCAGAACTCATGCACGTCGCCGACTTGCTTCATGGCGCGTGCCAGAAGAACATCCCCGACCACCGACGCGAAAACGATCACCAGAATCCCGCACCAGGTATAAACGCTCTTCATCGTGGTAGCCCACCGGATGCTGCCGGCAGATCCTCTTCTGTGGGCACCCCCGTTGCTTTGGGTGCTCCCTGGCTGGCGTTCTTTGCGAGAAGTGGGGATTTTGACCGCGGACGCTCCTCCTCAGAGTGCGCCGTCAGCGCCGGCCCTCCCGCAACGAATCCCACTCCCCCCGAGATCAGTGCGATCCCCAGCCAGCGCAGCGGGCCGACCTGCTCATGCAGCACGAATGTTGCCGCCAGCGCCAGCAGAACGTATCCCAGCGATGTGGCCGGCAAAACATAAGTCAGGTCCGCCCAGGAGAGCGCATTCATGTAGGAAGCGAAAAAGGCGAGCAGCAGAACGATGCCCAGCGCGACCCACGGATTCAGCACGGCGAGAATGATGCCTTCGAGATGATGGACAGAAATGCTGCCGGTCTGTTTCATCCCGTGCGAAAGCATGGAGTCCCCCGCGGCGGCAAACACGGTCACTCCCGCCAACACCAGATACTTACGTAAGGTCAATTGCGACTCAAATGGTTGATTGTAACGACCGACAAGTTATCGCGCTCCGTCGTCGGCTGAGGTTGTCCAGGCGTTGCTCAGTGGGTATGCGCCAGTTCATGTTCATCAAGCCGATGCAACCCGTGTGATGGTCGTCATTGCGAGCCAGGAGCTATTTGCCAAACCAGGAATCTGCCTTCCCCGCGGTCTGTTCTACACGTTGACCATCGCGGCCGCCGCTTCGTCGTGATGCTTCTTGACCATCTTGTTGCGCGCCGAGCGCAGCTTCAGAAAAGATTTCGCCTCTTTATAAAGCCGCTTGCGATCATTGCTGTCAAACGCCGCTTTCCTCAAGATACGAAACACGGCCTTCGGACGGAAATAGTACTCGTCGTAGAAACGATGCACCGCCGACATGATGTCATCGGCCGGCAGGCCCGGGTATTGAATCTGCGCCAACTGATGTCCGCCTTCGTCGACCATCTTGTTGTCGCCCACCATAAATCCGTTCTTCACCGCGTAGTCGTAGAGTTCAGTACCGGGATAGGCGTGCGCCACTGAAACCTGAATGGTTTCAACATCAAGTTCCTTGGCAAACGCGATGGTGTTGTTGATGGTCTCGTGCGTCTCGCCCGGCAAACCCATAATGAAATCGCCATGTATGACGAGCCCGAGCTTGTGGCAATCCTTGGTGAACTGGCGGGCGCGCTCGATGGTAGCACCCTTCTTAATGTTCTTCAGGATCTGCTGGTCCCCCGACTCATATCCGACGATCAGCAGGCGGCATCCCGCTTCTTTCATCGCCTTCAGGGTTTCGAAGTCGGTAGTCACGCGGGAAGTGCACGACCACGTCAGCCCGAGCGGCTTCAGCTTGGCGCAAAGTTCAATCGTGCGCGCCTTCTGAATGTTGAAAGTGTCGTCGTCAAAGAAAAATTCCTTCACGTTCGGCCACAGCTGTTTGGCCTTCGCCATCTCCGCGGCCACGTCATCGGCAGAGCGTTTGCGCCACGGATGTCCGCTCAGCGTCTGCGGCCACAAGCAGAACGTGCACTGCGCCGGGCAACCGCGCGTGGTGTAGAGCGATACGAAAGGATGCAGCAGAAAAGGCACGTTGTAGCGCGTGACGTCGAGATCGCGCTTGTAAATTTCAGTGACGTGGGGCAGCGCGTCCAGTTCCTGAATCTGCGGAGCGTCGGGATTGTGCACGACCTTGCCGTCTTTCAAAAATGAGACTCCAGCAATATCTGCCAGCAGCTTGCCCTGGGCGTAATCGACCACTGCGTAGTCGAACTCCTTGCGGCAAACAAAATCGATTTCCGGGCAATCGCGCAGCGATTTCTCCGGCAGCACGCTCACATGCGGCCCGACAAAGGCAATCTTGATCTTCGGATTCGCCTGCTTGATGGCTCGCGAAAGAAGAATGTCGCCGGGGAATCCCGGCGTGGAAGTAAACAGCACAAGGAACTCGTACTCCTTGGCAATCTCGATGGTCTCCTCGCCCGAAACGTGATGCGGCGGCGCATCCAGCAGCCGCGCCCCCTCCAGCATTCCGGCCGGATAAGCCAACCACACCGGGTACCAGTAACTTTCAATTTCACGGGTGGCGGGCCAACGGGAACCAGCACCTCCGTCAAAGTTTTCAAACGAAGGAGGATTTAGAAACAGTGTTTTTAGAGGCATAAAGTATTCCTTATTTTAGCATCCGCACCCGGTTCTCCAGGGCTTACAACCGGTGTTTCTTGAGGTTCCCCAGAACTGTTGGTCATGACCTAAACGCTTGATTTTAATGTACTAGCTCCCCGGCAAAAAGCAAACATCGTAGGCCTGAATGCATCCTGGAATGCAGTGAAAGGCGAAAGTGGGCGGCGAGTGGGAGCAGGCGGGACTTAAACCGAGACAGCTATCGGGAACCGAAAACAGCTATTGGGCTTCGTTGCTGCTGGGAACCCGGAAACTAAGGCCGCGTTGGTCGTTGGCTTTCGCAGTGGCGGCCAGGTCGAGATCGGACAAGGGAATCTTTTCCGTGTGCTGGGGAGCGAAGTTCCACAGCGTCTGCCCCACGATGGCGTAGTTCTGAATCTCTTTCTGGTGCTGATCGCGGAAGATCAGAAGCGTCGCGGGCAGGATGGTCGTTCCCGGCGGTTCGTTGCCAGGCGCGCGAACCGAACCCGCGAAGGCATCGTGATCCCCATCGGACTGTTCCTGGCGGAGCATCTGCTGTTCTTCAATGCTCCGCCGGTTCATATCGTCGGCCGTGGCTCGGTCATGCTCGTAGTCGTCGTCATACGAAGAACCGGAATCCCCCCACCAGTAGGGATCGTAATCGGCACCGTACACCCAGGGATAGCCGAAGCCACGACAAGGATAGCCGAAGCAGTTGTTGCGGAATCCGCGCATGCGAGAGCCGCGAAATCCATCATGCAAGAAGGGGCGATTCGACAAGCCACGATTCGAGAAGCTTCGCCGGGAGAAAGGCTGCGAGAAAGAAGGAGCGCGGGTAAAACCGCGTGAGGTGCCTGAGGCAGAGAGCCTGCCACTAGAAACGTGGCCGCCAGATGCGCTGAAGCCGCCGTGTCCGCCTGCGGCATGGCCCCCGCCGTGCTGCGCCCATAAGGGTAGTACAAGACAAATGGCGAACGCCGCGATGGGCACCAAGCGACGCATACAGAGTTATTATACCCCCACCAGTTCAAAAAAAATGCCGGTTTTCATGAGCCAGCATTGTTGGCCAGCACAACCTCTACGCCCTTCATTCTCTCTCTCTTGCTAAACGGATCGGACACCCGGCCTCTTCGTCATGATGGATCGCGGTTATGATGGATCGCGGTCATCCCCCGAATTATGGAGAGCATCGACCGGAATGCAAGGAAGACTTTAGATCGACAAGAAACTTTCCCACGGGCGACGGTCGAAGCCGAGGCATGCATCCTGGGTCGATCAAGGGTTTTCTTGCTGAACTGGGACCCCGGCACTTATTTCGAATTCGAGAAAATCTCAGTGGCTCCGGGCCTCTGGATGGCGAAACACTTTTCCATGCGATCGCGAGCCAAAGTCTTGCAGGTGATCCCCAAGAACGGTCAGGAAGATGACACCTACTTCAACTACCACAGAGCGCAGCCGAGCTCGGTCCTATCGGCAGCTGTCAGACTGCAGAATCCAAGTTCCCCAGTAGCAGGAAGACAAAATTTCGTTCGGCCCAAAGATCGCGCTATCTTTTTTTCTTTCCTGTCGCGGGTTTCGCTGCGGAATTAGCAGCCAGCTTCTTGGCGGGCATCGCCACAGGCTTGGGCGCAGGTTTAGCAGGATTGGATTTTTCCGGGGCTTTCGGCTGCGCCTTCGCTGATGCCTGGCCAGGTGGTGACACGGGGGGCGCGACGGGCAGAGTCGTCATCACGGCACTTTTCGCCTTCTTGCCCGCTTTCGGCCCCGGCTTTACTGCCGCGGCGGCGGGAGCTTCAGCGGCAAGCTTGGCGGCGCGTCCCCGTCGCGGCGCCGGCGGCGGCGGTGGCGGAGGCGGAGCGAACGGCTTGAGAAACTTCAGCGTCTCCGTGCGGGAACGCAGCTTTCCGTCCAGCAACAACATGAAGACGTCGTGCGCGAGTTGCGGATACTGGGGCAACTGCGGCGTGATCAGCAGTTCCGTCATTTCCGGCAAAGGAAGCTTCTGCTGCACCTGACGCCACTTGGTGAGATAGTTCTTGATCTTCTGTTCCACCGACTGCTGCTTGGCGGTCACAGCCAGAAACAACACCATCTCCGGACGGGCCGAACCAAGCAACTGCCAGGTGCGCGAAGGAGTGGCTGCCTCCTTGCCCATGAGACGCTTGGCGAGCGTCTTGGCGTGATCTTCAATGTCGCGCCAGGCCTCGACCAGATCCTTGCGGGGAATCAGCTTCTGAATATCGGAGACGTCTTTATCGGAGAAATGCGCTGTCAGGAAGTACATGACGGCGGGGCCAGCGTCGGGCGTGTATCCCATGTCAACCATCTGCTGCCGCGTCTTCATGAGCTGGCTGATGCCGTTGGTGTCGACTTTGGCGACCGTCCAGTGCTCATGCAAAATCTCGAGCCAGCCTTCTTTCTCGAGCATCTTCACCACTTGCAGCGGATCATCTTCATGAGCCAGCGCGGCGATCTCGTGGCCGATCGAGGAGCGCAAGATGTGGTCGATGTATTTACTTTCCTTAGCGACGTCATATCGGGCCTGGGTGCGCTCTTCGAGTTGCCAGTGGAAGCGCGCGGCGAAGCGTGTGGCACGGATGAGGCGCGAAGCATCTTCGAGAAACGAATAGTTGTGCAGAATACGGATGACCTTGGTCTCGATGTCGGCCACACCGTTAAAAGGATCGAGGAGCAAGCCGCGCGACCCCTCGTTCAGCGAGAGCGCCATGGCGTTGACGGTAAAGTCGCGGCGGCGCAGGTCGTCGTGAATCGTGGCGGGGGTGACAATCGGAGGCTTGCCGGTCTTTTCAAAGCGTTCGGTGCGCGCCATGCTGATTTCAGCGCGGGCGTTGCCGGGCAATGAAATGAAGACAGTCCGCATGTCCTCTTCGACAGCGGTAATTTTCGCGCCCGCCTTCTCCAGGTCTTTTTGCAGCTTGAGAGGATTGCCCTGAACGGTGAAATCCAGGTCGCGGATGGTGAAGCCGCTGATGATGTCACGGATGGCGCCGCCCGTCAGGTAAAGATTCATGCCGGCGGCGCGGGCTACGTCTTGCACCAGCCCGACGCCCTTCAGTTGGTCCGGGGTCAGCCGGATTTCCATCGTGTAAATGTAGTCAGCCATTCGCTTTAAAGCGGCGGTCGGGCCTCGATTCCAAGGGCGATCAGAACAGCCATCGCCCCCGGGGGGAGGGGCCGGACTTGCCAAACTTTCCACAAGATTTCCACAGTCCTCGGGCCACACCCTCTGGCCCCTCAGCCACTAGGATGCAAGTGGCTTAATACAAAGTACTTATATAAAGTGGAAACTTTGCGGCAAGTTAAAGAAAATAACACACCGTTTACATTTTGGCTACTGCCAAGGCGGATTCCGCTGGTTTTCGACGAAAAGGTGCGAGAATCAGTAGGCGGCTACCGGCTTTCTTCTGCAGTCTAGTCTAACGTCCCGTACGAATTTGATTTCCCGAGGCCGGAAGCCCAACCGGGGAAGCCCAATTTCATGCCCTCAACCCACAAGAAAGTGATCGTTCGCAAAATGGACCGAGACACAGTTTCGGGCTATGTAGCACCGGCGCAGTTCGTTCATGAGGGCAAGTTGGAGCTTTTAAATACTTCAGGCACCGTGATTGCAATGGAGCTCAGCGAGATCAAGGGGGTGTATTTTGTGCGAGAGTTCGGGGATTCGGAATCACTGACCCGCAAGACGTTTACCTCTCGTCCGCGATCCGAGGGGTTGTGGGTGCGGCTGCGGTTTAAAGACAGCGAGATTCTGGAAGGGCTGATGCCCGCCGACCTGACGCAAACCACGCCCGAAGGTTTTCTGGTAAACCCTCCGGACCAGCGGTCCAACACGCAGCGCATCTTTGTGCCCCGCACCGCTCTTGAGTCGCTCACGGTGCTGGCCGTGATCGGGGCGACGCGGCGCCAGCGGCGCGGCGCCGAGGATCAGCGGCAAGTACCCATGTTTGAAGAGTAAGACGCCTGTGCCCCGGACGCAGGGAGCGGCAGCCCGCCTCGACGGTCCGCGAAAGCCAAGCGCGGCGGTCCTTGGCAGAACAGCCAGTCTCATCTCGGTTGACCGGCCCGACGAACCGGCCGAATCGGTGGCGACACCCGAATCGGGGCAACGTTCTAAGTTCCCTGGAAATGCATTGAAATCCGAACCGCGTTGATGTAGCGTGTGAGGTCCACGCCGGCTCTAAGTCCGCCTAGGGGCGAGCGGGGCCATCCTTCTCCCGGCCGTTCGACCTCTGGTGGATGTCGTTCATCTTGGTCATAGGTGGTTTCATGCCAGCGATTCCGGGATCGCGTACCATTTCTTTTTTCACTGCCCTGCCCTCGATTCTCATCGCCGCCCTGCTCTGCTCTCTGATACTCAGCGCACCGCTGGTGGCGCAAGAAGCCGCAGCGGAGGCAGCCCTGCAAAAAGCAGCTGCGCGTCCGCTCATCACCGAGAGCGTCGACGAATCACAAACCACCACGCTGCGGGGCAACACCCATCCGCTGGCGCGCCCTGAGTCCGATCTGGGCGTGGCCCCAGCCACCCTACCTATGAAGCGAATGCTGCTGGTGCTGAGGCGCAGTTCTGACCAGGAAACTGCGCTCAGGAAGCGGCTCGACGATCAGCAGGATAAGGCCTCGCCGAACTATCACAAATGGTTGAGCCCAGAACAATTCGGCCAGCAGTTTGGGCCGACCGACACCGACATTCAGACCATTACGGCGTGGTTGCAATCTCACGGATTCGAAGTCGGCTCGACCAAAGGACGAACCGTGCTGGAGTTCTCAGGCTCGGCCAGCCAGGTCCAGCAGGCGTTTCACACGACGATCCACAAATACATCGTCAACAGCGAGCAGCACTGGGCTAACGCCAGCGACCCACAGATTCCCACGGCGTTGACGCCAGCCGTGGCGGGGATTGACTCGCTCCACGACTTTCGCAGGAAGCCAACGAACAGTTTTGCCGGGAGGTATTCCGAAAAAACGAAACAGTTGAGCGCAGCGCAACCAGACTACAGTTATGGCTGCCGCGGATCCCAGTGTTACGCTGTTGTCCCTTACGATTTCGCTACGATTTATGACGTGCTTCCGCTGTGGAACAGCGGCATCAACGGAAGCGGACAAACGATTGCGATCGTGGGACGAACCAACATCAATCCCCAGGATGCAACTGACTTCTGGACGCTGTTCGGAGTTAGCGTTCCCGCCAATAAACTCAACATTATCCTGAACGGGGTTGATCCCGGAATTAATGGAGACGAGGGCGAAGCCGACATTGATGTCCAGTGGTCGGGCGCGGTGGCGCCGCAGGCGGCCATCGATTTCGTGACCTCCGAATCGACTGAGACTACGGATGGAATCGATCTCTCTGCAGTTTATGTTGTGGACAACAATCTGGCTCCTGTAATGAGCGAGAGTTACGGCGAGTGCGAACTCGGTCTGGGCACCGCCGGAAACCAGTTCTATTCCGGCCTATGGGAGCAAGCGGCGGCGCAGGGGATCAGTGTGTTCGTTTCCAGCGGGGACAACGGTGCGGCTGGGTGCGACGTTCCCAGCGGACCCGCGCAATACGGACTGAATGTTAATGGGATTGCTTCTACCCCTTTCAATGCTGCCGTAGGGGGAACTGACTTCAACCAGTACAACAAGTGGACGACTTACTGGAATTCGACGAACAATCCCACCACCCAGGAATCGGCCAAGGGATACATTCCAGAGACCACTTGGAATGATTCATGCACCAATGCACTGGCGGTTTCGCTCGGATATGGCTCAACGGCGGAGCGAGCTTGCAACAACTCGCAGATGATCGCGCAGGGCGGTGTGAACTCAACGGGCGGCGGCGGTGGCCCCAGCAATTGTGTGGTGAACAGTCAAACCATAGGAAGTTGTAACCAAGGCTACGCCAAGCCTTCATGGCAAAGCGGGGCTGGGGTTCCGAACGATAATCGGCGCGACCTTCCCGACATTTCTCTATTTGCCAGCAACGGGTTTCTAGGGAGTTTCTATTTAATCTGCCAACAAGATCAGACCGGCGGTGTCTGCGACTTGAACGATTTTGCCGGATACGGGGGAACTTCCGTCGCATCGCCCGCATTCGCCGGAATCATGTCTTTGGTGAACCAGAAGACCGGCACACCTCAGGGCGTTCCCGGGTTTGCTCTGTATAAGCTAGTTCCCAAACAAGCAAACGCCTTTCACGATGTTCCTTCCGGCTCAACCATCGCCATGCCCTGCATCGCTGGTACGCCTAATTGCACGGTGGTAACACCGGGCGATACTTACGGAGTGCTTTCGGGTTACAGCACCGGAACGGGATATGACCTGGCTACGGGCCTGGGCTCGGTCGATGCTGCCAACCTCGTGAACAATTGGACGAAGGCCAGCTTTACTGCCACCTCCGCCAGCTTGCAGTTAAATTCCGGCAATGCCGTAAACGTAAAACACGGCACAGCCGTTCCCGTGAATATAGGCGTGACCCCGACCGCTGCGACTGGAGACGCTTCCTTGCTCGTTAGCACCGGGTCGGGAACGACCACGGGCCAGGCCATCGATGCTTTCAGTCTGAGTAGCGGTATGACACCTGCGGGCACGACTACCAGTCAACTGCCGGGCGGCACCTACAACGTGATCGCGCATTATGGCGGCGACGGCACTTACGGCGGCAGCTATTCCAGTCCAGTCAGCGTAACCGTCAGCAAAGAGAACAGTCAGCCGCAAGTTTTCCTGTTAACCTTCGATTCCAACGGAAATATTCTCAGCAAAAACACAACCACGGCGACTTATGGAAGTCCATACCTTCTGCGCGTGAATGTAGAAAATGCGGCGGGACAGATGTGTGCGCCCGTTGCCAGTTCGAACGCGACCGCCTGTCCGTCCGGGAACGTAGCCCTGACCGATAACGGCGGCGCACTCGATGCTGGAACCTATGCCCTGAACAGTTACGGGTATGTTGAAGACCTGACGGTTCAGCTTCCAGGCGGTGCCGATTCCGTAGAGGCAGCGTATGCGGGCGATAACAGCTTCAATGCTAACTCGGTCACGACTCCGATCACCATCACTCCGGCAGGGACGAACATGAACCCGCCTAACGTTCCGACCGCGTATGTTGGGTCCGGGTTCGGGGCGAATGCGATGGTGCAGTCCCTGAGTAGCGGATTGCCTCCGACCGGTACGATCACTTTCTATTCCAACGGAAGCCCCGTCTCGGGGACGACTACCTACCAGTCAGGAAATCAGACCGGACCGCCCACCTTCGCGTGGCTCACCGCTAGTTTTACTAGTTCGACTTCGGCTCTTCCGAGTGCTGGAAACTACACGATTACCGCGTCTTACAGCGGAGATGGAAACTATACCGCGTCCAAATCTCTGGAAACGCCGATCGCGGTCCAGTATCCGCCCCTATTCCCTACGACAACCCCGTACACGCAGAACGTTGCGATCGGAGCCACTGCAAGCCTTACCGTATTGATGGCGTCACAGAATAAAACGGTGTATCCGACCGGGACAATCACGTTTAGCAGCGGGAATGTAGTCCTGGCTGGCCCTACCCCATGCACGAGCACGAAGGACAGCTTAGGCGACTACGCGTGCCAGGCCGTAGCGAGCTTTACGGCAAACACCGCTATGTCAGTGCTCGCGCAGTATAGCGGCGACGCCAACTACCCGGGGGCATCTACGGACGCCATCGTCAATGTGAACGATTTCGCCATTGGGATCGACTCGTCTTCGATCGTAACCATGGGACAAGGGCAGTCGCAGACAGCGCAGCTCGACGTTTCTGATTTGGGTGCCTTTTACGGCACCGTGAGCAACTTCACCTGCTCGGGCTTCCCTGCGGAAACGACGTGCAGCTTCAATCCGACACAGGTCACAGGGTCAGGCGCGACGATCCTGACGATTACTACGACGCCGACCGGGCAACTGCGGCACCGAGCTGCGAGAGAAAGCCGCCAGATCGGATGGACGGCCACTGCGATGTTTCCTCTGCTCGGGATTTGCCTGATCGGGATTCCGGCATGGCGGCGTGGCGCGTTACTGGCGTTCCTGATGGTCGCATTGTTCCTAACCATGCCAAGTTGCGGCGGTGGAGGTGGCGGAGGGCAAGTTATCAACAATCCCGTTCCGTCGATTACATCGTTATCTCCTACCCAACAGGCAGCCGGTTCCGGGTCGCAAGCCCTGACCATTACGGGATCGGGTTTCGTAAGCGGCTCGACGGTCACTTACAACAACGTGGCTCATTATATCGACAGCTACTGGACCGCGACGCAGTTGGCAATTTCGCTGACGCCGGGTGACCTGGCCACAGCGGGCAGCTTTCCCGTGGTGGTAACAAATCCGGCACCGGGCGGGGGAACGTCGAGTGCCGTGGATTTCAATGTCGTAACTGGAACGCCGACCGGAACTTTTAACGTCACGATCACCGGTACCAGCGGATCGCTGACGCACACCGCGAACTTCACACTGATTGTTCAGTAAGAGTTAGTCGTAGACTCCGGGTCCGGATGGACTCCACGATCGTCCGCCTCCGCTCTCCCTCTTTCCTCTCCGCGCCGCGCGCCAGACCCTTCGTGCTCGCCATCAACGCGTCTGGTGTACGATTGACTCGCATTCCAGTCATCGCCATGAAACTTTCTCAGATCGCTTCCGCCCTCGACGTGCGCCTCGAAAACGGTTCTCCGGACATCGAAATTACCGGCCTCAACGGCATTGAACAAGCCGGACCCGGGGAACTCACCTTCGTGTCGAATCCCAAGTACGCAGCGGCGGCGCGCTCGACTAAGGCTTCGGCTGTAATTGTGGGCGAGGACTTCCCCGCGATTCCCGCCGCCATGTTGCGCGCCAAAGATCCTTACCTGACGTTCGCTCGAGCGCTCGAACTCTTTCATCCACCTCGGCGCTATGCGCCCGGAGTGCACGCCACCGCAGTCGTTCACGCCAGTGCACGAATCGGGGCAAACGCGCACATCGGGCCCTACGTGGTCATCGACGAGAATGTCGAGATGGGGGCGAATGCGGTGCTGCTGGCGCATGTCGTTCTCTATCGCGGAGTGAAGATCGGAGACAATTTTTTCGCGCATGCGCACGCCATCGTGCGCGAGTACTGCCGGGTCGGTAATAACGTGCTGCTACAAAACGGCGTGGTCATCGGGGCCGACGGGTTCGGATTCGCGAAAACGGCGGAAGGACGCTGGCACAAGATTCCGCAACCCGCACCGGTGGTGATTGAAGACGACGTGGAAGTGCAGGCCAATTCTTGCATCGATCGCGCTAGCGTCGGCGAAACCCACATCGCACGCGGCGTGAAAGTCGACAATCTGGTGCAAGTAGGGCACGCGTCGCAGGTCGGCGAAGACGTGCTTCTGTGCGCGCAGGTAGGACTTGCGGGATCGACCGAGATCGGAAACCGGGCGATTCTTACCGGGCAGGTCGGCGTCGTCGGGCATTGCAAGGTCGGGGAAGGAGCCATCGTCACGCCCCAGAGTGGAGTTGCCCATGACATCCCGGCAGGAGCGCTGGTCAGCGGCGCTCCCGCCGTCGATCACAAGTTGTGGTTGAAATATTCCGCGATCCTGCCGAAACTTCCCGACATCGCGCGCGCGGTACGGGCCCAACATCCAAAACGATGATTCCAGAGGCAGCCTTCGACTCCGCTCCGGGCCGGCTACGATTCACGGAGAAACCTTCAGGCGTATGCTGTCCCGCCCTGCGGCTCCCTGCCCTCGGCGGGCGCCGATAGTGGCTGACGATATTGTTCCGGCAAGCCGCTGTCGATCGCGCTACGCACTTTTTCCATCAGGCAATCGCGGCTGCCAAAATCCTTCGGATCGATCGGCGGATGAAAGATTACTTTCACCATTCCCGGCCGAATGGAAAATCTTGCCTTCGGCATCGTGTAGTGCGTCCCCACAATGGTTACGGGAACGACCGGAACCCCGCACTCCATGGCCAGATAGAACGGACCCTTCTTGAAGGGCAGCAGCTTGCCGTCGAACGACCGTTTGCCTTCCACATAGATGGTCATGTTGAGCCCCTGCCCCACCGCTGACTTCGCGGCGCGGACGGCCTCGATGCCGGCGTCGCGATTCCCGCGGTCGACGGGCACCATTGATCCCATTCGCATGGCGCGACCGAGAATTGGAACTTTGAACAGCTCCTTTTTCGCCATGACCGAGGTGCGGCGCGGAATCAGGGGGATTTGAATCGGCGGGTCGAGGTTGGAAACATGATTCGTCATGAAGATGTAGCTGCGCGAGTGGTCGAACTGATCGAGGCCGACGGTATCGACTCGTACGCCCGTGATCCAAACCCCAGCCCATGCGCCCCACATGAACAGGCGATACAGCACGCGGACATCGCCCATGATGAAGCTTGCAGGGAATCCAATGATCGCCGCCACCGGAGCAGCCACCGCCCAGAACATCAGCATGAGGATCGTGCGGATCATTTTGCGGTTCCCGCCACCCCTGAATTTTCCCTGGCGCTCTGCGCTTCACCTTTCAGCCACGCGGTGCAGCGCGCCCGCTGCTGGTCGGTGACATCTTCGAGGCTCTTCACCTCATACGAGACTTCCTGGCCGCTGCCGACCTTCCACTTCAGTTCGCGATCACCGCCGCGCCGGGATTGAACCGTCACGGTGAGAGTGTCGCCAGGCCTCAGCCGGGTTAGCGCCTGCCGAGACTCCTGCCCGGCAGGCTTGCCCTCGAGTTCAACAATCGTGTCGCCGACTTGCAAACCAGCGTGCTCGGCCTCGCCGCCGGATGTCACTGCGTTCACCGACATGGGGCCATCGAAGTTGCGCGATGCGGTGAAGCCCGCATCGGCCACGGTATTCGGGACAACTACCACTCGCAAACCGACGGAGCGCAAGAAATCATTCCACGGAATCTCCTCAGTTCCAGCTACATACTTCGTAAAGAACGATCCGAAATCGGAGCGGCTGACAGTCTCCGCGGCCTCCTGAACGCCTGCCGAATCGTTGTAGAAGCGTCCCTTCTTCGCGTAGTTGGCATTCATCCATTGCAGCAGTTCCCGAAGCGAGGCCTCACCGTGACTGGCTTCCCGCACCGCAAGGTCGAGCATGATGCCTAGCAGTTCGCCTTTGTTGTAGTAGGACACGCTGCGATCAGCGCGGCGGTAATAGCCGTAGCCCTCGAGCCAGGCATCCAGGCTGGACTCCTCCGCCGACTGGGTGAGATGCGCTGGTCGCCGCTCCAGTTCTGTGATCTGTTCGCCGATCCGGTGCAAATATTGCTCTTCCTCAAGCAGGCCGGCCCGCAACCGAATTGTCCCTTCGGCGGTGCTGGTGACTCCTTCCGCGAACCATAGCGCCCCCGTGTAATTTTCTTTGGTGTAGTCGATCGGTTCGAGCGTCTGCGGGCGAATGCGCTTGACGTTCCACAGATGGAAGAATTCATGCGCCGTAACGCTCGTCAGGGCGTCCAGAGATTGCTTCATCAGCTCGGCATTCACATCGATTGCCGTCGAAAAAGCGTGTTCCATCCCCCCACCCGCCGGCCCGCGCGGGAAGTGATACAAGAACATGTAAGTCTCGAAGGGCCGGTCATTCATCCAACTGGTGGCTGCGGCCACAATCTTATGGAGCGCGGCCACAATCTTTGCCAAGTCGTAATCCCCGGAGTCGGCGTCGACGATGACGCGATAGTGTCCGCCCCCTTCGTCGAAATCAGATTCCTGAAACTTGCCGATCTCGACCGGAGAATCGACCAGGCGATCATAGTTCGCCGCGGTGAACTCCTCGCCGGACAAGGAAGACGCCAGCGGAGTGGCAATGCGCCATCCCTCAGGAAGATGGCTAAAACGCACGTTCAGCGGGGCCCAGCGCGCATCCACCGGATACATCAGAATTTGCGCCAGATTGAAGAAGGCATGATGAGTGTTCAACTGCGCGTTGAAGGGTCCCGGCGCGTCGACATACATTTGATACTCGAGGACCGCTCCACGCTCCGCGCCTTGAATCTGCCAGCGGCTGTGATTGAGTTCTCTTACGGCGAGCGGATGGCCGGAACGATCTTTGGCGCGAACCCAGTTCAGGTACTGGGCAAACTCGCGAACCTGATAAAGCGCATTCCAAACCGGAAGCTGTAGTTCGCTCACGGCCGTTCCCTCCGGTAAAAAGATCTGCACTTCGACCAGATGCTGTTCGGGGGATAACAGGGAGATGGTATAGGTGAGCGCGGCGGGTGACTGCGCCCTGGACGCGGACGGCAGCGCAAGTATTGCCAGGCACAGCGCCAGCCGCAGAGTGCGGCCCAGTCTGGAAAACAAATTCATCGCTTCCCCGCCAATTCCCGCAGGCGCGCCGGCAGCTTTTCATAAATTCCTCCGAAACCGCCATTGGACAGAATCGCCACCACATCGCCACTTCGCATTTCCGAAGCAAGAGTCGCGACGATTGCGTCCGCATCTGCCAGAAGTCGCGCCCGTCGGCCATGTTGCTCGATCTCTGCGGCAAGCGCCGGCAATTCCAGGCGTTCGTTTTCCGCGACCGCTTCCGAACGGAACACTCCGGCCACGACCACTTCGTCGGCCTGGGCCAGGCTGCGCGCCAAATCACTCTGCAGAACGCGGCGACGCAGGGTGTTGGAGCGCGGCTCCAGAATCGCCCATAGTCGCGCTTCCGGGTAGCGAGCCCGCAGCGCTTTCAAGGTTCCGGCAATCGCGGTGGGATGGTGGGCAAAGTCGTCGATGATGGTAATGCCGTTCACCTGCGCCTTTACTTCGAGTCGACGCTTCACGCTCTTGAAAGTTTTCAATGCCTGGGCGATTGCGTCTTTCCGAACGCCGCAGCCAGCCGCGAGCGCGGCCGCGGCCGTGGCATTCCACACGTTGTACTCTCCGGCCAGAGCGAACTCCAACTCGGCCCAGGGTTGGGCGTCGTGCACAACGGTCCAGGAAGTGCGCTGCGGTTCGAGGCGCAGGTTCGCGACCCTCCAGTTTGTACGCGGTCCGGCACCGTAGCGCTCGACGGGGCAGAAGGCCTTCGCCAAACAACGCTCCATACTAGGGCTATCCGCGGCCTCGCCGGCAACGCCGTCGAAGGCCACGATGCGTCCGCGGCGCGGAATCAGGTTCACCAGGCGCTGGAATGCAATTTCAACCGCATCCAGATCTTTGTAAATGTCGGCATGGTCGAACTCGATCGAAGTCAAAATCACTGAGTCAGGAAAGTAATGCAGGAACTTCGGTCCTTTGTCGAAAAAAGCGGTGTCATATTCGTCGCCTTCCAGAATAAAGTGTGAACCCGCGCCGAGCTGAAAGCTCGAACCAAAATTTTCGGCAATGCCCCCGATTAGAAACGAGGGCTTCAGCCCGGCGCAGTGGAAGATCCACGCCAACATAGACGTTGTCGTGGTCTTGCCGTGGGTTCCAGCCACCACCAACACTTCCTTGCCGCGTAGGAATTCATCGTGCAACAACTGCGGCAAGGAACAGAAGGGAATTCGTTGGTCGAGAACTTCCTCTAGTTCCACATTGCCCCGCGACATGGCGTTGCCAACAACCACCAGATCCGGCCGCGGGTCAAGATTCTGCGCCGCGAACGGCTGGGCCACGGCAATGTCCAACTGGCGCAGAAATTCCGACATTGGCGGATAGGCTGCGGCGTCGGAGCCGGTGACATGAAATCCGCGCTGCTTCAGCATTCCCGCCAGGGAAGCCATAGCTGTGCCGCATATGCCAATCAGGTGAATGTGTTTTGTTCTGTTCATCTCGCTAGCGCAGCGAAAAGCCGCAGCGCAACCCTGACGCCATCTTCGTGGTTAACCGAATGATGGGTTAACCGCATGATGGACTAACCGCATGGGTTCACCGCTGATTCCAATATACCGAGGGCTACTCGACCATCCCGCACCGCCAGTTTTGCCCGTACTCCAAAGGGAAGCGTGATGTTGTTTGCGGAGACGTGCCCGGAGCGAACGCCAAACGCAACCGGCACTCGCAACTCACCGACGATGCGGGTAATCACATCCTCGAGAGTGTAGTCCTGATGGACGGTCTGCAGGCAGTCGATCATTTCTCCAAAGACCATGCCGCGTACCGCATCGAGATGCCCGGCCAGTTTCAATTGCATCAGCATACGATCGATCTGATAGGGCTTGGCGGCGAGATCTTCCAGGAACAGAATCGTGCCGGCACTTTTGACTTCGTATGGCGTGCCCAGCGATGCGACCAGGATCGAGAGGCATCCGCCATACAAGACACCCTCGGCCTCGCCTTCGACTAATCCCTTGACTTCCGCGCCCACAGCCACATCCCACGGCACCGTGCCTGAGACCGCCGCCTGCCACGATGCCGCGTCCACGCCGTCTGCGTGCGCCCAATCCTTGGCCGCCATCGGACCATGGAAAGTGACCAATCCGGCGCTATCGCAAAAGTACGTCAGGAGTGTGGTGATGTCGCTATAACCAACAAAAATCTTGGGATGCGCTTTGATCTTTTCCAGATCAAGAGCCTGCAGCAGATAGTTCGCACCATATCCGCCGCGCGCACAGACGATCGCTCGCACATCGTCGCGCAGGAACATCTGTTCTAACTCGCGCGCTCTTCGCTCGACCGATCCGGCAAAGTAAAGATCTTTTTCCGCAACCGAGTCGAAATAAAACGGACGGTATCCTGCGCGCCGCAAGGCCTCGCATCCCGCGTCCAAGTCCGTCCGCTTGATGTTACTGGCGGGTGCGATGATGCCCACGGTATCGCCGGGGCGAAGAGCGGGTGGCTTGACGGGCTTAAGGTAGGACGAAGACATTGGTGTTTTGACCAAGCGCTCAATCCCGCAGCCGTCCTCGATGTTCACCTGGTCGAGAGTGACAGCACTGAGCGCACGCCGCGTCCCCTGCGGTTTTCATTTCGTTCTTCCGCCTTCGACCTGCAGCGTTTCCACCGCGGCCGCCTGCGCCGCCGCCAATCGGGCCGTCAGCACTCGGAACGGTGAGCACGATACGTAGTTCAAACCTTTGCGGTAGCAGAATTCCACCGATGAAGGCTCGCCCCCGTGTTCTCCGCAGATTCCGACCTTGAGCGAAGGCCGGGTTTTTCTCCCCCGCTCCGTCGCCATCTCCACCAGTTGTCCGACACCCTCCTGATCGAGCGCTGCAAACGGATCCTGTTTCAGGATGCCCTCGGCCAGATAGGTCGGCAGCACCTTGTTCACATCGTCGCGCGAGAAGCCAAAGGTGGTCTGGGTCAGATCGTTCGTACCGAATGAGAAGAACTCCGCCTCTTTGGCAATCTCGTCGGCGACCAGGGCCGCGCGCGGCAATTCGATCATCGTTCCAACCATATACTCGACCTTCGTTCCCTTCTCCTGGAATACTTCTTCCGCCACGCGACGAACGATGGCCGCCTGGTTCGCCATCTCCTTCACCGTGGCCACCAGCGGGATCATGACTTCGGGCAGCACCTTCACACCCTTTTTCGAGACTTCGACCGCGGCTTCAAAAATAGCGCGCGCCTGCATCTCCGTAATTTCCGGATAGGTGATGCCGAGCCGGCATCCGCGGTGCCCGAGCATGGGATTGAACTCGTGCAACTGCTCCACCCGGGCCAGCAGCGTGGACAAGAGCTTCTTCAGATCGCCGACACCCTTCGCCCCGTAGTCGGAATATCTTGCCACCAGCGCTTTTTTCTCTTTGCCATCGGCGTGGGGAAGCGTGGCAATTTCCACCATCAAGTCCTCGCGGCGCGGCAGGAACTCGTGCAGCGGCGGATCGAGGGTGCGGATCGTAACTGGCAACCCGTCCATCGCCTTGAAGACTCCGGCAAAGTCTTTACGCTGCAGCGGCAACAGTTTCTTGAGTGCGGAGCGCCGGTCTTTCTCGTTATCCGCCAGAATCATGGCGCGCATGTGTCGAATCTTGTCTTCCCCGAAGAACATATGCTCGGTGCGGCAGAGTCCGATCCCTTCCGCTCCAAAAGCCCGCGCCTGAATTGCGTCCCGAGGAATATCCGCGTTGGCCCGGACTTTCATTTTGCGATGCGGATCGGCCCACTGCATGAACTTTTGCAGCTCGGGATCGTCCGGCGAAGGGTCCAGCGTGCCCAGTTTTCCTTTGATCACCCGGCCGGTCGTGCCATCCAGCGACATCCAGTCTCCTTCTTTGAAGGTCTGGCCCTTCACCCTCATCTCGCGAGATTTTTCGTTGACATCGATGTCGCCCGCACCCGCCACGCAGCACTTCCCCATGCCGCGCGTCACCACGGCAGCGTGACTAGTCATGCCGCCGCGCGAAGTCAGAATGCCCTTCGCGACTTCCATGCCATGAATATCTTCGGGCGTCGTTTCGGCGCGCACCAGGATCACCGGATTTTTGGCAGTGTCGTGTCCCGCCATCTTCACCGCTTCATCGGCGGTGAAGACAATTCGCCCCACGGCGGCTCCGGGCGAAGCCGGCAATCCGGTGGCAAGGACTTCCACCTTCGTGCTCTTCTCATCGAGGCGCGGCACTAGGAAGTCATACAGCTGATTCGGTTCAACGCGGAAGATCGCTTCTTCCTTCGTGATCAGCCCTTCTTCTACCATCTGAATCGCGACGCGCACGGCGGCTAGTCCGGTGCGTTTGCCATTGCGGGTCTGCAGCATGTAGAGCTTGCCGTCTTGAATGGTGAACTCAAAATCCTGCATGTCTTTGTAATGCTTCTCCAGCCGCGTGGTGATTTCGCGAAGCTGGTCGTAGACGTCCGGCATGATCTTCTGCAGTTCGAGAATCGGCACCGGCGTACGCACACCCGAAACCACATCTTCGCCCTGCGCATTCATCAAAAATTCGCCATAAAACTCTTTCGTGCCCGTCGCCGGATTACGCGTGAACCCCACGCCCGTTCCGCTGGTGTCGCCCAGGTTGCCATACACCATGGCCTGCACATTGACCGCGGTTCCGAGCATGTCGTCGATGTTATTGATACGGCGATAGTGCTTGGCGCGGTCGTTCTGCCAGGAGCGGAATACCGCGTCACGCGCCATGACCAGCTGTTCGCGGGGATCCTGCGGGAAGTCACGCTTGGCATGCTTCTTCACCACCTTCTTGTACTCGACAATCACTTCCTCGAGAGCCTTGGCGTCGAGATCGGTGTCGAGTTTGGTCTTCTTCTGTTTCTTCTTGGCGTCGAACACTTCATCGAACGCCGCCTTCTCGATGTCGAGCACTACGTTGCCGAACATCTGGATGAGCCGGCGATAGGAATCAGCGGCAAACCGCGGATTGTTGCTGCGCCTGGCCAGCGCTTCCACGCTCTTATCGTTCAACCCGAGGTTGAGAATCGTGTCCATCATCCCCGGCATGGAGAACTTCGCGCCCGAACGCACGCTCACCAGCAGCGGGTTTTCGCCCGTGCCCAACTTCTGCCCTTGCAGTGCCTCCAGCTTCGCCAGCGCCTCGTCCATCTGTCGATCAACTTCTTTCGACACGCTGCCCGTTCGCATGTACTCACGACAAGCCTCGGTCTGAATCGTGAATCCCGGCGGCACGGGCAGTCCGGCATTCGTCATCTCGGCCAGTCCGGCGCCTTTGCCGCCGAGCACATCCTTCATCTTGCCGTTGCCGTCGGCCTTGCCGCCGCCGAAAAAGTAAACGTACTTGGTTGTGGTCTTCTTTGTTTCCTGCGCTTCAACCTCGGGGAGAGTAATGGTCGCCATAGATGAGTCCTTTGCGTCGGGATTTGCGAATTAAGTTCAGATCTTTTCCTGCTATTTTTGGGTGGTTCAGCGCTGCAACGCTGCGATTCATACTCAGAAATACCAGAGCCTCAATCAATCTCCGGGCTTCAACCCTTCAGCCCGCAGGAGTTTGGAGAAACGAGCCCATTGCTTCAGCGTGGACAATAACCACCAAATCAGAAACTCAGAAACAAGGACCATAAGGACGGCCGAGTTTCTTACGACTTTGCTTCGGGAACGATCTCTGAAAAATCCGCGATCGTCGAGAACTCCTTCAGCAAGGTTCGCAGCAAGGCCAACCGATTCGCCCGCACCCGCCGATCTTCGACCATCACCATCACCTTGTCGAAAAAGCTGTCGATCGGTTCCCGAGCCGTAGAGAGCAGCAGCAACGCCTCCAAGTATTGTTTATCAGCGCGAAGCGCTTCCACCCGCGATCCGGTCCGTTCCAGATAGGCCATCAACGTCTTTTCTTCGTCGGCAGATTCCGGTAAATATTCAAACTGCGCGGCGGGCTCAATTCCCTTCTCCGCAGCTTGCCTCAGTATATTCCGCATGCGCTTGCAAGCCGCGCCAATTGCCTGGAATTCCGCCATATGCAGAACCTGTTTCACTGCCTCAGCCCGCTCGACCGCATCCCCAACATCTTCTGCATCCGCTCCCAGCACCGCTTTCACCACATCATAGGCATATCCGCACACGTCCTTCAGGTAGAACTCCAGGCGCTCATGGAAGAACGCGGCAACCGACGCAGAAAACTTTTCTTCGCCTACGAACTTCTTGCCGGCTTCAGAGCGCTGATATCCCGAACGCGCGTCCCGCATGAGTTCACCCAAGCGCAACGGCAGCTTCTTCTCCGCAATTACCTTCACGATCGCGTTGGCCTGCCGCCGCAGCGCAAACGGATCCTTCGATCCGCTGGGCACCAACCCCAGGGAAAACATCCCGGCAATTGTGTCCGCCTTGTCGCCGATGGAAAGTAGTCCGCCTTCGATTGACCTCGGCACATCGTCGTCGGTCGACTCCGGCTTGTAATGATCGTAAACCGCATCAGCAATGGCAAGCCGTGTGGCCTCGGGCAAGGTGGGATCCAGTTGCTGAGCGCGCGCATACAGCCCGCCCACAATTCCCTGCAGTTCGGTGAATTCTTTCACCAGTTCCGTCGTCAGGTCGGTCTTAGACAGGCAAGCCGCCTTGTGGATCACCCCCGGCCGCACCGTTATCCCCCCCTGCTTGAGAATCTCGCTCAGCCAACTGCACAAGCGCTGTACGCGCTGCGTCTTATCAAAGTAACTCCCTAAATCTTTTTGAAAGGTCACATTCTTCAACGAATCCAACCGTTCCAGCAAGGACTTCTTTTGATCGGTTTCCCAGAAGAACCGCGCATCGTTGAAGCGCGCCCGCAATACACGTTCGTTTCCCTGGCGGATCAGCCCCTTGGGATCGCTATCGGTATTCAGCACGGCCAGAAAATACGGCGCCAGTTTGCCATCCGCACCTGCCACCGCGAAATATTTTTGGTGATCGCGCATCACGGTGACCAACACTTCCTCCGGCAGCGCCAGAAACTGCGGATCGAAACCTCCCAGAATTGCCGAGGGAAACTCGGTTAGATTCACCACCGTATCGAGCAGCCCCGCATCCTCACGCCAGCGTGCGCCCGGGATGGTGCGGGTCGCCGCGTCGAGCGCTTTGCGAATCTGGTGCTCGCGCTCCCCACGTCCCAAAACCTTGACCGCTCGCAGAGACTCCACATACGCCGATCCCGCCCGCGGTATGGTCACGCCACCGTCCGACAGAATCCGGTGCCCTTGGGAAATCGTTCCCGCCCGCATCCCGTCAAACTCCACAGGAATCGTTTCCTCATCGAGCATGGCGACCAGCCAACGCACTGGACGCACGAACCGTTCGTTCGGCTTCCGCCAATACATGTTCTTGGGCCAGTAAATCGTGGACAGTTCTTTGGGCAGGCCTTCAGCAAGAATCTCGGCCGCGCGGCGGCCTTTTTTTGTCACCTTCGCCGCCAGGTACTCGCCCTTGGCGGTAGTAACTTTCTCCAGCTTGGTCACGTCCACGCCAGCTTTCTTCGCAAAGGCGTGCGCCGCCGCCGTCGGCTGACCATCTTGATAAGCGACGTTCAGCGAAGGTCCGTTGACCTGTTCGACCACATCGGCCTGCGCAGAGGCGATACCGGACGCCATCACCGCCAGACGCCGCGGGGTATCAAAATGCGTTATCTCACCGTCCGACAGCCGCTCGCGACGCAGCAGCGCCGCGACGCGTTCGCGCAACTCCTGGGACGCCGTGGCGATCATTCGCGCCGGAATCTCTTCGCATCCGATCTCAAGTAAAAAGTCTGGCATGCAGGAATTCTTCTTGTGATCCCGAGTCTGAAGTTGCGGCGTAGTGACCGCAATCACGAACCAAATTGTCATCCTGAACGGAACCGAGTCGAAGGACCCTTCAGGAGGACAGACCGTTTAGGGTTAAGCGGTCGCCGGAACCAATTTCTCCCTCTTGGACCGCTTCGCGCTCCCAGGTTCAGGCTCGTCGGACTTCTCCGACGAGGCAGCATCGTCACCCTTCGGCGGATCGTTTTTCTGCTGATCCACCCAGGCTTTCGCAATGCCAACGGCCAGCGCCCGCACGCGTGCAATCACCCCGACGCGCTCGGTCACCGAAATCGCCCCGCGCGCATCGAGAATGTTAAACAGGTGCGAGCACTTCAGGCATAGGTCGTACGCGGCCAGCAGCGGAAATCGCAACTTATCGCGAACAACATCTGGGTGACCCGTCTCTGCGTCGCTGGGAGAGACCGGTTGGGGACTTTGATTCCCCATCATCGCCCCATACTCTTCCACCAATGTCTTGCACTCGGCTTCGTACAACGCAAAATGCTTCCAAGCCTTCTCGACATCGGCTGCCTCGAAGTTATACACCGAAAACTGCAGCTCATCGGCCAGCCGCACATCGCCATACTTCACCACACTGCCCGACTCCGGATCGCGCGCCCAGACAATGTCGTAAATCGAATCCACGTCCTGCAGAAACGCGCCAATGCGTTCCAAGCCATAGGTTAGTTCCGCCGAAATCGGAAACAGATCGACGCCGCCGCACTGCTGGAAGTAGGTGAACTGCGTGATCTCCAAGCCGTCGAGCATGACCTGCCAGCCCACACCCCACGCGCTCAGCGTAGGAGCTTCCCAATTATCCTCTTCGAACTTGATGTCATGCTGGCCGAGGTCGATCCCGATCGCTTTGAGCGACTCCAGATACAACTGCTGCACGTTCTCCGGCGGAGGCTTCAGGATCACCTGCAACTGCATGTGCTTGAACAGCCGATTCGGATTCTCCCCATAGCGCCCGTCCGCCGGACGCCGCGATGGCTGCACATACGCCGCCTTGTAAGGCTTCGGGCCCAACACGCGGAGAAAAGTTTCCGGCGCCATGGTCCCGGCACCAACTTCCACATCGTACGGCTGTTGCAGCACACATCCGCGCTGCGCCCAGAATGTCTGCAGGCGCAGGATGAGTTCCTGAAATGTCAACGGATTGGAGGAGGATGGATTCAAATTCGGCTCTCAGCTCTCAGCTTTTGGCTCTTAGCTCACAATCCCAGAATGCGAGTGGTTATTCGGACTCCTATAGCGCAGCCGGAGCTGGCAGGTTAATCCACGATTGTAATGGAAGCAGGCCGCAGCCGTCAGCTAACCGATTGCGGAAGGTTCAGCCAAGCCAGCGTAACCATCTACAACGCGATTGCCAGAAATGAAGTGGGCATTACTCCAGTGTTTTCGAAACCGGGGTGGGATTTGATCTGAACGCTAGAATCCGCCCTTCTCCAGCATCCCCGCCGTAACCAGCTTTTTCTCAATATGACGCTGCAGAATTTGAATCAGAAATTTCCGCAGGTCGGCACCCTGCGACTTCGGCCACCGCGTCGCAGCGAAACTTTCCACTGGCGCGCGAAACATTTGCGCGGCCAGCGTCCGTGACTCACGGGAAATCTCGGACGACGCCAGGCGCTTGTCGTCGGGACACATCAGCCCATCCGCCAGCGCGTGAAAATAGGCGCGACTGCCGTTCAGGCTGCGGCCGCAGACAATGCACTCCGTCAATTCTGGCAGAAAACCGACCAGGCGGGTCAACCACAATTCGAAATACGTCACCGGCATCCACACCTCCGGGCCGGTCAGCACGCGCAGCACCGAAAGTGTCAGTCGAAAGATAGCGTCATTGGCCTCGCGGTCGGGCAACAGCTCGTCGAGCAATTCGGCGATGTGGCCCAGGGCAACCGCCCGCGCATAACTCACCTCCGAAGCCATGGGAGACTCCAGCACCTCGCAGGCATCGAGTCGCGCTAACTCCTGCCGTTCGTGGACGTCGTAGAACGCGCGCACATATGTTAGCGGCTCGAGAGCTCCGCCGAATCGCCGCATCGACTTTTTGGCCGACCGCGCAACGCCCCGGACTTTGCCTTCCGCGCGCGTAAATAGCGTGACCAGCAGATCGGCCTCGCGCAGCGGATAGCTGCGCAGCACGATCGCTTCCGACTCTCTCAAGGCCATGGGCGTTCGACGGATAAAGGCTTGATTCTAGTGGAAGGGGTCTCGGCGGTCAGTTTTCAGCCAGGGGGCCGCATATCGAATCCCGACCCTTCGACCTTCTCCGGGCAAGCTTTTTGGCCAAGCCCGCCAGCAATGGGGCACCCGCCAATTCTGCGCGATGTTTCGGCTTTCGATATACTTTCAAGACCGTGAAAAGAATAATTTCTGTTCCTCTCGTAATCCTCGCCGTCGCAACCTTCGGCCTTGCCGAGGAAACCTCCTTCAGCCGCGTTGCCGTGCCGGACTCGAAAGGGAGACAAGCCAAGGCTGTCCTGACTTTCAGCGACGACCACAAGGCGGTCGAAGTACAGCCCGCCAAGGGCACAACCATTAGCATTCCTTACGATGAGATCTACAAGTTCTCTTACCAATACACCAAGAAGCACCGCGTCAATGAGGAGTCCATCTTCTCGGCCGCGATCGGAGTGGGTGCCGTTGTCATGTTGACCAAATCAAAAAGTCATTGGCTCGAGATTGACTTCCGCCAAGGCGACATCCCCAAGTCGTTCGTCTTGCGCATGGATAAGCATGAATACATCCACATTCTCGATGCCGTGAAGGCCCATACCGGCAAAGACGCGGAGGTTTTGGGAAACGCGGATAAACGATAGCAGGCGATACAAGCGGATTCCGAGCTATTCTCAGAAACAAAAAGGCGCGCGTCCGGGCCAAGACGCGCACCTTTAATTCAGCCAAAGCTGTGATCTAGCCAAGAGCTAAAAGCCAGCAGACAGAAGCCTTCTACCGCCCGAAGTACTTGGCATTGCGCTCGGTGAAAGCGTTCCACTTCTCCGGCAGATCGTCGAGTGCGAAGATGGCAGAGACCGGGCACACCGGAACGCAAGCGCCACAATCAATACACTCTACCGGATCGATATACAGCAACTCCTCATTCGCGTAAGCGGGCTCGTCCTTCTTAGGATGAATGCAGTCCACCGGACACGCATCCACGCATGCAGTGTCTTTGGTGCCGATGCACGGCTCAGCAATAACGTAGGTCATAAGGGTCTCAATCTCCTGAAATCTATCTGTTCATCTTACTACCGCGGCGGTTTTGTGACCGGACATTCTAGCAAGAATGCAGGTGCAGGTACAGGGCCGACGACCAGAGCGACCAGAGCAGAAAGCTTACCAACTGCGGTTTCGCATTCCCCGGCGCCTTGCCATCGACACTCGCCGCGCCTTTCGAAGAACTGGGTAGTGTGCGCGATCGGGATGCCTGGCTTCGACTTCCTATTACCGGTTGCGACGGTATTCCCCGCTCCGGCCAGAAATGGGTTCGTCAGGGACACGGCTCGGGGCCACGGTAGTGTCCCCGCCTCTGATGGGGGATGCCCTGGAGTTGCTGGCCTCAGCGCTCAATGCCGGCTCGCAACCACCGGAACGCACGCTGGTTTCTCCCAGCTCTTTTCCGTCTCTTGGAGAATTACAAAGGCCACGGGGACAAGCGGCGCAAATGCCGTAGGAGACCTCTTCGGCGCCACGCCTGAGCGGAAGCCCTGGATTGCGGCCTGGGGTCTGGAGCCTCAGAAAAACGGCTGGCAGCGTCATGCTGCCAGCCGTTCGCGCTTTGGTCATACATTACCGTTAGCGGCGTCCGCCACCGTGTCCACCGCCGCCGTGGAAGCCCCCGCCACCGTGTCCACCGCCGCCGTGGAAGCCCCCGCCGCCGTGGACTGCGCCACCGTGGAACCCACCGCCACCGCGAACCACGCCACCATGATAGGCCCCACCACCGGCGTAAGCGCGACCGTAGCCACCCCGAACGTATCCGCGTCCGTAGCCACCACCCACATAGCCGCGTCCGTAGTAGCCGTGACCCCAGTACCCGGCCCGGCCATAATATCCACCATGGCCCCAGCCCCAGTGATACCACGGGCCGGCTCCGATGAACACGCCGCCTAAGAACCATTGTGGGCCATAAAAGCCATACGGTGCGCATGCGTAAGGGTAATAGGAGTAGTACCCGTACGAACACACGGGCGGCGCATTCGCATAGCCCGTCCCCGGGTCAGGGTAGCCCTGGTCATAGCCTTGATTGCCATAGGTCTGATTGGCATTGCCCTGGTCGGCGTAGCCCTGATCGTTTCCGGTCGCAACTCCGGCTTCAACCTGTGCCTGCGAGTAACTTATCGGCAGCATTAGCGCTGCCAGCAATGCAAGATATCTCATGTAGCGCATATGAACCCCCTTCGTTCCAGGCCCCGCGGCCGCTTTCCGTTCTCAATCACTGGCCGCTGGTCTCTACCTATTTGAACGCCGACGGGGGAGAAAAGTTGCTGAGACACGAGTGGCTCATTTCAGCCATCCCGGCTGAATTCAACCACTTACGAGGACGGGCATCTGCTTCGGCGTAAAGGCGCTTTAAGGGCGATAGATCCAGGTCTGAGCCGTGGCTTGGTCGTTGTTGGGATAGCCCCCAGCCAGCAGCACGCTGCCGTCGCGAAGCCTGGTCTCAGACATGAAATGACGCGAGTCGTTCATTTGGCCCGCCACGACCAGGAATCTCCCGCTTACCGGATCGAAAACTTCCACTTGCTTGCTCCCGCCGGCAACCAGAAGCCGCCCGGAGGCAAGCTGCACCGCTTCATCGGGCAGCTTGAAGCGGCTATCGTTTAAAGGCGCCGCAGCGGTGAACTTCCCGGTATGGGGATCATAGATTTCAGTGCTGTTCATGGTTCCATGCCAGTCTCGTTCGTCAGAGCCGGCGGCGATCAGCACCCGTCCATCGGGCAGCAAACCCGCCGTATGTTTGTGGCGCGGCGTGTTCAGCCTGCCGGTTTCGCTGAAAGTTCCGGTCTTAGGATCGTACAGCTCCGCACCGGCGATCAGCCCTCCATCGTCTCCTCCGGCAATCAGAACGGTTCCATCGTTCAGCAAGGTCGCCGTGTGACCCGAGCGTGCACGGTGCAGGGAGCCCGTCGGCTGAAATCGCAAGGTGTCGGCACGGAAAATTTCTGCCGCAGCAATTGCTCCATCGGGACCGTCATGGTCTCCGCCGCCCGCCAGCAACACGTTGCCGTCAGTCAGCAGCGTAGCGCTCGGCCTGGCTCGCCGCGTGGTCATAGGAGCGATAACGGTGAACTTGCCGGTGGCCGGGTCGTACAACTCAGCTGAGTCGGTCGTACCATACCCAATCCAACCTCCGGCAATCAGCACTTTCCCGGAGCGCAGTAGTACCGCGATCTGGCCCACCCGCCCGATGCTCATTTCGCCGGTCGGCTGAAACCTGCTGGTGGAAGGATCGTATAGTTCGGCGGACTTATAGAAATCCTGATTACGCCGCATGCCTCCCACAATCAAAACCTTTCCATCCGGCAACAGCGTTGCCGTTTGGCCGGAGCGCGGCTCGAGCATCGGCATCCCTGCCACAATTGATCCTAGCCGGATTGATCCTGCCCGAATTGATCCTACTTGAGAGATCGACGGGCGAGAGGAGCGAAAGGCGCTCGCCGCGACGGCAAAACTGAGGGTGATGCAGGCAACGAACAGCAGGTGCGATCGGTTCATGGCATCCTCCTGCAATAAGAGACGCTTACAATCTGCCGGCTGTTAGCAAGCACCCAAAGTCCTGATGGCAAAAAAAATGAAAGCGAAGCAGGCGGGAACGCAGGATCTGCCAGAGCTTGGTGAGGCCGACTCCAAGACGTAGGCTAACCGTTCGAGGGGCGATTTCCACGGCGACCACCACGGGTTGACCAGTCAGAACGTGCAGCATCTCGCGCCAAGAAACTCATGGGCTTTGAGAAGGTCAGGGAGAAACTCTCACGCGACGAGCGCTTTCGCGCAACAGTTATCTTGGGAGCGGCGTAAGACTTCGCCCTTCAGGGCGGAGATATAAGCCGTGTTTTGCTCCAATATTCCTGGGTCAAGGTTTCCTCTTGACGTACTAAGTAGGCTCGGTGCGAGCCTTCAGACATTAACGTAGTGCGCTTTCAAGCACAAGCGCAGCCTGAGAATCTTCGCCCTTTCAGGGCGGAGAGGTTCAAACAAAAGCGAACGTGAAGAATTTGGAGCTCCGGTTTCGTCCCTTTGCCCAGAAAAGCTTGGCAAGGGATCGCGCTTCCCTGTTTCGCCTACGGGCGGAAAGAGCGGAAAGCCGCTCCGATCGAGTCTTATATTCTTGTCCTAGGTAGGTTAGGTAGATCTGTGCGGGAAAATGCCCAAACGTGCTCAGATTGGTTACGCCCCCACCAACTGCCGTTTCTCGCTTAGCTCATATTCCACAATGTATCCCGCAACCGCGCTCGCAGCGACCGTGAAAGGCGAAGCTAGATACATCTGCCCTGGACCGCTCCGCCCAGGGAAGTTTCGGTTCTGCGCGCTGATCACAACTTGATCCGGCCGAGTCGAAACCCCCGGCCCGGCGTTGATACACGCTCCACAACTCGGTTCGATGACCTGCGCCCCGGCCTTCTGGAAAATATCGACGTAACCCTTGCGCAGGCAATATTCGCGTGTTTCCTGCGATCCAAACTGAATGTAAAACTTCACCGAAGCAGCTACACCCTTTCCCATCTTAAGGGCGTCAGCGAGCACGGCGGCATACATATCCATGTCTTCATTCTTGCCTGCGGTGCAGGTGCCGCCGTAAGCGATCTCGACCGGCACGGGAGTGTTCAGATCTCGAACATATTTGCCGTTCCCCGGATCGCCCGGCGTGGCGACCATGGGCGTAATCTCGGCCGCTTCGAGTTCAATCACATGCGCATAGTGCGCATCGGGGTCGCTATACAGGCCTGCGATCAATCCTTCGGCTTTCTTGCGATCCATACCGCGGCGCTCGACCAGGAAGTCGACTGCTTTCTGGTCGGGAGAGACGATACCGGTGAACCCGCCAATTTCGGCTGCCATGTTTGTCATGGTGGCGCGCTCGTCCACGCTCAACGCTGCGATCGACTCACCCGCATATTCCATGACTTTGGCCAGAGCTTTGCCGCTGCGCACGTAATCGAGACTGAGAATCTTCAGGATGAAATCTTTGGCCGTGACGTTCTCATGCTTCTTGCCACGAATCACAATTCTGACGGACTCCGGCACTTTGACCCGAACGTCTTTCGTGATCCAACTATTGAAAACGTCGGTGGTGCCGATACCGAAAGCGACGCAGCCAATTGCTCCCACGTGCGGAGTGTGCGAGTCCGAACCAATATTCAATTGGCCAGGCAGCGCGTAGCTTTCGAGCACGATCGAGTGGCAAATGCCCTCCGAGCCCTTGCGGTCTTTTAATTCGCCGTGCAACTTGATTCCCTGCTTTTCGGCGAAGTCCTGCTGCTTGACCTTGAGTTGAGTTGCGAGATCGAGCAGGCCAAGCTTCTTCTTCTCCTCCGAGATCACTTCATCGAGGAAGGTCAGGTGATCGCGGAAGAAGATGATGCTTGAGGCATCATTTACTTTCGCATCCTTGCCGACGTAGCGTTCGAAAAATATCGCGGCCATTGGAGTCACGTACTCGTGGCTGAAGCGCAGATCGGCTTGGGCGAATCCAGTATCGCCAGGCTTTACAGCGGGCACGCCCACTTCGCCCTTTTCGTTCTTCATGTGCCGAGCGAAGATTTTTTCCGCCAGCGTCATGGGAGGAACAGTGTAGCGCCGCACGTTCCCAGACATCTCCAGTTGCGTGCGGTTTTCGATGGGCGGCAGAAATACTTTTTTCTGCATGCGCGCCACATTGAACGGAAACAGCCCGCCGTATTCAATGACCTGACGCGTGATCTCATCTTCTCCGGCAGTAAACTCGGAGAGCGCAATCTCTTCCCCGCGGCGAATCCAGTCGATGAGAGAAAAGTTTGTCGATGTCAGTAGCCCCAGGTTCTGGCAATTCTGTTTGTAGATGCGTTCGATATTCTCGGCAATCACCACGCGAATCCCGGCGCACATCTCGGCATAGGGAGACTGCTCGCGGCTCGATCCTTTGCCCCGCCGCTTGCCGCTCACTGCGCACACAAAGCCGCCGCGCTTCACGGCGCCGCGGCCAATGGGCGTCACGCTGCCGCATTTCAAACCGAGATAAGGAATCTCCCCTAACGTCTCGTCAAAATAAAAACAATAATGCGCCGGGGTGATCTCGTCGGTCGAAATGTCGTCGCGCAGCTTTGGATTGTTCGCGGGATCCAAGCTATCCCAGGGCAAGTCTTCGCCCCCAAGCTGTCGCCGGATCAGTTCCGGATCTTCGGTGAGAAAAAGTATGCGTCCCTGCAGACGGACCCTGTCCGGCCGCTTTTCGATTTTTCGTTCCAGCAGAGAGTTGATCACGGCAAACCTGAGTATTGCAGAATTAGCCCGGCCCCGGGCGGAGCGGGGCGGCGACCCACAAATTCATTGTAACAAGGCAGCACCCAGGGCGGGCATCCGGCGGGAGATCATGCGTGAATTCAATTCTAGGGGTGGGCGTGCGCGGTCTTGTCGAACTTCTCCCCGGCCGGAATGGCCACCCTTAGACGGTTCTGCTTGGGCGCCAAAGGACAGGTGGCATAGGGCGTGACCGCGCAGGGAGGATTGTAGGCGCGATTGAAATCGAGAACGACGTGTCCATTCTCGACCGGATCGGAGTCAAGAAAACGGCCCGCCGGATAGGTGTCGCTCTGGCTTGTCAGATCGCTGAAGACGAAGAATAGTCCAGTCTTGGCATCGCCCCCTAAGGCCGTCAGCTTCAGCTCCGCGCCGTGCACTTTGAAGACCGCGACTCCGGGAATTACCTGGGCCGTGACGTCTCCTAGTACATTGGGAATTTCAATTGTCTGCTTGCCCTGTTCGGGAACCCAGGTCGCCGTAACACGGTAATCCAGGTCCAGAGGAAAAAACGCCATACCCTTGAAATTGCGCGCGGCCCCGCTCTCTGTATCCAGCAGGCGAATTCCTACCCGCTCCCCACGCACAATGACGTGAAAGCGTAAGCTTCCCATCTCCACGTAAGTGACCTGCGCAGACGTATCCGGATCCAGCTTGACCGTGGTCGCCGGCTTGCCCGCAATTGTGGCTCCGGAGCCCGGCAGCAATTTGAGAGTAACCGCTTTCCCGTTTAGATCAAATTCGCCGGCGTGCAGCGGCCCCTGGGGGAACACGACCTGATTGCCCGGATCGCTGCCAAAACTGTTCCTCCCCGGTTTGAGCCAAAACAAGCCGGCCAGCGATAACCAGTTCTGCTTTAGATCGGCGGTTTCCCCGGCCTTCCATTTCTCAAAAGACTGCACATAAGCCGCATCCGGAGCCTCGGGTTTGGCCTCGCCCAAAACGAGCAAGGCAGACGTCAGCAGAATAAGCGCGGTCGCTAACCTCAACTTGCCGGTCCGACTCATGTTCTGTTCTGACCTCCGCGTTTTGCGGTTTTGATTATCGTTTATAGTCGGTGGGCTCAGGCAGTGGAATCAGTCCTCGTCCCGCGAAGATTTCCCTGAACTCGTGCAGCAGCGCATCGTGCACCAGCCCGTTGGACGCCAGGGTTTCGCGGCTGTCGATCGCAAAGGCAGATCCGTCGAAGCGGCTGGCTTCGCCGCCCGCTTCTTCCACAATGAGCACACCCGCAGCCGTGTCCCAAGCATTGAGATTGAACTCCCAGAAGCCGTCGAAGCGCCCGCTGGCCACATTGCACAAATCGAGCGCCGCCGATCCCGCGCGCCGCACTCCGTGGGTGCGCAGCGTGATCTGATGATAGAAGTAAATATTCGGATTCTTGTGCCGCTTGTGGCTGGGGAAACCGGTCGCCACCAGGCACTCCTTCAACTGCGTAGTTTTGGATACGTGAATCGGCCGGCCGTTAAGATGCGCGCCTCTTCCGAACTCTGCGCTGAATAGTTCGTCGCGAGTTGGATCGTAAACCACTCCGGCAATGCGTCGCGCCCCCTCCGGTCCCCGGTGTTCCAGAGCGAGCGACACGCAAAAAACCGGATATCCGTGGGCAAAATTGGTTGTGCCGTCCAGGGGATCGACGTACCAACGGTAGTCGCTGCCCTGGTCGTTCAACCCCTGCTCTTCGCCCAGCACGTCATGTGACGGGAACTGTTTGCTGATGCGCTCGCGAATCAGCGTCTCGGCAGCACGGTCCGCCGCGGTCACCAGATCGGCGTCGCCCTTATACTCAATCTTCAATCCTTGGTGGAAATAAGGCAGAAGCAAAGCGCCCGCCTCGCGAGCCATGGCTGACATGGCGGGAAGAAAACTTTCGGGATGGTGTGCAGTGGAAGACATGGGTAGTCGGCTCTCGGCTTTCGGAAATCTTCCTTGGGCACGGCAGAAACCGTTCCGGGGTCAGTCAACACCAATACGAAAGCAGCACTTTAACCCAGTCGCGCATTTCGGGAACCCGAAGCCCAGAGCCGGACGCCGACTCACTTCCGTTTCCTGCCATCCTCCGCGATGTACATAATCTCATGCTTGAAGATGAACAGATTGGGTGCGCCCTCGCGCGTCAACCGCACCATATTCTTATCGTAATATTCGATCCATCCATGGACGGTCTGTCCGTCCATGAGCTTCACCGAAACGGGTTCCTGTTTCTCTCCCAGCGTTTTAAGGAACGCGGCCTCCTCGAACGTATCTTCCGGAGGAGGTGTACGGCTGCGCTTGGCGGCACTGGGATTCCCTTGCGGAGCGCGGAACGACATGCAGGCATTGTAAACCAAAGCGCTGCCGACGAAGGGGCGGGGACCCTACACCCAACTACACCCACCGGAGAATGGGCGCAAGAATAGTACAATTCCTAAAACCGTCGCTCGTCCGGCAGGAGGTGTGTCGTGAAGAAATCTGCATGGCTCTCGCTGTGTTTGCTGCTCGGACTGCAGGCCAGGACGGCGACTCCACAAACTGGCCATCACTTTCCCACGCCCCCAGAGCCTCTTGATTCCTCGACCACGGCGAGGGAACCTGCCACTGCCTCGAGGCGTGTCGATCTGGCGCAACTGCAAAAAGAAGCTGACGAGCTGGCGCGCACGGCACAAACCATTCCCTCTGACGTGGCCAGCATCCGCAAAGGCATCCTGCCCAAAGACGTGATCGAAAAACTGAAACAGGTCGAGAAACTCTCCCGGCGCCTGCGAACGGAACTGAACCCTTGAGAAGCGCTTTCAGCGCTTAAGCTTTTAGCCCCAGCTTTCAGGTCCTGGCTAAAAGCCAAGCGCTAAAAGCCGTCCGTTTCATTCCAGGCACAGAGATGTCAGACCGTCAAAACAAGTGCCACGAACTCTTTCCGTACCGGTGGCACAGGGGGGACGGCCATCGCCGGAGCTAGGCTAGAAAGTAACTTTCAGGGCGAATTCCGCGACCCGGGGTGAAGCTAAGCCAAATACGCCCGTGCCCGCGCCCACGCGGAACAAGTCACTTTCAATACTGCTCTCTCCCGCCTGCCGGATGGTGTGCGTACTGTTAATCGAATTGGCGCCCGAGGTCAGCCAGGGGCTCATCACGCCCGGAGGCTGGTTGAAGTTGGAGAAGTTGAAAACATTGTAGAAGGCAACGCTCGGCTCGATGCTAAATCGTTCCCGGAACTTGTGCGACCAAGCCACCTTGAAGTCCAGGTCCTTGGTCCACGGAGACAACAATTGATCGATCGGAACCGGACTCACCCGAGGAGCGACCGCGCCGATCTGCGCCAGTTGTGCCGCAGTAAACAAGTTATTAGTAATCAGCGCCTCGCCCGCCGGGGTGGGAAGCCCGGCATCGGACGTGTTGTATTTACTGATAGCCCGGTTCATGGACGTGACACTGACCTCATGGCCGAAAGAGCCGTTCTTGGTGCCGGGCAACGGCTGGCTGTAAACTCCGCCTCCGGTAAAATCGGTCTGGAAAATCTGACCGCCGCTTCCATTGCTTCCGACGATGGCCGGACTGGAGAGCGGACTATAAAAATGGCCGATAATTCCCAGGCGGAAACCGAACGGCATATCGAAGTTGCCCCCGAACGACACTTGGTGTGTCCGATCCAGCAATGATGGCCCCATGTAGCGAAGGGGATCATTGTTGTCCGCGGCCTGCAGCACAAAGTCCTGGTCGTTGGCGCCCACCGGATTCGACGACGGAGCGTTCCCGGCGAAGGCTAGTGGATTCACGAAGCGGGACAATGCGTACGACAGCTGGAAATTTGCCGCCTTGACCCACCGCACCGGGTTGGTCACATTTTGCACCAGCTTCATTTCGAGCGCGGTGTAAACCGAACGGCTGATGGGTTCGAGGAACTCCGCCGTGCCGTAGTTGCCGTTCTTTCCGGAAAACGCGCACTGGTAGCCGAGCCTCGTGGCCCCTCTGGTCAGTGGATTCGGGGCATCCATGCAACTACTGCCCGTATCTTCGGCCGAGCCCAAACCAAAAGCGGTGAAGTTGGATATGGTTGCGCCAATATTCGCCTGGCCGTTGTTCAAGCCCGGACACGAGGTGATCGCTCCCTGCAGCGAGGTTGCTCCGCACGCTGTGATGGTATTTTGGATGGCTTGCTGCGCGGAGGAGAGACTAAAGTGGCTGGGATCGCCTACGTCGTTCGCGTCGATGCCCAGTAGCCCGTGGGTCTCCACGTTGCGCACGACGTCCAGGCTCAACACCGTGCCGTGACGAAGTTCTTGCTGAACTCCGACGTTCATCTGTACCGCACGCGGGGTGCGATAGTTCGGGGCCAACAGCCCCAGCGGAAGATTGAGGCCCGCATTCAGCAGGCTGCCGACGTACGCTCCATTCGGAGCAGACAAATTAAATGGATAGGCTGCCTTCAGCGAGGTTTCCAAGGCCGCAATGTTTTGGGCTACCTGAAAGATCGGAAGCGGCGCTCCGGCCCCATCCACGCAGTTTGAGTTGGGATTGGCAAGCGCGCCACTGGAAGTAGCGATGGGCTGCGCCTGGCCATTCAGACAAGCCGATGGCGCGTACAAAAAAGCTCCATTTTGCAGACGCAGGGGACGATCGAACAGAACATTGTTGTAAATAATATTCTCATAGAAGAGTCCCGCGCCGGCACGAAACACTGTCGTTCCGTTCTTTGCCGGATCCCAGACAAGACCAAATTGCGGAGCAAAGTTCGCATTCGGCTGCCGGACCTGATTCCCCATTCCTGGGAAAGCGCTGTTAATCGCGGCGATGGCGGGCAAGTCGCTATCGGTGCGGCCGGTGTCTCGCTCCCAGCGCAGTCCCGGTGAGAGCGTTAAGTTGGGACGAATCTTCCAGGAGTCTCCGATATACACTCCCAGGCGGTTGTCCGGCCCCAACCCTCCAGCCGGAAATCCGAGCGCCGCTTTCCCGGTCGCATAGCCCTGCCCATTGCTGATAATGGCCTGCACCATCTCGTAGTCCAGAGGATTCGATGCGGTTGTGCCATCCGGTCCGAGCGGGCAGTTGGAAGTATTTCCCCCCGCACATCCCGGATAAATCGTGCCGTTGCCGAACACGGTCGGTTTGGTTCCGTACAAGTCGGCGAAACCGCCGCTCTCGATGCGGTTCCAGCCGGCACCGAAGCGCAGTAGGTGTTTTCCGAGGAGCTTACTGCCGTCATACTTCAGTTGAAGGTCGGACTGCGCCGTGCTTTGCGGAGCCAGAAAATTTGGACCAGCGCTAAAGCTATTGATATGAACGCTGACCGGATAGTTGGCAAAGGGAAGGTTCGTCCCGATCGTGGCGTCCGCGATCTGGTTCCGGAACTTCAAATACGAAAAGCGGATGCTATGGCTATAAATGCCCCTGCTAAAATCCGCGCCCAACATTGCGTTCCGCGTGATGTCCCGATTGTTATAGAGCTGGAAACTGCTGGGAAAAAATGTTGCGTCGGTGGAATTCTTGAAATAGGTGACGCGTCCGAACAGACGCGTCGTCTGGTTCCACTGGTAATCCAGCCGGCCCAGAAGCTCATTCTCCGTAAAGGGAGCAGGGAAAAAGCCGGAATACGAAGAGAAGGGGGCCGACTCCAGGACGGGAGCGCCCCAGTGCTGAGACGTCCGCTCCCCATCGCCAAAGAAAAACAGTTTGTTTTTGAGAACCGGCCCGCCCAAGCTGGCTCCTTCCTGGTTACGCTGGAAATATGGGGAGGGCAGCGAGGCCGCATGGGGCAGGCTGGCGGAAGCGATTCCGTGGTCGCGAAACATGCCAAAAGCCTCACCGTGATAGCCGCTCGTGCCCGATTTCGTGACCAGGTTGACCGCACCCGAAGAAGTTAATTCGTTGGCCAGATCAAGGTTCGACTGGGCGATGGAGAATTCCTGAATAGCACTGGCGGGAATATCTTCGGTGGTAGTGCCGACGGTTTCGTCGCTTACGTCAACCCCATCCACTCCGATGCGGGCCGAGCGCCCGAAGCGCCCCCCGAACGAAACCGAGAAATAGCCGACTTTTGTAGGATCGAAGTTAGTACCATCCTGGATCTGCACGCCCGGCTCGAGTTGGGCAAGATCCAAGAAGTTGCGCCCGTTGACCGGCAGATTCTCGATCTGATTGGCGTTCAAGACCCCCTGTATGGTGGCTTGCTCAGTGTCGACAGACACAGCCTCTCCCTGAACCTGCCCCTCTCCCGGTTCCAGGTGCAAATCGCCCGAAGAGATCACTCCCCCGTGCGCCGTCACGACAAACTCAGCGGTGTGGAAGCCTTTCGCCTCGATGCGCACCTGGTAGTCGCCCGGCTGGAGCGGCCCCGATAGATATATCCCGTACGAGGAAGTAAGCAGCTGAACCATCCCGGCCGTGGCCTTATCTGTAATGGTGACCTGGGCGCCGGCAAGCACGGCACCCGCTTGATCGCTCACGATTCCTCGAATGGCACCGGTACTAAGGGTCGCCTGTGCCGGCAACATCCCGGAAAACAGCAGGGTCGTGCAAAGAGTACCCAAAACCAGCAGGCCAAGTCGCCCGCCCGGGGTGCAATTGAGCTTCAGCATGTCCACCTTTCTTCCCGACATCATCCTGACTTCCAGATAAACATAACCAGATGCTTCGTGGCAAAGACGCCCGAGTTGTGCTATCGAAACTGCTTCCGGCTCAGGCTCTGCTGCGTGTGCTTCAAAATTCAGACTTCACGGTGTAGTAACCGGCGCGATTGCGAACCCGGTAGGCAGCGGCATCGGGCACGCCCGCCACTCTGACCTCGATGCGGCGGAACTCGGAAAACGATGCATGCTGCGAAGGATAATAAGCCAGCAGATACTGGGTCCGCAGTTCGTCGCTGATTTTGCGGAACGCCTCGTCCAGCTGTGCGGTTGAGGTCGCGTAGTAAAACTTCCCTCCCGTGTCGTCCGAGAGCTGGATCAGGGCATGCTCACCGCCGGTTTCGCGCCCGGCGCTGCTCTCAATCGGGACGATGATGATCGAATAGACGATGGCTTCCGCTTCTTCTGCGGCCCGCACCGCTTGCTTATAGTCAACCCTGCTGATGGTGTCACCGCCATCTGTAATCAGGACGATGACTTTTCGTCCCTTGCGATGATCGAGCGCGCGTGCGGCCAGATAAATCGCATCGTAGAGCGCGGTAGCAGCTCCGACGCGGATATGATCAATGCCCTCGTCGATGCGCCGGAGATCGGAAGTATAGCCACGAGTGGATTCGTTCACCACTTCGCTAAAGCCATACACGCAGAGTGCGTCGACCGGGCGCAGAATGTCATGCGCGAAGCGCTTGGCTGACGTTTGTTCGAGCGGCAGGTCGTGACGCGTGCTCAGACTGGTGTCAATTTCGAGAGCAATCGAAAGGGGCAACGCGGATTCCTTATCGAAAACCTTGATGATCTGCTCGTGATCGTCTTCCTTGAGAATGAAATTCTCCCGGGTGAGGCCGCCGATAGGAGCGCCGTGCGCGTCGGTCACAGTCACGAATACGTTCACCAGATTGACGTCAACCCGCAGCGTGGTGGTCGGTGCGGACTGCCGCTCGGGAGGAGCCGGATTCTGCGGAGTGAAACTTTGCGGGGCCGTCGTGCGCTGCGCCCATAGGCCGCAGACGGCAACCGGCAAGCCGATTAGGAGCAGAATCGTGGCGGGTTTTCTCATCGAATGATGGAATTATACCTTTGCCAAGCGGCAGTTCCCGGCAGACCAAAAGCTTTTGAACGGCAAAGATTACAAACAACAATTGCAAACAACGCTTACCGGGAACGCTCGCAAGATCGCAAAGCTCTGACCGTCTTGCCGTGCTTTGCCCTCTTGGGCGAACTGTGCGGGAAACGATTTTTCGGGTCCCCCCGGGATGCGGAAACCGCGCCCCAGCCGCGTGCAGTTAGATGCGGCCTGCGGTGTCGGGCTGCCTCCGGCTCAGGAATTTGCGCGCGGAATCTCCGCCGGAAACGGCTCACCCTCCGCCCACACCGCCCCGTCTTCGAAGTACTCCTTCTTCCAGATGGGCACGGTGCGCTTGAGCGTGTCGATGAGCCACCGGCCGGCATCAAAGGCGGACGCGCGATGCGGCGAAGCCACCGCAATCAGCACGCTGGTTTCGCCGATTTCCAGCCGACCCAGGCGATGCACCACGGCCACGTCGCGAATCTCAAACCGCTGCAGCGCTTGATCTGCCAGGGACTCCATCTGCTCCAGCGCCATCTCTTCATAGGCTTCATAGTCGAGGCAGAGAGTCTTGCGTCCGCGCGTCTGGTTGCGCACCACGCCCTCAAAAACCAGAGCCGCTCCATCTTCGCCTCGCTTGAGGCGCCCCAGGGTTCGCTGCGTGTCAATGGTTTCACGGACGATTGAAGCGCAGCGCCGGCGTCCCCCCGGCCTGGAACCCGTCCCCTCTGCCGCGCCCCCGCTCACCGGCGGCAGCAAAGCAACCTCATCGTTCGGCCGCAATGGAGTATCGGGAGCGGCGTATTGCTGGTTCACCGCCAAGGCAAGCGACGGCAGCGCTTCTTTCAGGCCTGGAATCTGCGATTCGTAGCGTGCGAGCACATCGCGAACCGAAGCCCGCTCGGGCAGGTCGATCGCGTCCGCCGATTTCCCCACCAGTTCCTTCAGAATGCCGAAGAAAAGAACTCGCACTCGCATCAGTCCTTCAGTTTACCCCCAGTTCCCGCCCAGCATGACGCGGCGCGCTCGAAAATCGTCCCCACAGAAAAAATGGCCGACCTCAGTCGAGGCCGACCATTCCGCGGGAAATCGCGCTGCAACTTGTCTTTCCGCCTGCATTCGCACTTTTTCGTTTTATCGTTTTATCTTGGCACCGCTTCCCGTTCTCGGACTGGCTCTGGGGGATGGTAGTCCTGCTTCGGATCCTTGGGCGACGTCGCAGCCGGCCCCCCCGCCACCTCGGGCAGGGAGAACTGCAGAGCCTCGTCGATGGTCTTTACGTAGTGCACCGTAAGGTTTTCCAGTTGTTCCGGCGTGAGATCCTCCTCCACGTTCATCTTATTTTCCGCTGGCAGAATCACGTCGCGCACCCCCGCGCGTTTGGCCGCGAGCACTTTTTCCTTAATTCCCCCGACCGGAAGGACGTTGCCGCTCAAGGTGATTTCTCCTGTCATCGCAAGCAGAGGCGTGATGCGACGCTTGGTCAGCAGCGACACCAAGGTAGTCGCCATGGTCACTCCAGCCGAAGGCCCATCCTTCGGAATCGCTCCGGCCGGAACGTGGATATGAATATCGTGGTCGGCAAAGAAGCTTTCCTGCACTCCTAATCGGTCGGCATTGGACCGCACCCAGGTCAATGCCGCCTGCATGGATTCCTGCATGACCTGGCCAATCTGGCCGGTCATGGTGAAGCCGCCCTTGCCCTTCATCGCGTTCGCTTCAACGAACAGCACGTCGCCGCCCGACGGTGTCCACGCCAGACCCACGGCCACGCCAGGCCGCTCGGTCCGCTCCGCAATTTCGCCTTCGCTGCGAATTTTGATTCCGCCAAGAAACTCCTGAATGACTTCCTTGGTGACCACAAGTTTTTCCGTCTTGCCCTCGGCCAATCGCCGTGCCTGCTTGCGGCAGATCGTGCCGATCGTGCGTTCCAGGCTGCGCACGCCCGCCTCCCGGGTGTAGTGGCGAATCACGTAGCGCACGCCCTCCTCGGGAAATTGAATCTGTTCCGCGGTGATGCCGTTTTCATCAATCTGCCGCGGAATCAGGTAGCGGAAGGCGATGTGAACTTTCTCTTCCTCGGTGTAGCCCTGTAGTTCGATGATCTCCATGCGATCACGCAACGGCTCGGCGATCGGATCGAGCATGTTGGCCGTGGTTATGAACAGCACCTTCGACAAGTCAAACGTGACGTCCAGATAATTGTCGCGGAAGCTCGAGTTCTGTTCGGGATCAAGGGCCTCGAGCAGCGCCGAGGCCGGATCGCCACGGAAGTCGCGCCCCACCTTGTCGATTTCATCGAGCATGAAGACGGGATCTTTCGTCTCGGCGCGCCGAATGCCCTGAATAATCTGACCCGGCAGCGCTCCAATATAAGTCCGCCGATGCCCGCGAATCTCCGCTTCGTCATGCACGCCACCGAGCGATAGCCGCACAAACTTCCGACCTAAGGCGCGCGCGATGGACTTGCCGAGCGAGGTCTTCCCCACGCCCGGAGGTCCGACAAAGCACAAAATCGGTCCTTTCATATTCGGCTTTAAACGGCGCACGGAAAGATAGTCCAGAATACGGTCTTTAACTTTCTCCAGATCGTAGTGGTCCGCGTCCAGAATTTCTTTCGCCTTCGGAATCTCAATTTCCTGTCCGGAAGTCTTAGCCCAAGGCAACACCGCCAGCCATTCAATGTAGTTGCGCGTAAGCGAATAGTCCGCTGCCATCGGCGACATGCGCGATAGCCGACCCAATTCCTTGAGCGCTTCCTTCTTAACCTCGTCGGGCATGCCCGCTTCTTCGATTTTCTTTTTCAGATCCTCGACATCGCGCTGTCCCTCATCCTGTTCGCCCAGCTCTTTCTGAATGGCCTTCATCTGCTCGCGCAGGTAATACTCGCGCTGCGTCTGCTGCACGCGGTCTTGCACTTCGCTTTGAATCTTGTTGCGCAGTTGCTGGACTTCAAGTTCCTTGGCGAGATGCTGGTTGATTTTTTCCAGGCGCACATGAATGTCGAGCGTTTCCAGCGTGTCCTGCTTGTCGGGCGTGGACAGCGATGGAAGCGACGAGGCAATGAAATCCACTAGGCGACCCGGCTCATCGATATTCATGGCCACCGTCGAAAGTTCGTCCGACAAAGTAGGCGAACCGGCGACGATCTGCTGGAACAGGGTCAGCACATTACGCTGCAGCGCCTCGATCTCTGAGGTCGCGGTCGGCGCAGTACCCTCGGGCAACGCTGCATAATGCGCGTTCATGAAGGGCGCCAATTGTGTGAACTCGCCCAGCCTCACCCGCTCCAGACCCTCGGCAAAAACGAACAAGCTCTGGTTGGGCATCTTGACTACTTTATGCACCACCGCAGAAGTTCCCACGCTATACAGATCGCTGGGCTGCGGAGAGTCGACCCGCGCCTCGCGCTGGGCCACGACAATGATCGTCTTGTCTTCCCCTAGAGAATTGATGAGTTGAACGGAACTCTCCCGACCCACGGTCAGGGGCAAAACCGCGTGCGGGAACAACACAGTGTCCCTTACCGGGAGTACCGGAAGAGCCTTTTGTTCGTTTATTTCCTTATTCTTAGGAGTGCGCTCGACGGGCGGCTGCTGGCTCATTATGTCTCCTTGAGTGTAACTCGCTCAAGTTTAGATGTTACTCTTCCCGGAAAGGTTTCAGAAGCCCGAAAGTACTGCAAAATCGAATTAAGACTGAATTCTATTCCCTGAGAACCATTCTCGAAGCTAACCAAGGTGCCGAGGCTAACCCGGCTGCTCCCTTCTTGCCAAGCTCAAAATGGGACAGATCCATAAAATCCATACCACAAACAACAACGGTTCCCGCGGTTCAAGCGGCCGGATAAATGCCCAGGACTTTCACGAATTCAGCGACTTCGCCCAGGTGTCCGAGGGCGTTGCGCGCCGGCTCGTCGTCCCCGCGCAGGAAGTCCAGGTAGAAAACATACTCCCACGGCCGTCCCCGCATCGGTCGTGATTCGATCTTGCTCAAGCTGATGTCCCGCAGCGCAAACACGCTGAGCGACTTGAACAGCGCGCCCGGCACGTTCTTCACCTGAAAAACGATGGAAGTCTTGTTCGCACCGCGAGGAATCAGCCGCTGATAATTCACACTTCCGCGCTTGCTTTCGCCCACCCGGCTTCCCGCACTCCCGCCGGGTTTGATCCGGCCCAGTTTGCGAATCAAGAAGAAGCGGGTGAAGTTGCGTTTGTCGTCTTCGATGCCTGCCTGAACAACATTGCCGGAATATTCGCGGGCGGCCTGACGTCCGGCGATTCCTGCCGCGTCTTTCAACTGGTTGGCAATCACGTGCTTGACGCTGCCCGCAGTGTCGTAGAACGGGACCGCCTCAATTTTCCCATGTCTGCGAAAAAAATCGCGGCACTGATCGAGCGCCACCGGATGCGACAGCACGCGTCGCAACGACCGAAGCTCGACCCCGGGCATCGCGATCACGTTGTGAACGATGCGCAGCAGATATTCGCCTTGAATGAATACTTCCCTGGTCAGCATCAGGTCGGCATGCTCCGCCACAGTTCCGGCCAGCGTGTTCTCGATGGGGATCACCGCAGCCGCCACCGATTCCTGCTCCAGGCGATCGAAAACTTCCGCCGAGCGCGCGCACGGCACGACCGTGCACCGCGGCAGCATCCGCTTCGCCGCCTCGTGGCTGAATGAGCCGAATTCCCCCTGGATTGCAACTTTCATGTCGTGTTGGTCAGAACACGCAAGGTATCTGAGAAGGCGTTTTCGCGCAAATGAACCTGTAACGCCACCGCCCCGGCGGCTGTCCTGGGTGGCGTCCCGCCTCCCAACGTCGGCGGGCAAGATAGCCCTTCGGCGGGCTCAGGGCAGGCTGTCGCGACCGCCGGGCAGGATGCCCGGGCTATAAGTCTTTCTTCATCACTAGCGCGTCCACGCCATTCGAATAGTACCGAGGCAGAGTTCTTATCACGTTGTAGCCGTGCCGCTTGTAGAAGGACAGGGCCGCCGAGTTGTCCACCGCCGTTTCCAGGCCCACCGCTCTCGATCCGGCGGTGCGCAGGCGATCTTCCGCAGCCCGCAGCAGCAGCGATCCCACGCCCGAGCGGCGTTGCTCGGAAACCACATCAATGGTAATGACGTGCCCCGTCGAGCCTGCGTGCACCACGATGAAACCTCGAGCCTGTCCCTGGTCAAGGTCAAGGTCGGTCGCGACCAGGGTGAACGATCCTCGCCGGCGTATGTAGGAGTTCAGCTCTTGCTTCGAATAAGAAATCCCTGGCGGAAAACAGTCCTGGTCCATTTGCCAAAGCGTTTCGAAATCTTCGGGCGTAAAGTCGCGAATTGCTAAGGCCACGACGACATTGTAGCGGGCGGATTCGACCGGGTTTGCCGACCCCTTTTGGACCGGGCTCATGGTACGGGCTTGGTTTTCCACAGCCCCATGGGGTGGATTTGGCAAAAAATGCGGTTGAGGTCGATTGTGCCCTTGCCCGAGTCGCAACCTCGGACGTACCATCGGCATCAGAGGACTGTTGGGAAAGACGTGGTGGGACGCCTGCTAGTCATCGACGTCGTCGGCGCGGTTGCGGTCCTGGGGATTTGGTATTTCCTCTTCGCCGCTTACAACCGTCGCAAGGGAACCGAGGCGCTGCGCTGGGTGCAATCGGCGTGCGCGGGCAAAGGACGCATCCTCGACTGGCGCTGGCTGAACAGCTCCCGCCTTCATGCCCGCCTTCAGTTTCCTTCCCGCAATTTCGAGAACGCTCACGTCACCATGAGGTTCCGGCCGCGCGCATTGCCCGTCCACTGGTTGCTCAGCTGCTGGCACAAACAGAAAGAGACTTTGACGTTCGAGGCCGATCTGGGCGGCTCGCCCAGCTTCCATCTCGAAGTGGTGCGCCATCGCTGGTGCGCTCACAGCCGCGGAGTGACGGCTCTGCGCCGTGATGAACGGCAATGGGACGTCTACGAACCAGGGCCCGTGATTCTCACCACCCGCACCCACTGGAAACAGGATTCCACTCCCGAACTCAATACCCTGATGACGGTGCGTCAACAGGACGTGCTGCAAGTTCGCTTCCGACCCGAGTCTCCGCAATTTTCCGCCACCATCTCGTTGGACGCGCTGTATGATCCTAAAACCGCCGCCGGTTTCCTGACGACACTGCGCGAGTTAGCCGCAGGCGCCTCGGCCCACCGCCAGTAGTAGCGCGAACAGCTTGGAAAACCGATTGCCCAATTCTCGCCAGCTTTGCGAGAATTGAGAGTGCCGCCCGCCTTTCGGGGTGCGCCCGTCAGCGTCTTCACGCCGTTCCAGATTATGCAGTAGACTGCCCACATGCCCAGCGCTCGCCAAGGATCAATCCGGTTGTTTCGCTTCCGCGGCATTGATGTGTTCCTTCACTGGTCGTGGTTTCTCGTGGCGGCTTACGAAATCCAGATGAGAAAGGGCAGTTATTCGTCCGTCGCGTGGAATGTGCTGGAGTATCTGGCGCTGTTTTTGATCGTGACCATTCATGAGTTCGGCCACGCCCTGGCTTGCCGTCAAGTCGGAGGCAGCGCGAACCAGATCGTACTGTGGCCTCTCGGAGGCGTGGCGTACGTCGACCCTCCACCGCGGCCCGGTGCTACCCTCTGGAGCATTTCGGCCGGACCGCTGGTCAACGTGGTGCTGATTCCAATTTTGTTTGCGCTGGCAATCGCCGGCCGGTATTTGGGCTGGGCAGAGTCCGCGCCCGATCTTTACCAATTGGTGCGTGCGATTTCGTTCATCAACCTGGGCCTGCTCGTTTTCAATATCCTCCCAATTTATCCTTTGGACGGCGGCCAGATCCTTCGCTCGCTGCTCTGGTTCGTGCTGGGACGTGCTCGCAGCTTGATGGTAGCCACGGTCTTCGGCCTGGTCGGAGTCGTCGTTTTCATCGCTCTCGCCGTGTGGAGGCAAGACCTCTGGCTGGGCGCGATTGCCCTGTTCATGGCAATGAGTTGCTGGGGCGGGCTGAAACACGCGATGGCTCTGTCCCGTTTCGCCAAGCTCCCGCGCCGCGATGGCTTGGCCTGCCCGAGCTGCAAGACTGCCCCACCGGTCGGAGAGTTCTGGAAGTGTGGAAAGTGCGGCCAGCAATTCGACACCTTCCAGACCCGAGCCGTCTGTCCCCGCTGCGCAACTCAGTTTCCCGTGACAAAATGTCTGGACTGCGGAGCATCCCATCCTATGAACGATTGGATGATGGCCTCTCTCGTTCCCTCCAATGCGTAGAAGTTGTTTCCAATCCTCCCGGATAAATCTCTTTTATGCTTATCATCAGCTTTTTCGATTGGCGGCTGCTCTGCTCCCGCGCTATTCTTCGTTGTTCCAACGCAGCGTGTTGAAACCAGCCATTTCAACTCCCCCGTTTTCGTGATGTGGTTTTGCCCAAATCATAAGTTTCTAGGCGAAGGAGACTGAAGGACATCCATGCCCACCGAACTGCGCAATTTCCTGGCACTCTCATACGACGAACTGGAAGAACTCAACATTAAGGCCAAAGAGCAGCGCAGGAACCGCGTCGCGTCTCACAAAGTGCAGGAAGACCGGCTCAAATACCTGACCGACGAGAAGCGGATCAAAGCCGTCACCGTGCTTTTCAGCGATCTCGAAGGCCGCTTGCACATGCTCGACTATGACAAGAAGTTCCTGCTCAAGAGCTGGGACAACCTGACCTTCGACGGCTCCTCGATCCGGGGTTTCACGGCGCAGCGCGAAAGCGATCTGCGCCTGGGCATCGACTGGGGCGCGTTCTACTGGGCCCCGTCCGACGTCTTCGGTTCCGGCAAAGTACTGGTCTTCGGCGAGGTCATCGACAAAGGCGGAACATCGTATTCGGGCGACATTCGCGGCGTGCTCAAAAATTACGCCGAGGAACTCCACAAGAAAAAGGGCTACACGCTCAATGCTGCGAACGAAATTGAAGGGTTTCTGTTCAAAGGTCCTGACGCCGAGCGCCACTATCACGAAACCAGCAAGTTCGAATATGTCAACACCGGCGGATACTACCACTCCCTGCCCGGCGACCCGCTACGCACCTTTATCGACACCAGTGCCGAGGTGCAGCGCGCCATGGGCTTCCAGAACGAAAAGGATCACCCCGAAGTCGCGCCCTCGCAGTTTGAAATCAACTACGGCTACGGCGAGGTCGTAGCCGCCGCCGATCAGATCCAACTTTACAAGCTGATCTGCCGTCAGGTCGCGACCAACATGGGACTCACCGCATCGTTCCTACCCAAGCCGGTCATCGGCGTAAACGGCAGCGGCATGCACACCAACGTTTCCATCAGCGAGAACGGCAAGAACTTGTTCTGGGACGCGAAGGGCGAAGAAAAACTCAGCAAGATGGGATGGGCGTTCATCGACCGCATCCTTACCCACGGCAATGATATTTGTTTGCTGTTGAATCCCAGCGTGAATGCCTATCGCCGTCTCGACCCCCATTTCGAGGCACCCAACCAGATCAAGGCGTCCGCCGTCGATCGCGGCTCCATGATCCGCATTCCGATCGGCAACGAGAAGAGCATGCGGGTCGAAGCCCGCTCCGTCGCTCCGGACGCAAATCCTTACATGGTGATGCTCGCGATCTTCAAAACCGGCCTCGACGGCGAGACCGCGAAGATCAAGAACCTGCGCCAGGCCGAGCGCTACCTGCCCGACAACATCTACGACGCCCTGGCGAACTTCAAGCAGGCGGAATGGACCTCAACCCTGCTCGGCGAAGACGTCAAGAGCCGCTACGCAGACCTTAAGCAAGCCTCCGCCGACCGCTGCCCCCGCGCCCTCGGAACCCTCATCAAAGCGCAGGAAGTCCAGTTCCACCATGAGGTCTACAACCAGTTCCTGTGGAATTTGTTTTAAATTGCTGCCGCTCGGCCAACCGCCCCGGTCAAAAAGCCGGGGCGGTTTTTTTGCCGCATCTTCTCCGTCGCATAGGACGGAACCGGGACGCGCGCAGAATGGGGGCACTACCCTCGGCTTTCGCTCGGTTACCCTTTCCATCCCGAATGGCTTCAATTCCGCTCCCAGGCAAGGTAGTCCCCGTCCTACTGAGTTTGCGAAACAGCTGGAAGCGGATATTTTCAGTTTGCTGCAAGTTGGCACCGAAGTTCAGGTATCATCCACTCCTGACAAGGCTATGGCACCCCCCAACGAGCGCACTGCTTCCGGCCGTCTGTTTCGCGCCATCGCCACCGACCTCCACTTCTGGATTCCGCTGATCGTCCTGGTTGGCGGTTTCTTACTCCTGGACAGGCTCCGTTGAACTCATCTCCCGCCCGCGTGCCGACCGCACCCCCCAGCGCTCAGACTCCCATGAACGCCACCCGCCTGCGCTCCCTGCAGGCGCTCGGCATTTTCTGCGGATTCGCCGGCGGAGCGTGGCTGGGCGGGGCCGAAGCTCCCATCAAGCTGGTCAACCCAGACATCTCCCCCATCACCGTCTCGCTCATCATGGTGTTCGGAGTCTTCCTGGCCCGCTGGAGCGTTCCCGCCTTCATTCGCGGCACATCGCACGTTGGCAACGACGTGCGCCAAGCGCCGCACTTGATAGTGTGGGCCGTGCTCGCCGGATGCATGTGGGCCGTCGCCAACACGCTCACCATTTACGCTATCCGCAACGTCGGCCTCAGCATCGCGTTTCCGCTGTGGAACACCAACAGCCTGCTCGGCATCTTCTGGGGCTGGCTGCTGTTCAACGAACTGCACCACGCCGGATGGATGCGCTGGCTCGGCGTTCTGGGCGGAGCCGTCTTCATGTTCGCAGGAGCCACGCTGCTGGCGATTGCCTCGTCCCATCAGGCCCCGCCGGGCAAAGCCGCGCTGGGCATCTACGCGGCCCTGGGCGCCGGCATGCTGTGGGGAACGATGTACATTCCTTACCGCAAAGCGTATCTCACCGGCATGAATCCGCTGTCCTTCATTACATTCTTCACCGTCGGCGAACTCGCCACGATGACGATACTCGCAGTCGCCTATCGCGGCGCGACACCGCTCTGGCACGAACTGGTCGGCGCTCGCGCCGTTCTGTTCTGGCTGATGCTGGGCGGCTTCGTCTGGGTGCTGGGAGATTTGTTCCAGCAATTCGCCACCAAATACGTGGGTATCAGCCGCGGCATTCCCCTCTCCAACACCAACCAACTCTGGGGGCTGCTGTGGGGCATCCTGGTTTTTCACGAGCTCCGCGGCGCCCGCCAATCGATTTATGTGGAGGTCGGGGGCGGATCGCTGCTCATGGCCTTGGGTGCAGTCGCAATCGCCTTATCGTCGGCGAGCGCGCGCGAACACTCCTCATGGCGAGATGCCGCCGACCGCGAAGGCCATCGCTATGGAGTCGAAGACGAATACGTCCGCGCCGGCATGGAGGGCAGGGAAATGAGTGCCCAAGGCGAGTCGCACAGCGCCAGCCGGGGCGGCAGAACATTTCTGGATTGGCTGCTCATTCTGGTCACGACCGGCCTGTTCTCCGTCCTTGCTCTCATGGCGAAGCTTCCCCACATCGACATCGCCTTTGGTTGGGCCATCGCGCTTACGGTCGCCATGCTGGCTCTGCTGGCAACCTGCGGAATCGCGCTGTGGCGCACCACCGGGTTTCGCTGAGGCAACGCCCGCTCAAGGGATGATGGTGCAAGAAGTGGCATAGCGAGTGCAAAAACAGGACCGGTACCGGATTGTAATGTCACTTTGAGACGGGAACTACAGCAACCAGGAGGATGGCTAAAATGCCTGCAACGGCACGCACGTCAGACCTGCAAACCACTAGCTTGAGATTACCCAAGCGGTTGTATGAGGAAGCTCGAACGGTAGTGAGACTGCGATCCACTGACGCCAATAGCCTAAATGACTTGCTGGTGGAGTCGTTAAGCGTAAGGCTCAAACAGATCCGTCGTAAGCAAATTGATGATGAATTTTCTATGATGAAAAACGATGCGCAATATCGGCGGGAGTCTCAGTTGATCGCTGAGCAGTTTGCAGCCAACGACCGTGAAACGATTCGGTCCGTGCAGAAAGCTAACCCACAAGCCCACCCACTCCATCCCGGGGCGATGTCTTTATTGCTTTACTCGACCCCGACACAGGTTCCGAATCAGCAGGCAGAAGGCCCGTCGTTATCGTCAGCAGGGACGCAATTAACCACAGCAGTAGCGTCGTTATTTGCGTCCCCTTCACTGATCTGGCTAACTGTCACCGAATTTATCCCAGCCAGGTAAAGTTTAAGCAGGGCGTTGGAGGATTGCTCATCGATTCGGTGGCAATGTGTGAGCAGATACACGCCTTAACAGTCTCCCGCCTAAGAGATCGTTTAGGGAATTTAGATCAAAATTCCATGATGGAACTCGACGAAAAATTGAAAAACGCTCTTGATCTCGAATAGCAACGCACTCTTATAATAGGATTAGGACCGTAACAGTGGGTAATGCACTGAAAATCATCGGCTGCTTGGCAGTCGTCATCGGTCTACATCTCTCCTTGCAGTGGCTCAGATCGAAACGAAGAGGCTGAGCAACGCACTATGTAGGACACTCCGACGATGGTGCAATCGGAGATACCGCCATGCCGATACCGATCTCGACAAGAGTCTCGACCGGTTCGGCGGAAAAAACACCCCGTGCGGCATTCTGCTCTTGGTCCTCCGACATACCGCTGAACATCTGGGAAATCAATTGCCTACGCCCGGGTCGTCGGTATCGTTTCTCCCTGGACCGAGGACTTTCAGACGAAGCCAGAGAAAAAAGGGGCGCCCGCGAAGGACAAGCAGCAGCCGGCGAGAATCTGGCGGGTGTGCTAGATTCGGAGGTTCGATGGATGAAGTTGGATGGACCTCGCACCGACCATCTGCACCCAGGCCCTGACCCGCCGCTTCGGAGAACTCATCGCGGTTGACGGCATTGACCTGCGCGTCGCGCCCGGACAATTCTTCGGTTTCCTGGGCCCGAATGGCGCCGGCAAATCGACCACCATCAAAATGCTTACCGGGCTGCTAGCCCCCAGTTCCGGCCGAATCGAAATTCTCGGCCTCGATCTCAACGCTCAGCCCATCGAAGTAAAACGCCAGATCGGCGTCGTGCCCGAAGGCATGGCTCTGTTCGGCCGCCTGACTGGCGCCGAGTTTCTCAGCTTTGCCGGACGCATGTATGGCCTCGATCGCATGACCGCGGCCAAGCGGGCCGCCGAACTGCTGGAATTTATGCAACTGGCCGACCAGCCCAAAAAACTCGTGACCGACTATTCCCACGGCATGCAAAAGAAGCTGGCTCTCGCCGCCGCCGTGATTCATGGGCCCAAGGTTCTGTTTCTCGACGAGCCCTTCGAGGGCGTGGACGCGATTGCCGCGGGCACTCTGAAATCCATGCTGCAGGGAATGATTGCGCGCGGAGCCACCATCTTTCTCACTTCGCACGTGTTGGACATCGTGGAGCGCTTGTGCAGTCACGTCGCCATTATTCACCAGGGACGGCTGGTAGCTCAGGGGTCGCTCGAGGAACTGCGCGCCGGGGTGGAAGCCAACCAGCCCGCCGGATCGGGCGATGCTTCTCACCTGTCGGGTGAGAAGCTCACGCTCGAAGAACTCTTCCTGCGCATCGTGGGCGGAACGCATCGCACCGAGCAGGAGCTTTCCTGGCTGGGGTGAAAGATAGCCGGGCGAGAGATGAGGAGAAAGACCTAAGCATGAACGGTAAAACCGAATGACCACTGCCATTCGCGGTGGCCAATTCACCGCTATCGCCGATCTGCGCCTGCGCATGTTCCTCAACAGCCTGCGCAGCAAACGCGGCAAAATGGAACTGGCCTCGCGCCTTTTGATCACGCTGGTCTTCGTCGTCGGTGGAATAGGCGGCTTCACCGTGGCTACGGGGTTCGCCTGGTACTTCGTCTCTCACAACAACGCCGAATACATGGCTCTGCTGTTGTGGCCGATCTTTTTCTTCTGGCAGCTGTTTCCCGTAATGTCGACTGCCTTCACCAACAATCCCGATTCCGCGGATTTACTGCGCTTCCCGCTCACGTACCGTTCGTATTTTCTGATTCGTCTGGCCTACGGATTTTTTGATCCGGCCAGCGCCCTCGGCACGGTGGCCTTGACCGGAATTCTGCTGGGCACCACCGTCGCACGACCTCTGCTATTTCCCTGGGCGCTGCTAGTCCTGTTCACCTTCGCACTGTTCAATCTCCTGCTGATGCAGACGGTGTTCACCTGGCTCGAACGCTGGCTGGCCCAGCGCCGCACTCGGGAAATCATGGCCGTTCTGTTTATTCTGGCCATGTTCAGCTTTCAACTGATCGGCCCCCTGATAGGTCGCTTCGGAAGAACGCCGCATCCCCAACTGGGCCGAACAATCCAGGTCGGAACACAAGTTCAGGCAGTACTGCCGCCTGGCCTCGCCGCCAACGCCATCGCACAAACTTCCCACGCTCAGTTCCTGCTTGGCTTCACCTCGCTGCTTTTCCTGGTAGCGCTCACCTTGGGCATAGCCGCGCTGCTGCACCTCCGCCTGCGCGCTCAGTTTTACGGCGAAAATCTCAGCGAAGCGGCGGCGCGCCCTGCCCTGGTGCAAGTCCAAGTTCTGCAGATGGGATGGAACTTGCCAGGATTGTCGTCGTCGGTCGCAGCCGTGTTCGAAAAGGAAATGCGCTATCTCGCGCGCAGCGGACCCATGCTGCTCACCTTGGTCATGCCCATCCTCATGCTGCTGATCTTTCGCCTGGGACCGATGAATTCCCTTCGTCACTCCAGTCTACTGAGTCGCACACCCGACATGGCGTTCCCCGGCGCGGCTGCCTATGCGATCCTGGTCCTCACCAACCTGGTCTTCAACAGTTTCGGAGGCGACGGCGCCGGTATCCAATTCTTCTACGCCTCACCCGTGAGTTTTCGCCAGATCGTGCTGGCGAAAAACATGACGCACGTGAGCATCCTCATGGCTAACACCGCATTTGCCTGGATCGCAGTTTCCTATCTTTATGGCGCCCCCCATCTCGCTGTCTCGGTTGCGACGCTGGCGGGACTTCTCTTCGCTACCCCCCTGAACTTCACCGCCGGCAACCTGCTGTCAATCTATGCGCCGAAGAAGCGCGATTTTTCAACTTTCGGCCGGCAAAACGCCTCGCAGACAACCGTCCTGGCAAGCTTCGGCATGCAGATTTTGACCGTGGGCCTGGGTGTCGCGGTCTTCACCATCGCGCGTCTCTACGGTAATTTATGGATCGCGACGCTGCTGTTTCTTGCCCTGGCAGCCATCTCCATCCCGCTTTACGTATTTGTTCTCGACCGCCTGGACCACATCGCGCTTCAGCGTCGGGAAACGCTGGTAGCGGAATTGTGCCGCGCTTAGCCAACCACGAAAAATTAGAAATGCGCCTCCCCGTGAACGAGCGGCACCTTCAGGGCCGCATGGGAGGCGAAGCGAAGCGCCCTTCAGGACCGGCGATGGCCATCCTCTGGCGGATTGGTTTTCCGGCAGCGGTCTGCCGGATCAGCCTTCCGCATATTCCCGGTTCTCACTCTTTTTCCGGTCGCGCCAGAAATCGATATCCCACTCCGCGGACGGTGAGCAGATGCCGCGGAGTCGCCGGATCATCTTCGATATAACGCCGCAGCCGCACCACGAAATTGTCGATCGCGCGCGTGTCGGTATCCTCGTGCAGTCCCCACACTTCCTCCAAAATCTGCTTGCGTGAGACAACCCGTCCGTCGTTACGCACCAGATGCCGCAACAGTTCCGACTCCATCAGCGTCAGATGAATCGTAGTGCCGCCCGACCGCAGTTCGAGCGCTCCGAAGTCGATCGTTTTCCCGTCAAAAGAAAATGTTCCGAAGTCTTCAGTGTCGCCCGCCGCGCCTCGCGCCTCGCCGGCAAGCGGCGTCTGCTCTCCCCGCACCCACTGGCTGCGTCGCAGCAATCCCTGCAACCGCGCCAGCAAAATCGAAAGATCAAACGGCTTTGCCAGATAGTCGTCCGCACCGGAGGCAAATCCTTTCAGCACATCTTCCGGCCGCCCCCGCGCCGTTAGCATCAGCACCGGCACATAATTCCGCGCCGCGCGTAGTTCCGACACCACGCTGAATCCATCTTTTCCGGGCAGCATGATATCGAGGACGACGGCATCGAACGTTTCTTTCTTATCCAGCAGGCGATCGGTGGCCGCTTCTCCATCCCCCACCACTTCCGCCGCGTACCCCTCGGCTTCCAGGTTAAAGCGCAATCCCTGCGCCAGATGCGCTTCATCCTCCACCACCAGCACCCGGCTCATGCCGCCGACCTCGGCAATTCCAGCACGATCGTGGTGCCCTGCCCTTCCCCGTCGCTCTCGGCAAAGACTTTTCCGCCATGCTTTTGCGCGATCGCTTTCACGATAAACAAGCCTAGCCCGGTTCCCTTCACGTGCGCCATCGACCGGTGGGTAACCCGATAGAAGCGCCTGAAAATGCGCTTCACATCCTCGGGATTAACTCCTACTCCTTGATCTTGTACGCGGAGCACGATGCGTTCCTCGTCGGGCGTTTCCAGTTGCACGCGCACGTCGACGTTGTCCCCGGAGTATTTCACGGCGTTGTCGAGCACATTGAACACCGCGGTGCGCAAATCTTCCGCGTTGCCGCGTACGCGCACGGCGTTCCCGTCGTTCGCCGCCTCCTGGTAACGGAGCGCCTCCGGCTGCAGGTGATGCCGGGACCGGGTTGCGTCCATACATTCGCGCACCAGTTGGCCGAAATCGACCTCCGCTTTCTCCCGTCCGGTTTTCTTTTCACCGGCCCGCCCGGCGCGCAGCACCTGCTCCACAGTATCGGTAAGGCGGTCGGCATCGCTCAGCATCAGCCGATAAAACTCCTGCTTCTGGGGTTCCCCCAAGTCGCGCCGTTGCAAGGTTTCCAGATGCAGCCGGATGGAAGCCACCGGCGTCTTTAATTCATGGGTAACCGCATTGATAAAGCTGTCATGCTGCTCGCTGCGGCGAAGCTCCCGCACCAGAAAAATCGTATTGACCACCATGCCTGCGATGATAAGGGCAAAAAAGACGATGCCGAAAAACAGCAGCACGCCCTCGCGCCAGTTGAGAATGATCCAGCCGACATTCAGGGCAATGGCCAGCGCAACCAGACCAACGCCCAAGCATAGAAAGAAAACGATGGTTCCGCGACGGCTCGAGATGCGCATAGCGTTCTCGCACCGATTTTACCGCGTTCGCGACCGCCGGTTGGTAAAACGCCGAGTGCGACGGTATGGACCTAGACGATCGCCCCCGAGGTCAGAACCGGAAGCGTAGCGAGAAAACAGGAATGCGGTTCCTCGGATGGAATTACGTCGCGGCAATTTCCAATCCGCCAGCAACCGTAACACCGAGCCGATCCCGAGGTGAAATCTGCTCAGCACCGGGCCCGGCGTCAGATACACGGACGTGTGGCCGCTGCGCTCCCTTGGTAATAATCAGTTGCGCCCAATCGCTCGAATGTTGCCGGTGGGCAGACTGGTTCCCCGAGTTCCCTGAACATCGAAAATCTCTGTGACCCTTCCCGTGGGCCATCGTGGGAGTGACGATCGGACCCAGCGCTCCCTGCTGGTACTACCCGGTGGGAAAACTCATTTGCTGGAATGCGCTCAGGATGTAGTTTCACTGCTCTTCATTCGCGATTCGCGGCGGCGATCCTATATTTCACCAAACACTGTATATCGCCTACAGTCACCATGGCGCAATCAACACGGATATAAGCGCTTTAACCGGAAGCCCGGTGTGTTGACCGTTCCCAAACTTTGAGTCTAGGATTCCATTCTGATGCGGCAACAAGTAAAGCCGGGAGGAAATGCAGAGGAGATGCTTCGGCTGCGAGACGCAGCATTACAACTGGGAATCAGCTTCCCCACCATTAAGCAGTGGATTTACAAAAAGAGAATTCGCAGTATCCAAACCCCCGGAGGACATCACCGCATCCCTTTGAGCGAAGTGGACAAACTGCTGTTCCGGACGCGCGGCAGAACGGAAAACGAACGAAAGCAGGCCGTCCGCCGTGTCAGTGGGCGCAATCAGCTGGTGGGACGCATCGATTCGGTTCGCATCAGCGGTCTGATGGCAGAAGTCAAGATTTCCATCGGCGGCCAGCAAATTACCTCGATTATCACCGCAACCTCAGCTCGCGAAATGCGATTAAAGAAGGGGCAAACCGCGGCCGCCCTGATCAAGGCCACCGAAGTAATGATCATTCGGATCTGAAAGCAGCGGATCTGAAAGCGGGCGGATCTAAAAGCGGCGCCTCCAGGAGTTCCATGCGAAATCTTAGTTGTTGGCTCGCCATTCCCTTGTTGATTCTGTCCAACACGGCGGTTGCCGCATCAACCCCAGATCTTGAAACGCGCCGCAAAGCGCTGAACGACCTGTTGCATGAGCAATGGGAATACAGCATGCGCGCCAGCCCGCTTTATGCATCGTTCCTGGGCGACAAGCGTTACAACGATCTGCTGGATGATTTCTCGCAAAAGGAAATCAACGATGAGCACGAGCACAGCAGACGTTTTCTGGCGCGTTTCCTAGCGATCGACACCACCGGCTTCCCCGAGCAGGAGGTTCTGAACCAGCAGTTAATGATGCGTGATCTGAAAATGGATCTGGACGGCGTTCGCTTCAAACCCTGGGAAATGCCCGTGAATCAATTTAACGGCGTGCACATCGATCTGCCGCAGTTGGTAAACATTCTCTCTTTTGAGACTAAGAAAGATTACGACGATTATATTGCGCGTCTGCGTCAAATGCCTCGTCTCTTCGATCAGACGGAGGTGCAGATGCGTAAAGGAATGGCCGACAACCTGATGCCGCCCCGTCTTTTGCTTGAAGAAGTGGTCACGCAGGCTAATGAAATCGCCACCGCGTCAGCCGAAAAGAGCCCATTTGCACATCCTTTTGACAAGTTCCCGGAGGCGATTGCGGAAGCCGATCGCAAGCCCCTGCGCGACGCGGGATTAGCCGCCATTCACGATTCGGTCATTCCCGCTTATGTTCGATTCACCGCTTTTGTTCGCGACGAGTACGCGCCCAAGGGCCGCACGGAGCCGGGCGTCTGGTCACTTCCCGACGGTGCTGACCGCTATGCATTTCGGGTCAAGGAGTCCACCACAACGAACCTGACGCCCGAACAGATTCACGAGATTGGCCTGGCACAGGTGAAAGAAATCGAAGGCCGAATGCTGGCAGTCGCCCGTCAGCTCAATTATCCCGATCTAAAGAGCTTTTACGCGGCCATAAAGACCAACCCGAAACTGCACGCGCACTCCCGCGAAGAGATCCTCGATCTCTATCGAAAATATATCGACCAAATGTATACCCAGCTTCCCGACCTGTTCACCCGTCTGCCCAAGGGGAGACTGGACGTACTGCCGATCGAGGAGTTTCGCGAAAAGCAAGCCTCAACCCACTACCTGGAGGGCACACCGGACGGAACGCGCAAGGCTCATGTAATGGTCAATACCGGAGACTTCGACAAGCGGACGACGCTCGACATTGAAACGACGGCATACCATGAGGGCGTTCCCGGGCACCACCTGCAGATTTCCATTGCCCAAGAATTGCCCGGCCTGCCGCCGTTTCGGCAGCATGAGTACTACACGGCCTTCACCGAAGGATGGGCACTCTACGCGGAGGAACTGGGGAAGGAAGTGGGATTCTTTCAAGATCCCTTTAGCTACTACGGCCACCTTCAAGATGACATGTTGCGAGCAATCAGGCTGGTTGTCGATACCGGATTTCATTACAAACGCTGGTCGCGGCAACAGGTTGTGGACTTCTTCCACGAACATTCGGCGATCGACGAGTCCGAGGTCCAGAGCGAGACAGATCGCTACATGGCGTGGCCGGCGCAGGCGCTCGGCTACAAGGTCGGACAGTTAGAGATCTTGAAACTGCGCCAGTATGCGAAAGCCCAACTGGGAGACAAATTTGATCTACGCGCTTTCCACGACGAAGTGCTGGCCGGGGGGGCGCTGCCACTCGACGTGCTCACGAACCGCATCCATGAGTGGGTGGGACAACAGAAAGCACCAGCGTCGGTGCCGGCCGCACATTAGCGCGTTCGCCCAGGTAAGCTGGAAAGCCGTCGCGTTTGAAAGGCGGCGCGGCTTTACAGCCGGCCCTATACTAATCGCCCGCCGCCCAGGATTCCGCCGTGGGTGGAGCAATAAGCTTCCCATTAGGAGTGGCCACCAGACCCTGCTTGATCTCATCGAGCTTTACGCGCCGGATGTCCCAAGCCAAGCCCAATGTCTTCAGCGCCCAAATGCCGTACCAGTTCACGTCGACTTCATACCACGTAAACCCATGCTGGGCTGCGGTCGGGTGCGCATGATGATTATTGTGCCAGCCTTCCCCGAACGTCAGCACTGCCACCCACCAACTGTTGGTCGAAAGATCGCGGGTCGCGAAGCGCCGCGAACCCCAAGAGTGCGTCGCCGAATTCACCAGCCAGGTCGCGTGGAGTCCAACCACGGTGCGCAGGAAGATTCCCCACATCAAAAAGGGCAATCCGCCGATGGCGAACAAGATCACGCCCAGCACAATCATGGGAACGTAATGATATTTCGTTAACCAGACGTGAAATTTATCTTTGGCGAGGTCGGGAACGTAGCGCGCCAGCGTGGTCGTGTCATGGTGCATCGACTTGCCCATGAGAATCCATCCCATGTGCGCCCACCACTTGCCCTCGATCGGCGAATGCGGATCGCCTTCCTGATCCGAATGCTGATGATGAATACGGTGCGTCGCCACCCAGAAAATCGGCCCGCCCTCCAGAGCCAGCGTGGCGCAGACGGTCAGAAAATATTCCACCCACTTCGGAGTCTTATAGCCGCGGTGCGTCAGCAACCGGTGATAACTCATGCCAATCCCCAGGCTGCCCGATACCCACCACAAAAACATGGCCACAAACAACGCCTTCCAGGTGAAAAAAAAGAGTGCGACAATAGCCCCAATATGAAACGCCGCCATGAACCCCGCGGTTATCCAGTTCACTTCATCTTTCGCCGCTTGTGGTCTTTCCAAATCTTGCAGTTCCATATCCAAAGAAGGTCCCCATTTCCTGGTGGTTTGAGTTCGAGCAACCCTATGTCTACCGTACCAAGGGAATGGATAGAGTGACTGTAATACTTGTGTAATAGCGGAGTCTGGGGGGATTACGGCGGTAACGATCGCGTAATCTTAGACGCTTCTTAAAGCCAATTCTTGGCCCTATATTTCTCGACGCCGGCCCTGGTCAGTCCGCTGAGCTCGGCGAAGAGAGCCTCATTCAGCGTGCGGAAGTTGCAGCATGATTTCCCTGGCATGCGTTGCTTCAGGTTGGAAGAAACCATCCTTCCCATCTCCGGAGATGCATACGGGGGAAACAGGGGATCGCTGACGTATGCCTTCCCTGCCATGAGGGCAGCGAAGAACATCGGACCGCCCTTCCAACTCCTTGGACTTCGCGACTCCACCATATTTCCGCGACGCATCGGCAGTCGCTCGCAACTCAGGCTCAAACTCGCCCATGACGTTCTTGATCTTGAGTCTTTCGAAAACAGGCGTGAAGTGGGCAGGGGCCAGCTCGGCACCAAGCGAGCCTTTGGGTTTGGCTGACTTTTTTCGCCACTCTTTTCGCCGAGCGCTTCCTTGGCAGGAAAGGATGCCTACGCCGCCCTCCCCTTCACCTGCACACCCGCCCACTTCTCCAGCAGCATCAGGGTAGCAGCGTAATCGAGATCCTGATTCCCTTCCTCCGATGCCATCTCGTAAATCTCTTCCACGGTTTCGAGAGCCGGCAACTTCACCCGCGCTTCCTTCGCCGCCTCCAGCGTCAGCCGGATATCCTTGTGCATCAGCCGGAGGGGAAAGTTTGGCGTGAAGTCACGCTGCAGAATGAACGGCCCTTTGTAATCCACCACGCCCGACCGCACCATTGTTGCCTCAATCAGCGACAACAGTTGTTGCGTGTCTACGCCCAGCTTGGTCGCCAGGGTCAGCGCTTCGGCGAATCCTTCAAAAATCAGCGCGATCTGCAAATTCATCGCCAGTTTCGTGGCCTGTCCCTTGCCCGTATCGCCCATGCGAAAAGTCTTTTTTCCCATCGCGGCAAACAAAGGCTTGAGCCGCTCCACTGCCGATTCCTCTCCTCCCACAATGAACACCAGCGTCCCGTCCCGCGCTCCAATCTTCGATCCGGTCATGGGCGCATCCACCCAGGTCACGCCCTTCGTCCTCACGCGTTCGGCGAACTTTACTGTGGCCGACGGAGAAATCGTGCTCGAGTCGGCAATAATCATGCCCTCCGCGAGCGACGTCTCCACGCCGTCCGCTCCGAAGATCACGCGTTCGACCGCGTCCGTATCGGAAACGCACATCCACACCACTTCCGCCCCCTGCGCCGCCGCTGCCGGACTGGGAGCGACGCCCGCACCTTCAACTAACTTTCCCGGGGTTCGGTTCCACACCGTAACTTCGTGGCCCGCCTTGACCAGGTTCGTCGCCATGGCGTGTCCCATGATTCCCAATCCCACAAACGCAACTCGCATGCGGACTTCTCCTGTCGTCTTAGAGAACAGCCTTAAACAGACGCCTTCGGATTAGATATGACCCACTCGATCAAGGTCAAGCAAGCCGCATCGCAAGTCGTCAGTTTACATAGCCGCCCACCAAACCTGCTCTGCGAACTTCTCTGTGACTCATTTTCGTTCTTCCCGGTTAAATTCTTTCGTATCCCAAACTTCGCCAGCAGCCCCTCCCAGGACGCACACTGCTCAAAGCAGGCAGATCACTGTCGTAACTATTCAAAAACTAAAAAGCAGCCCTCGATTCGGGACTTTTCATCTAACATGAACAATGGCTAAATCAAGCTCCCCCTTATTGCTATTACTCGCTTTCTCGTGGCGATGAGGACTACTGTGAACAAAACAGGCGGCTTCCGATCTAGTCCCAAGGCTCCGCAGCAGGATGATTAAGCAAACGCTTCGCAACCCGGCCCTTCGCAAGCGCGCCGCGCAGTTCGGACGTTTGGTGCGGCACTCGGCGGTAACTCCCCGCCGCGGCGAGACTCGCAAGCCGCAACTTGCCACGAACGGAGAACTGGGCGTCACTTTCATCGGCCATGCCAGCTTCTTCGTACAAATTGGTGGTCGCAGCGTAGTCATCGATCCTAACTTCGCGCGCTGGCTCTTCGTGTTGAAGCGCCTGCGCCGTCCCGGCCTGCGCATCGCCGATCTCCCGGCCATCGACGTAGTGTTGGTGACCCATGCTCACTTCGATCATCTACATCGTCCGTCGCTGCGCGCCATCGTGCAGCACAACCTGCGCACCCGCGGCGTTGCCCCCGCCATCATCATTCCAGGTCATGTTTCTGATCTGGTCTCCGATCTCGGCTTCTCGGAAATCATCGAGCTCGATTGGTGGAAGACTTCGCGCCACGGTAATTTGTCCGTTACCCATGTCCCCTCGCGCCACTGGGGCGCTCGCATTTTGAAAGATTCGCATCGCGGTTACGGCGGCTTTGTCCTGAAGGCCGGAAAACATTCCGTCTATCACGCCGGAGATACAGCCTACTTCGCAGGCTTCAGCGAGATCGGGCGCCGCCTCGCTCCCGAACTCGCCTTACTTCCCATCGGCGCTTACAATCCACCGCAGTTCCGCAATGTCCACACCAATCCCGCCGACGCCATGCGCGCCTTCCTCGACCTCAAGTCCCGCTGGATGGTTCCCATGCACTACGGCACTTTCCGCCTCTCGCACGAACCTGTCGATGAACCGCTGCAGCTGCTGGAGCAGGAAGCACGCGCCGCTGGCGCCAAAGACCGCGTGGTCGTGATGGAAGAGGGCGTCACCAGATTCTTCTAGAAGCTAGTTCACAAATAGTCTCGGGAAAGCAGGCCCTCAGTTGGTTTTCGGAAGGTGGCTGTGGCCCAAGAACTCGGCCCGCGGCTGGTCTTCAGAAGGCCGCGCTGCAAATCCGAGCGGAATGAGGACTTTAGCTGCCGAAGTATCATCTCCCTCGCACCTGCCTCGCACCGCGCTGCTGGATCCGCTGGATTGCAATATCCTTGCCATCGGCGCGCAGAATCATCGCAGTCACCTCTCCCTCGCCGTTTATTTCGAAGCTGTAGCCATCCGCGGCCATAGTCGAAAAGAAATCGGTCTCGCTCTCGGGCTTCAGATCTTGCTTCGGCTCGTCATTCTCCTGCACGGCCTCATGTTCTCCTCCATTCATCAGGGGACATGAGCCCATCCCCGCGCGACTCGCTAACGAACGATACGATTCCCGCACTCGAACGGAGTGCAATAATTCTGCCCGTAGGGCCCGTAATTCTCCGTTGACACCGGCAGCCGTGCTTGTTGTAAACTTTCGTCTGAATTCTCGCCCTGGAGGCTCTTATGTCTGTAAAACCCATACCCGACGGCTATCACACTCTCACGCCCGCTCTCACGGTTCGCGACGCAGCCCGCGCCATTGATTTCTACAAGCAGGCGTTCGGCGCAATCGAACGCGGCGTCATGAAAGGGCCGGACGGAAAAGTCATGCATGCCGAGTTGATGATTGGCGACTCCGTCCTCATGCTGGCCGACGAATTTCCTCAGTATGGAGCGCTTTCTCCGCAAAGCATCGGCGGCTCAGCCATGACGCTGCACATCTACGTCGACGGCGTCGACGCCGCCTTCGATCGCGCGGTCAAGGCTGGAGCAGAGGTTGAGATGCCCGTGATGGACCAATTCTGGGGCGACCGCTACGGCAAGCTGAAAGATCCCTTCGGCCACAACTGGTCCATCGCCACTCACACCAAAGACTTGTCCATGGACGAAATGAAACGCGGCATGGACGAAGCGATGGCAAAGATGAAACCGGAGTTGCAGAAGACGGCGTAATCCCTGATGCGACCAATGCTCACGGAGGGGCAGCCGCCTCGGCTGCCCCTGCTCCGCCTGCCTGGAGTGAACCTGGCAAGTCGAAGGGGCGAGGCTCGGCGGCGGCGAATCCGGACTAGTAAGCCAGCAGAATTCTCAGATCGCGCAGATTATTCCCCGTCGGTCCGATTTCAATCGCATCGCCCAGCGCCTTAAAGAACGGATATGCATCAAAATTCTCGAGCGCGGCGCGAGCCTCCAGCCCGCGAGCTCGGGCCCGATCGCGCGTCGTCCCGTCGGCAACGGCTCCGGCCGCGCAACTGTTTCCGTCCACCCCGTCGGTTCCGGCACTGAGCACCGTGATATTTTCCCCCGTAATCTTTTGCACGCACGCCAGCGCGAACTGCTGATTGCGGCCGCCGACTCCGCCGTTGCTAACCTTCACCGTCACTTCCCCGCCCGAGATCAGGCACAGGGGAGAACACTGCTTTCTCAACTCGCGCAAGCGCCCAAGCAAATACCCGGCCGCAGACTTGTAATCCCAATCGTCGCAAGAGTTGTCCACATGTACGACGAAGCCGCCACGCTCTGCCGCGCTGCTTGCCTCTTGAATGAGAGTCTGGTTCGTCAGCAGGGGCCACCAGCGCGCGCGCTGAAATGCCGGATCGTCCGACTTCGGCGTCTCCTCGAGAGCATGGCGCTCGAATAATTCTCGTGTCGTCTGCGGAAATTGTTTCAGCAGATCGTACTTTTCCGCGATACGGTGGCAATCCTCGACCGTCGTCGAATCTGGCATCGTCGGTCCGGAGGCAAGCGCGTCGGGCGTGCTGTCCGGGACATCGGACACCAGCAGCGACACCTGCTGCGCCGGAAACGCCGCCCGGGCCAGACGTCCGCCTTTTACCGCCGAGAGATGTTTGCGCACTGCATTGATCTCAGCGATGGCGGCGCCGGAATGCACCAGCGCCCGATAGGTGGCGATGAGATCATCGAGCGATATCTCTTCGTCGATTGGCTTCTCGACAATCGACGATCCTCCACCACTCAGCAGGAAGATCACCAGCGCTGCAGCCGGCAGCGCCGCTAAGGCACGAACCATGGCGCTGGCCGCGAGCAGGGATTCCGCATTCGGCGTAGGATGGCCGCCGCAAAAATAGCGAAATCCAGGAATCTGCGCTGCGGGCGGCACGGAACTGGCAACAATCCCTTCCCGCGAAGGGCCGATCTGATAAGACAGCGTCTCGACCATGTTGTGTGCAGCCTTGCCCAGCGATAGGACGAAAACGCGCGAATAAGAATGTAGGTCGTAAAGATCGTCGCCCACCCGCAGCACTCCCCGCTCGCAGTGCACGTGCCGGGCAAACCCGCTGGCAATCGACGCCTGGGCGAGAGCATCCCGGAAAATCTCGCGCGCGGCCTCACGCATGCTGCGGAATTTGTTTTCGCGCTCCAGGTCAGACATGGGGAATTCTAAAGATTGCTAATCGCTATCAGCTCTCCGCTCTCCTCCATCAGCGAAAACTCTGGGCGCGATCAACACTGTGTTCCTGTTCCCACGTTGATCCGGCTCACAGCTGATACAGCGGATGGCTTGGTTCAGACGGCTTCCTTCACCCAGGTCTCAATCGCTTCCCGCAACTCGCGCAGTCGTCCTTCGAAGAAATGATCTGCACCTTCGATTATTACCAGCTTCTTTGGCTCTGGCACGGACGCAACCAGGGCTTCCAGTTTCGCGCGTGGACCGAACGGATCGCGCGCTCCGCTGACAAACAATTTGGGCTTGGCGCAATCCCGCAGAAAGTCGAACCTGTAAACCCGCGGCTCCTCGGTGTCAGCGGCTACGGGAACCAGGGGCGTTCCGACGCCGATCACCGCTCGAACCCGCGCGTCCGCGCAAGCCGGGTGCAGCCCGACGGCAGCGCCAAAGGAGAATCCGGCAAATATCAGCGGCAAATGATACTCGACGTCGAGCCACTCGAGCGCGATGCGGACGTCCTCGATTTCTCCGATCCCATGATGATGTTCGCCCTGGCTCAATCCGGTTCCGCGGAAGTTGAAGCGCAGCACGGGAAAGCCGAAGCTGTTCAGCGCCTTCATGGTGTGAAACACGACTTTGTTGTGCAGCGTTCCCCCAAACAGCGGATGCGGATGGCAGACCAGCGCTGCATGACTTGCGTTCTCGGCTCCGGCGTTGAGGAGCGCTTCCAGGCGTCCCGCAGGACCGTCGAGAAATAGAGATCGGATCGAGGAAGTAGTACCCGAGGTCACTAAACTACTCTGCCTTCGTATGTCTCCCACTCCAGGTGGCATCTTCCGGTCCCCCTTTCGACTTCTCGAAATACCCGGGGGGTGAACGAAACCGGGGAGATCTGCGTCAACACTTCTATTCCGTCAATCTTGTTGCCGTCGCTGTAAATCCTGAACTTAAAAACAAGCTCATTCGCTTCCCCCTTGCCCAGACCGTCATACACCGAGCCACCCGCTCGATCCCCATTGTCGCAAAACCATTGTCGTAAAACATGGTTCGAAATCCCCGTGCTTTTTCATCCCCCCCAAATAATTCCCAGTGCGTTTCGAGAACCTGAGTCGCCGTCGGTCCGACCGTTTTCAACGACCGACCATCCGTCAGGCCCCCAAACAATTCGATTTGTACCGGCGTCCTTACCGTCTTCCCGTCTGGTGGCACTTGGTGCCAACCTGGCCACAACATTCCAGTTACCGATTATCATCCTTGCCAACTTTTCGCTGCAAGAGGTCGTTCGGGGGCTCTGGGATTTTCAGCCCGGTTGGCGTTGTTGTGCGAATCCTGCCTGTCATCCCCACTTTCCCGTGCCTGCGGGCCCATTCGAGAATGCGGGCACCAAGGTGCACAGGGCTGCAATCGTGAGTACACCTCGATGGCCGCGAATGCTCCTCATTGCCCCTGCCGCCAATGGAGTGCAGCAAACGGGAATTGAAAATAGCAGGTTATGGCGAAATGAGCGAAATGGGAATGAACCCGTGGATATTTCACTCTGCTATTCTCTCCTCCATGGACGCTGTTAGGCTGACGCGGCAACTGGTGGACATCGAATCAATCACCGGCAACGAAGCTGCGGTCGGGAATTACCTTTACGGAGAGCTTTGCCGTCTCGGCTATCAAACGAAAAAGATGCCGGTTGAGGGCCAGCGCTTCAATGTGTATGCGACGTCGGCAGAGCAGCCACACCCCGAAGTCGTATTTTCCACGCACATGGATACGGTTCCGCCCTTCATCCCTTCGTCGGAAGCTGCGGGGCGAATTTACGGACGCGGATCGTGCGACGCCAAAGGCATCATCGCCGCGCAGATTGCGGCTGCGGAACGATTGCGTAAAACCGACGTTCATGTGGGCCTTCTGTTCGTGGTGGGGGAAGAACGGGACAGCCTGGGCGCGCAGGTGGCGAATGAATATGCAGCTGAGCAGGCCTCGCACTGCCGCTTTCTGATCGACGGCGAGCCGACCGAGAATCGCCTGGCGCTGGCATCGAAGGGCACGTTGAGAGTTGAGGTGACTGCAACCGGACGCATGGCGCACTCGGCTTATCCGGAATTGGGTGAGTCGGCGATTGACAAACTGATTCCGGCGCTTGCGCGGTTGCGCGCCATGCCGCTGCCTTCCGATCCGGAGATTGGGCCGTGCACCTTGAACATTGGGTTGATGGAAGGCGGGCGCGCACCTAACGTGATTCCCGACTATGCGCACGCAGATCTGCTTTACAGGTTGATCGGTCCGTCGGATGATTTGCGGGGGCAGATTATTTCGACTGCTGGCGATGAAGTGCAGGTCACCTTTCCTCTCGAACTTCCGTTCCTTCGCTTGCGCACGGTGAAGGGATTGCCGACGATGATCGCGGCCTTTACCACCGACATCCCAAAGCTCACCAACTGGGGCGAACCGCTGCTGCTCGGTCCGGGATCGATTCATGTGGCGCATACCGACGGCGAGTACATCGAGAAGCAGCAACTGGCGGAGGCGATCGATTTGAACTGCGAGATCACGAAGCGGCTTTTGGGCTGATCTGTGGCTGGCGCTGGATAACTTGCTTGTCGGGAACAGCAGGTCCCTCCACTTCGCTTCCCTTCCCTTGTAGGAACGGAGGCTCCGGTCGGGATGACGACTCGTAGCGGATACAGCAAACTGTGAGGAGGCAACGTCACGCGAATTCCAGGCGCTTGAGCTTGATGCGGTCGGCGCAGACTTGGGCAAGATCGTAATGGGCTTGCTGTGTACGCCAAGTGGCCGCGCTGCCGCCGAAGACTTTGGAGAGGTGCCCTGCCATTTCTGGGGAGATCCCACGCTTTTCATTGACTAATTCGGACAAGGTGGTACGCGTGACCCCAAGCGCAGCGGCGGCTTGGTGATGGTCAAGCCCCGTGGCTCAATGCACTGGCCCAACACGAAGCCGCCCGGGTGTGGTGGGTTCTTCATCGGCATAGTCAAAACTCCTTCAGTGATAATCGACGTAATCGAGATCCAGCGCATCGCTTTCCGCAAAGCGGAAAATCACGCGCCCGTTGGCACGAACGGTTACGGCCCAAAAGCCTCTGAAGTCGCCTTTAAGCGGATGTAGCCGGAAGCCGGGAAATCCATATCTGCGACTGTACCGGCAGCATCAAGTCTGGCGAGAATGTCCCGCAGCTTTGGCGCGTGTTCCGCGATCACACCGCGAGGGTCATCCTCCTCGTAAAGACGTTTCAATCCCTTGTGGCGGATCGACCGAATCACATCTTCGTAATGCGTTACGTAACGCAGGTCAAGAGAAAGCAAATTTCTCACCGAGCTTGGCGCCCGGTTCGGAATGACAAGGATCAGGGGATACTCATGAACGCACCACATGCTCAAGCAACTTATTGCGTATAAACTTGAAACATGACCACCACCACCCTTAACTCTCTCGCCCGCGCCTCTTCTGCTTATCTTCGGTCTGCCATGCATCAGCCGATTCAGTGGCATGAGTGGGGGGTCGAGGCTTTTGCCGCAGCGCAGGCGGCGAACAAGCCGATGCTGCTCGACATCGGGGCGGTGTGGTGCCATTGGTGTCATGTGATGGATCGGGAGTCGTATGACGATCCGGAGGTTGCGGCGATTGTGAATCAGCATTTCATTGCGGTGAAGGTGGATCGCGACGAGCGTCCAGACGTTGACAGCCGGTATCAGGCGGCGGTGCAGGCGGTGAGCGGGCAGGGTGGATGGCCCTTGACCGCGTTTCTTACGCCGGATGGGAAGCCGTTTTATGGGGGAACTTATTTTCCGCCAGCCGACGGCTATGGGCGTCCAAGCTTTCGGCGCGTGCTGTTGAGCATTGCCAACGCGTTTGCCGAGAAGCATGGCGACGTGGTCGAGCAGGCGAAGATGGTGGAGAGCGCGATTGCCCAGGCGGAATCGTTTGCCGGGCGGAGTGGGCGGGTGTCGGCGGGGGTGATTGCGGCGATTCAGGAATCTGCCTTCAAGATGTTTGATCCCGAGCATGGGGGCTTTGGGCAGGCGCCGAAGTTTCCCCATCCCTCGGCGCTGGATTTGCTGATTGAGCGGTATGCGCGCAGGGGCGGAGGGGACCAGTCAAAATCCCCACCCGATCGCAACGAGCGCGATAGGATGGGGCACCCGGATCTGGGGAATGTCATCGTTACTACGCTTGAGCACATGGCTCGGGGTGGGGTTTACGACCAGCTGGCGGGCGGCTTTCATCGCTATTCGGTGGACGAACGCTGGGTGGTGCCGCACTTCGAGAAGATGTGCTACGACAATTCCGAACTGCTGAAGAACTACGTGCACGCCTATCAGGCTACGGGCGAGAAATTTTTTGCGGACGTAGCCCGCGACATCATTCGCTGGATGGACGAGTGGCTGAGCGATCGCCAGCGGGGCGGTTTCTATGCCTCGCAGGATGCCGACACTTCCCTGGCAGACGATGGCGATTACTTTACCTGGACGCTCGATGAAGCCCGCGCCGTGTTGACGGAAAAAGAGGCGGAGGTGGCGGCGCTGCACTACGACATCAACGAAATCGGTGAGATGCATCACAATCCAGCGAAGAATGTGCTGTACGTGCGGGCTTCGGTGGACGAGATCGCGCACCGCATGAATCTGACCGAGGAACACATCAACCAACTGCTGGCCTCGGCGAAGCAGAAAATGTATGCGGCACGGCTGCAGCGCACGACACCTTACGTGGACAAGACCGTGTACGTGGGATGGAACAGCTTGTGCGTTTCGGCATATCTGGAGGCGGCGAAGGTATTGGATCTCGCAGCCGCGCGGCGGTTTGCGCTGCGGTCGCTCGATCGGGTGCTGGCGGAAGCTTGGAAGACGGCGTCGGGGCTGCTGCACGTTGTCTCCTATTCCGATCCCGCGGCCTCGCACCGCGAAGTACCGGGGCTGCTCGAGGATTATGCATTCACCGCGCTGGCGTGCCTGGACGCATACGAAGCCACTGCCGACCTGAGTTACTTCAAGTTTGCCCGGGCCATCGCGGATGCGATGATCACCCGATTCTATGACGCGACTTCAGGAGGATTGTTTGACCGCGAGCCGGTCAGCGAGAACGAAAGCCTGGGGGTGCTGGCGACCCGGCGCAAGCCACTGCAGGATTCTCCTACGCCGGCGGGAAATCCGATGGCGGCGATTGCGCTGATGCGGCTGCATCATTTCACCAACGAAGCCGGATATCACGACAAGGCGGAACTTACCCTGGAAGCTTTTGCCGGCGTGGCCGAGCAGTTTGGAATCTTCGCTGCGACCTACGGGATTGCGGTCGTCCATTTGCTGAACCGTCCTCTGCAGGTGGTCGTGATTGTGGAAGACGGAGATGAGCAAGCGGGTGGGGAACTCTATGCGGCGGCGGTCGCTCCTTTTGCCTGCAACAAAACTGCGCTGCGCTTAGCGGCCAGCCAGGCGGTCGCGGAAAATCTTCCGCCCGCATTAGCGGCCACAATCCCCCAGCTTCCCGACCTCAACTCGATCAAATCGAGCGCCAGAAAATCTTTCGCAGTGCTGTGCTCCGGCTCTGCCTGCCAACCGCCGGTTGCCGATGCAGTGAAATTGCGGAGAGCCTTGGAAGCGGCGCTGCAAGAAAGCTAGCCGGTCAGGTCGATCAACGCCCTGCCTGTCGCTGGCAAAAAAGTGGGGCTGACGGGTTAGTATAAGTCCCGTCAGCCCAAAGATTGCTAGCCCTATAATTGGCCCAGGTTGCAGTTACCGATTGCAGTTACAACAGGTTACTTTCGTGACCTTGCGGTTGCTCGCTGCCCAGGTTCTAATGCAGCAAGGTTGTATGGACACAGCCCTTTTGATTGGGAGGGCACAGTGGTATTGGACCGCCGTCTAAGGCTGGAACCTGTTGGACGGAAGCTGCAACAAATGTGCCTACTAGTAGTACCATCAGGACCGAAATCCTGATTGCGTGTTTCATTGGGTTCGTCTCCTATTTCCGCGTAGAGTCTCCCTGGAAGGAGACTCTCTCGCGGAGCCGCATTATAGGACACATGTCAAGCTGCGTGTGCAATAATTTTCATACTGAATGCGATTCCTTGGCCCCGACTTCTAGAAACTCAAGTTCGTATCAGAAAATACCCCTTCCTTTGCAATTACTTCCATACTGTTTAACAAAGTCTTTATTTAACTAATCCTCCAGAACTATTGACGGGGCGTTTCTTGGCTTTCCTGTTACGATTTCCGAACAACCTCCGGCATTCGGGGAAAAAGCAGGAAATCAGCAGGAAGGGAGCGAAGCGCTCAGGGGACTAAAGTTTGGGGCTTACCGGCACTGCGGGAAGGCTGAAGTTGCTGTTTGCGGCTGCGCCGCGGGCGGAAGTATTGGCGACCGGAGTGTCTGGCGCAACGGGTGCGTCCTGACGAGTGCGGGAAAGCGCACGGTCTACCATGTCTTCAAACATGGGAATGAGGGAGTCGGCAGGTAGCGGGCGCTGGATATCCGTAAGGCTCTGCTCCCAACGCCGAGGTTGCAACAAAGACAGCGAGGCATCGCGTGCCGGCCGCGTCACGGCGACGTAGCCAACCCAGACCAGTAAGCTGCAGTTGTAGGAGGCCATGTTCAGCAGGCTCACCCATGTGCCATCCATATGATTCCCCACCCACGAGGAAATCAGCACCAGTTCGATCACGGCAAAAGAGCCGAAGCCCAGGGAGATGCCGAAGCTGTGCTGGCGACGGCTGACGCCCACATAGTGAGCGAAAAAGAGCAAGAACAGGACCATCCCGATCTGAATGATGCGCACGCATCGTTGCGAAGTGACGATGGCCTGCATCCAGGGTGCGATCTCCGGCGAATTGGTGGAAACCGAAACCACACCGGCTACCAGCAGCATGACCAGGCCCGCCCACTTGAACAGCACGCTGCCCAGATCGCGCAAAGTATGGAACACTCGGAAAACGTCCACGAAGACTTCGTGAATCACGGCAAAGCCAAAAGCCACGCTGAGGGCGTCGCAAGCCCAGTAGAGATAGAACAATGCGGAATAACTGTGCCAGGCGGCTGGAAATACTACGGCAAAAGTGACGAGCTGGGTCAAAATGTAGCCGAAGAAAAACTTGAACTTGCGGTGTAGCCCTCGCCTGAGCATGATAGTGACGATTCCCATCTGCAGGAGGGGATGGGCGATCCAGAGCGCGTAATAGACAACTCTCATTTTTTCGCTCATCATTGGTCGCTCAATCGGTCGCTCAATCGGTCGCTCAACTTTTCCCGCTCGTCGGCAGGGCTATCCTGCCGGGCGGAACCAAAAAACCGCCACCGTATGCGGCATAGCTGGAGACTGCTTCTTTAGCCCCGCACCCGTAACGTTAGCGTCTCCCAACCCGATGTTCAATGCACTGCGGTAATTACAGGTAACGTTACTGTTGGAGGTCTCCCCGACGCAAGGTTACCTTCGTGCTGGGGGTCTCGAGAGGACAGCCGAACTTAGCGCGCAGCCCGATGGAGCACTGCGGGAACGCTTGGCGAGAACGTACGCACGTCAGGACCAGGGGGCAGCCCAGGGCCGGCGCACTCCGGTAAGGATTTGCGCAATCAGGCGTCGGGCGTGGAGTGGATGTAGGCGCGCATCATGCGCACTTCGTCATCCTTCTCGTTCAAATCGTGCAGTAGGATGTCGCGCAGCGACACCATTCCCACCAGTTGTCCCTCGTGACAAACCGGCAGGTGGCGGAAACTGTGGCGCCGCATCAGGGTCATGCAGTTTTCCAGATCTTCGTTCATGCTGATCGTCAGGGGATCGTCGGTCATGACCTCGGCCATACACGTGCTACGGGGATCGCGGCCTTCGGCCACCACCCGCTTCATTAGATCCCGCTCCGAAAAAATCCCGACCAGCTTGCCGTTGTGCAAGACGGGCACGGCACCGATGTTGTGCTGCACCATGAGTCGCACGGTTTCAAGCACGGTTTCGCCCAATTCCGCTTGCCACGTGTCTTGATCTCTGATCAGCTCGCAGATACGCATTTGACACCTCCCGGGGACCGCGGCTCCGAGTCGTCCAAAAGCATCATCGGGGCGCGAGTATATGCCGGAGAGAAGATGTAAGGAAAGGGAAAAAGGTTGGGCGGCGAAGAAATCTCGCCCCCGTCGGGCGGATCGGAAATGCAGAGTCGCTATCGGGAAGGGTTCTCTTGTCGGGCATCGTCGGCAGCGAAGATGAAGTACGAGCAGTTCCACAAAGCAGTGGGCAGGCTTCCACGCGGCCGAGCCGTGATCACAATATTGTACGCATCCGAATTGCCCAGGTTCAATGCGAGCAGCGAATCTGCCGGATATGCCCCGCCGGGTTCGGTCTTCACTGTCTGACCCTGAGCATCGCATTCGCTGCTTCCGGGCTCGATGACAGCCAGCCACGCCAGATACTCATGCAGATCGGACGTGGGCGGACGTCCGGGAACGAGGAACGACACCTGCGCCTCTTGCGTTGAAAAATGCCAAGCCAGCGAGGCCGCCAGATCGACCGCCTTTTCGTAGGCTCGTTCGGAAATCAGGCCTGGCTGTGGATTGTCGAAGGCGATGCACAGTTTGCGCTCGTCCTCGCGCGCGAATTCGCGGACTTTCAGCGAGCCCGATTTTGCGGTTGCCTTCCAGTCGACGTGGCGAGCAGAGTCTTCGGGCACATATTCGCGAATGCGGTAGAGTTCAGAACCCCGGCCGCGGACAAAACTCTCCCACTCGCCGCGGACCAGGGGAAGAACTTCGAATACTTCGTTGCTGGGCTCGATGCGGGGATAGACCAGCACCTCTCTCGGCAAAGACACGTGCCGGGTTTTGGTAAGGAAGGCAAAAGGAAAACGCGTCGCCAGACCGAAGCTGTCTTCGCGATAACGGCCGCGCTGGTCGAATCTTAATTCCAGATCGGCGGACAACTCGGAGTGTGGAGGCAGGAACGGAAAGTATGCCATCCCCTGAAAAATTCCCGCAGGCGGTGGAACCACGGTGACGCGGCGCAGACGCCGGTCCGGCAGGCGCACCCACTGCTGCTCTGACGGCCGGTTAAAGGGAAAGGCAAAGGTGGTCGCTTCCCATCGCCATTGCTTGCTCGGTCCGTTTCGCTTCTTCCGTGTGGAAACCACGCGGATGGAAAAGGAAGGCAACCATCGGCGCGGGTTGCGCAGAACGATGCGGGCTGCCACCGGGCGGCCGGCGAAAACATGCTCCGGCAGGCGAACGTCCAGTTGCAGCCAGCGCAGCACCCAGGCGGAGACGACTCCGGACACCAGGATTGCCGCCAGCATGGCCGCGACCACAATATAGAGAAGATTGTTGCCGGTATTCAGAGCGGCAATGCCGATCACCAGGGTCACTAATGCGTAGATAACGCCAGCCCGCGTCACGTCGTAATGGAAAGACTCTCGCAGACGTTCTACGGCCACGCGCCGCGCCAGGTAGGGCACGGTAACCAGTCCGACTAAAGTCGCGAGTACCAGCGAGGTCGACGCCAGAATCAACGTCGCCCAGACATTGCCGGCATCACGCGACACGGTGGAAAAAAGCGCTGCGCCGAAAGCCAGTCCCAGGCCCACCAGTGCGAGCAGAAATTTGACCCACACCTCCGCCGAGGTCGACTGTAACCACTGCGCCAGCCGGTTGGGCGCAGATGGACTCGGTTTCGACGGATTGGCGTAGGAGGAACTCACTTCTTTCGAGCCTAGCATCCTCTGCCGGTAGGGACAATCAAGATCGAATTGCGGCAAAAGCGTTCGTAATGTAGGGCGGCTTAGCTTTGGGAATTGGCCACCGATGAACAGGGATCATCACCGATTCCTAAGGTGAATCTTTTGATCGCTGGAATCGGTTTGCATCGGTGGCGCGCTGGGCGGGGGCATCTATCGAGTGTGGTTCGGGGAAGAAAAACGACCCTCCAGGGCGATGCGGATCGCGGGTAACACCCGAGCAACTGGCGAGATCTTTGCAGGCGATCTCGCTTGAATCACAGCCAAAGCTTTCTGCCTAGCAACTAAGCCAGCAATCGCTAGGCCGTGCTTCAATACTCCGCTAGTTCCTTCATCGCCAGGAACAAGTCGTTGGGCTGGGGAAGAATCGCATCTTCCAGGATGGGCTGGTAGGCGACGAAAACATCTTTGGCGGCGACCCGGCGGACGGGAGCGTCAAGCTGGTCAAAGAGCTGGTCGGCGAGGCGGGCCGCGATTTCTGCACCGTAACCCCAGCTGAGTGTGTCTTCGTAAGCCACCAGCGCGCGATTCGTCTTGGCAACCGACGCCGCGATGGTGTCCCAGTCGAAGGGATTCAGGCAGCGCAAGTCGATCAGTTCAACTTTCACGCCTTGTTCGCGTTCTAACTTCTGCGCGGCTTGCAGAGCGCGCGGAACCACTGCGCCGTAGGTGATTACCGTCAGGTCGGTGCCCGCCTGGACCACCTTCGCCTTGCCGAATGGAATCATGTAGTCGGGTCCGGGATAGGCGGCGCGGCCGAAGGACTCGCGATAGAGGCGCTTGTGTTCCAGAAACAGGACCGGATCGTCACAACGAATCGCAGTGCGCAACAAGCCCGCCGCATCCTGTGAGTTCGACGGGAAGACGACGCGCAGACCGGGTATGTGCGTAAAGATGCTCTCGCCACACTGCGAGTGGTAGATGGCGCCGCCGGTCAGGTATCCGCCGATGGCGACACGAATCACGACCGGGCAGGAGAATCCATTGTTCGAACGCCAGCGGATCACGCTAAGTTCGTCGCGAATCTGCATCATCGCCGGCCAGATGTAATCGAAGAACTGAATTTCCACCACCGGCTTGAGGCCGCGGGTGGCCATACCGGTGGCGCGCCCCACGATCGCAGCTTCGGCGAGCGGCGCATTGAACACACGATCGTTGCCGAACTCGCATTGCAGGCCGAAGGTGAGCTTGAAGACTCCACCCTTGCCTTTGACCAGCTTGCGCTTCAAATACTCCTCGCGGCTGCAGTCGGCAACATCTTCGCCAAAGATCACAATGCGTTCGTCGCGCTGCATTTCATCGCGCAGCGTCATCGTAATCAGGTCGGCCATGGTCTTGGCAGCGGGCTTTTTGCCGTCAGCGGGAACTTCGGCCAGCACCGGCTGCGTGTCAAATGCAGACGACGCGGGATCGAGATCGGGCGAATACACAAACTTGGTAACGCTTTCGGGCGCGGGCGGGAGCGCTTCAAGCGCCGCGTCGACCGCTGTCTGCAGTTCGGCCTCAACTTCTTTCTCCAGCTGGTTGATGCCCTTCTCGTCGAGGATGCCTTCGCGCAACAGGAACATTTGGGTGCGCGTGACCGGATCACGTTGGGCGTCGCGTTCGCGCTCGGCGTCGGGACGGTACAGGCGCTCATCATCCGATAGCGAATGCGAATAGGGGCGAATGACGTGGGCATGGATAAACGCGGGACCGTGTCCCTCACGACAGTAGCGGGTGGCCCGTTGGAATGCGGCGTGGCTGGCCACGGGGTCGGTGCCGTCGACTTCTTCGAAATGGAAGTTGGGGAAACCGGAAACCAGACGCGAAATGTTGCCCCCCGCGGTCTGGAATTCAACCGGAACCGAAATGGCGTACCCATTGTCCTCGACGCAGAAAATTACCGGAAGCTTGCCGAGAGCCACGGCGTTCATGGCTTCCCAGAACTCGCCTTCACTGGAAGTGCCGTCACCCAAAGAAACGTAAGTCACTTCATCGCCCTGGAAGCTCACGTTCTTGAATTGGCGGTAGTCTGTAAGGTGGGAGGCGGGAACCTCCGCCGCTTTGGGATGCCGTGCCAGGTAGCGCCCTGCCTCGGCGCAGCCGACCGCCTGCAGAATCTGTGAACCTGTCGGCGACGACTGGGTCACAATGTGCAGGTTCGGATAGCTCCAGTGCGAGGGCATCTGGCGCCCTCCGGAACTGGGGTCATCGGCCGCACCCACTCCCTGCAGGAACATGTCATAAGGTTTGACCCCAAGAGCCAGACAGAGCGCGCGATCCCGATAGTAAGGGTAGAACCAGTCATAACCCGCTCGCAGCGCCAGGCCAGCGGCCGCGCCAATGCCCTCGTGCCCGGCACCGGACATCTGAAAATAGATCTTTTGCTGCCGTTTGAGCAGGATTTCTTTGTCGTCGATGCGCCGGGAAGTGTAAATAATGCGGTAGGCTTGGATGAGCTGGTCACGCGTAAGTCCTTCATACAGCTTGCCCTTCTTCGCGCCGTTAGCGGTCAGGGCCAGTTTGGGGTCAATCTTCGTCGTGGCCATCCAGGTCCCTCGGTCCTCTTCCCAATTTAGATTCCTGCCAGCGCCTTAGGATTCCATTCGGCTGCCAGAACCTGTTGGATTGTAAATGCTAGCGGGAGGTTGGAAAAGTACTGAAGTTTTCGCGGAAGCAACGGTTGGACCCGGTGACCGATGCCTTAGAAATCAATCCAATCAGCCGACGGCAGCCGAGCCTGGCTCGCCTCTCCCGTTCTGAGACCGGACCCACGCATTGCCGCAGGGCTGACGGCTGAGTGCCGAGTGCTTTATTCTGACAGAAGATGATTCGCACGCGACCAGACTTCGACCCACACTCCATTCAGCTCGTGATCTTCGATCTGGACGGCACGCTGATCGATTCGCGCCTCGATCTGGTGCATTCCGTCAATGCGGCGCTCCGTCATATCGACCGGCCCGAGTTAGAGGACGAGGTAATTGCCGGCTACGTCGGCGACGGCGCCCCGATCCTGATTCAGCGGGCGCTTGGCGCCGAGGCCACCGATAAAGCACTCGTGCGCAAAGGTCTGGAGTTCTTCCTTTCTTATTATCGCGAGCACAAACTCGATCACACCACCGTCTACCCGGGAATTGCCCAGGCGCTGGCGGCGATTCAGCGGTCGTCCAACGGAACTCCACGCCAATTGGCGGTCCTTACCAACAAGCCCGTAAAGCCTTCGCGGGCCATCATCGAAGGCCTCGGCCTGGGGCAGTTTTTCTCCCAGGTGTATGGCGGCAACAGCTTCCCCACCAAGAAGCCCGACCCGCAAGGGGCGCGCCAATTGTTGCAGGAGAGCGAGGTAACGCCGGAGCGGGCTGCAATTGTGGGGGACTCTCAGGTTGACGTGCGCACCGGGCGCAATGCCGGACTGTGGACGGTGGGCGTCACCTACGGATTCGCTCCCCATACGCTCGAAAACGAATCGCCCGACGTACTGGTGGATTCGGCGCAAGAGTTAAGCGTCGTTTTTTCCACGTAGGAACGAAAAGAACCCCAAACTATGCCTCCTCACAACTCTGGCTCCGCAACCGGATTCACGGGAAAGGAACTGCGCAAGTTGCACAGCCTGAAAAATCCATACGGCATCCAAGAGTTTCTCGATGAAATGCCCTATCATCTGGAAGACACCGCATGGTCTCCGCGCAAGGTGCTGGCCGAAGGATCCTCTCACTGCCTGGAGGGCGCGATCTTTGCCGCGGCGGCGTTGCGGGCTAACGGATATCCTCCGCTATTGCTGGATTTCGAAGCGGAACACGATACCGACCATGTAATCGCGATTTACCGCCAGGCAGGCTGCTGGGGCGCGGTGGCCAAGTCAAACTACGCTGGATGCCGCTGGCGCGAACCGGTCTATCGCACTCTGCGGGAGTTAGCCCTAAGCTATTTCAACGCTTACTTCAATCTGCGGCGGGAGCGCACTCTGCGGCGCTACTCGGTTCCGGTCCGTCTGAAGCGCTTCGACTCTCAGAACTGGATGACCACGGACCAACCTGTATGGTTCATCGTTGATCACCTGTTCGACATTAAGCACTATTCGCTGCTGACCAAGACGCAAGTGAAGCGCTTACACCGGGTCGATGAACGCCTCTTCCAGGCAGAGTGTCTGGGGAAAGCTCACAAGAAAAGAGACTGAGTTGCCTCAAGCTCCGCCAACCTGTCGCCGATTCTTACACCAGGTACACCAGGACCCTCTCTGTGCTCAGTCGACCGCCGGCCTTAGACTGGATCAAGAGTCTACCCGGTAGGCGAGGCACGTTTTCTGGTCGGGAGGGCACCGTGGAATCGCACCAAGACCCCGCGGCCTTAACAAATCATCACAATTTCTCAGGCTCGTATGCGTTAAGGTAAAAGAAAGCATGAGAGCACTCCATTTGGGTCGGTTCATTCTTCTTATTGCCGTTCTTTTTCTTGGGCTGCCGGCGTTCGCTCAGCAGGATCAGCCCCCATCCACGCCGCCGGACGCGCCCAGTTCTGAACGGATCGATGCTGACTCGTCGGTTTCCAAAGCAACCTCCCTGCCCGATCTGACGCCGGATGCGAACGGCAAGCTCTCGCAGCAGCAGATGCGGGAGTTAACCCGCGTGGTGGCACAGAATTACCGCGAAAACTACAAGAAGCTGCGTGACTATACCTACGTCGACCGCGAAGTCACGCACAAGCTGGACGGCAAGGGACAGATCAAATCCACGGAAACGAAAACCTACGAAATTATGGAGCTCTACGGCGAGCCGGTCGCGCGACTGATCGAAAAAGACGACAAACCGCTCGATGGAAAAGACGCAGCCAAAGAAGAGGAAAGGATTCAGAAGCTGGCCGACAAGCGCAAGAACGAGTCGGAGGACGAACAGAAAAAACGACAAGCGGAAAAAGAAAAGGCCCGGCAAAAAGGCCGGGAGTTTGTGAGCGAAGTAGCCGACGCCTATAACTTCCGCCTGGTGGGAAGTGAAGTTCTCAACGGACGCGATACTTGGGTAATTGATGGGGAGCCGCGCCCGGATTTCCACGCACAGTTACGAGAAGCCGCGATGCTTTCCAAGTTCCACGGCCGACTGTGGATCGACAAGCGCGAGATGCAGCTTGCGAAGATGGAGGTTGAGGCCATCGACACGGTTTCGTTCGGCTGGGTGCTGGCGCGCATTCACAAGGGCACTCGCTTTGTGTATGAGCAGACTCGCGTCAATGATGAAGTCTGGCTGCCGCAGCACTATGAGGCCAAAGTCGACGTGCGACTGGCCCTGTTTAAGAGCGACCATGAAGAAGATGCCGGCACCTTCCGCGACTATAAGAAGTTCCGTACCTCCTCGAAGATTGTGGGCATGGGAGAAGTAAAACCTTGACAAGCTAGAGTTGTTGCCTCGCCGTACTCAGATTTCGGCTTGATCGCCGGCATTCATGTTTTAATGATCGTCAACCATCGATGAATATCCTCGACCTGTGCGCCTACCTCGGACTGGCAGCCGTGGGCACGGCTACGGTGAACATGGTCTTGGGACTTCTGATCGCGCTGCGCTATAGTCCTGTGCGCTTGTGGCCCCATCGCCGTATCAACATTTTCGTATTCCACCAGTGGACTGCGTACTTGGTTCTGCTGCTCATCGTTTTACATCCCTGCGTACTGCTGCTACGGAACACCATTCAGTTCGGATTAGGAGATGTTTTGCTTCCCCTCTGGTCGCCAGTGCAACCCACGCTTAACACTCTGGGCGCGGTTGCTCTGTACGGGCTGTTGATCGTGATCCTCACCTCAGTCTTTCGCCTGCGCATGGCTCGCCCCTTGTGGAAGAAGCTCCATTTACTGGTTTTTCCCGCGTTCGTATTTGTGTTCATCCACAGCATGTTCTCGGATCCTCAACTTTCGCACCACAAAGTCGATTTTCTGGACGGGGGGAAGCTGTTCATCGATCTATGCGGCGCGATTGCGCTGTTGACTTCGGCTGCGCGCCTGAAATTGCGCGGCCAGGGCTTTCGGGCGCAGGCACCGGGCGCGCTCGATTCAGCACGGCCGCCTGGAGGATCTCCAGCTGGCAGAACTCAAGGATGAGATTTTCCTGGTGCCGCTATAATGCAGGTTCCTCAATCTTTCCTGGTCTTTCCGTCTGTGGGTGTCCAGTCTGATCTGCTGCGTGAGGTAAGGAATGAATTCTCTCACCCGTCGCGATCTTCTTCGCTCCAGCCTTGCCCTTTCCGCCTCGACGCTGGTCGCCGGCTCAGTGGGCCGCGCCCACGGGTTGCTTGCGGGCCATCCCGGCGCAGCGTCGGCGGAGACCCAAGCCGCGGTGGCTCCGCGCGAGCATCTGCTATTCGACTTTGGCTGGAAGTTTTTTCCCGGACATGGCAGCGACCCGCGGCGCGATCTTGGATTCGGCATGGACCAGGGCGATTTCGCCAAGACGGGCGAATTCAAATTTGCTCTGGAAAAATTCGACGATTCCGAATGGCGGCCATTGAACCTGCCGCACGACTGGGCGGTCGAACTGCCGTTCGTACGCGATGAAGAACAGCAGGGGCACGGCTACAAACCGCTGGGACGCCGCTACCCCGAAACCAGCGTGGGTTGGTACCGGCGCGTATTCGAGGTTCCCAAACAAGACCTCGGACGCCGCCTGGCGATCGAGTTCGACGGAGCCTTCCGGGACGCGCTGGTATTTTTGAACGGCTCGTTCCTGGGTCGCAACGACAATGGCTACGCGCCCTTCCGCTTCGACCTCACTGACTTTCTGAATTATGGCGGCAAGAACTGTTTGGTCGTCCGCATGGACGCCAGCTTTGGCGATGGCTGGTTTTATGAGGGTGCCGGTATCTACCGCCATGTGTGGCTGACCAAGACCGACGCGCTGCACCTCGGACCCTGGGACAGCTATGTCCGAACTTCCCTCAACAGCGCCACCGCAACCCTGACCCTAGGGACAATCGTAGAAAACGAAGGCCCTCAGCCGGAGGTCTGCCGCGTGCGCTGGCAGATCTTTGACGCTGCAGGCAAGCCGGTTGCCGCTGCCGATTCCGCTCCGCAGTCGGTCGCTCGCGACGGCTCCAGGACCTTCACCGCAACTGCGAACCTCGCGAATCCCGAACGCTGGTCGCCTGCGGCTCCCTACCTTTATTCGGCGGTCGTGACGGTTGAATCGGGCGGACAATCGCGCGATCAAGAGCGTGTGCGTTTCGGGGTGCGCACCGTCGCTTTCGATGCCGACCAAGGATTTTTTCTCAACGGCAAGCCGGTGAAGATCAAAGGCACCTGCAATCATCAGGATCACGCGGGCGTAGGCGCCGCGCTTCCCGACCGCTTGCAGTGGTATCGCGTCGGTGTGCTGAAAGATATGGGCGGCAACGCCGTGCGCACCTCGCACAACATGCCTACGCCGGAGTGGGTGGAAGCCTGCGACCGACTGGGCATGATGATGATGTGCGAAACTCGCCTGATGAGTTCCACTGCGGAAGGGATGGCGCAGCTGGAGCTGATGGTGAAGCGCTATCGCAACTCGCCGTCAATCATTCTGTGGTCCATGGGCAACGAAGAGGGGGTGCTGCAAAGCTCTCCGCAAGGCCCGCGGGTGATCGCCGACCTGGTGGCGCGCACCCACGAACTCGATCCCACGCGACTTTGCACCGCAGCGGTAAATCAAAGCTTCAATACACACTTCCCCGACGCGCTCGATGTGATGGGTTTTAACTACAACCTGAACGCTCCCGACCTCTGGCACCGGGAGCACCCGAAAAAGCCCTGCGTGGGCTCGGAGACGGCCAGCACGGTTTCCACGCGTGGCATTTATTCGACCGACAAATTGCGCAACTGGGTGAGCGCCTACGACCTGAATCACACTTCGTGGTCCGAACTCGCCGAAGAGTGGTGGAAGTTTTACGCCGCCCGGGAATGGCTGTCCGGCGGCTTTGCCTGGACCGGATTCGACTATCGCGGCGAGCCCACACCCTACGCTTGGCCTTCCATCAATTCGCAGTTTGGCATTGTGGACATGTGCGGCTTTCCCAAAGACAATTTTTATTTCTATCAGGCATGGTGGGGTTCCGAGCCCGTGCTCCATCTGTTTCCGCACTGGAACTGGGATCAGCGCGAAGGCGAAGCGATCTCGGTATGGGTGCACTCGAACCTCGACTCGGTGGAACTTTTCCTGAACGGCAAGAGCTACGGCTCTCAAAAAGTGCTGCCCCTGACGCATCTCGAGTGGAAGGTAAAGTACGAGCCGGGCGTTCTTGAGGCACGGGGCACCAGAGATGGCAAAGTCGTGCTGGCGGAAAAGCGCGAGACTACCGGCGAGCCCGAGTCAATCCGTCTTACTCCGGACCGAAGCGAGATTAACGCGGACGGCGAAGATGTCGCCGTGGTGCGGGTGGAAGTGCTCGACAAGCAAGGCCGGGCGATTCCAACTGCCGACCCCACGATCAGCTTCAAAGTGAGCGGCGAAGGAGCGCTAATCGGCGTCGGCAACGGCGATCCCAACTGCCAGGAGTCCGACCAAGCCCCGAAGCGCAGCCTGTTCAATGGACTCGCGCAAGTAATCGTGAAATCCAGCACGATTGCGGGCACGATCGCAATCGAGGCCTACACGGAAGACTGGCCGCCGCCGAAACTGCCCGCCACCCGCGTGACGATCGCAACCAAGAAAGTAGATTTGCGGCCCGCGGTGGAGTAGCCCACAAAGATGTGTTTGGCCCGGTCTCAGTGAGAAGCTGTAGAAAAGAAAGGGTTCCCGGCAAGGCAAGCGGCGCGTAAAAAAGGGCACCGGGGCGCTCTACCGCTGCGCTTCAGGCAAACAAAAATTCCTTCGTCCGGAGCTCTTTGATCGTATCCCTCAGCTTCGCAGCCTTCTCGAACTCGAACCGCTTTGCCGCTTCGCGCATGTCGCTTTCGAGCTTACCGATGTAAGCATCAACTTCTTCCTGAGTTTTGAACTCGGGCATGCCCTCGGACTCGCCCGCGGTGAGGTCAGCATAATCCGCGGCGACGATTCCGGCCAGCGTCATGTCGAGCGGACGCACGATGGACTCCGGCGTGATTCCATTTTCTTCGTTGTAAGCCGTCTGAATGGCGCGGCGCCGCAAGGTCTCGTCGATGGCGCGCTTCATCGAATCCGTCATGCGGTCGGCATAAAGAATGGCGCGGCCGTTCAAATGCCGTGCGCAGCGGCCAATTGTCTGGATCAAAGATCCCGTCGACCGCAGGAATCCTTCCTTGTCCGCGTCCAGGATTGCCACCAAGGATACTTCCGGCAGATCCAATCCCTCGCGCAGTAGATTGATGCCAATCAATACATCAAACTCGCCTTTGCGCAAGTCGCGCAAGATCTTCACCCGCTCCAGGGTTTCGATCTCGGAATGCATATAGCGGCACCTTACCCCCACCTCGGCATAGTACTCGGCCAGATCTTCGGACATGCGTTTGGTCAGAGTGGTCACCAGCACGCGCTCGCCAAGTTCCGCGCGGGCGCGAATTTCGTGGAGGAGATCGTCAATCTGCCCCTTCACGGGACGAACTTCGACCTCCGGATCGATCAGTCCAGTTGGCCGGATGATCTGCTCCACCACCACCCCGGCCGACTTGGTCAGCTCGTACGGTCCCGGCGTTGCCGAAACGTAGACGAGTTGGTTGGTGCGGTGCTCGAATTCCTCAAACGTCAGCGGACGGTTGTCCAGCGCGGATGGCATGCGGAAACCATACTCGACCAGCGTTTCCTTGCGGGAGCGGTCGCCCGCGTACATTCCGCGCACCTGCGGCACCGTCCCGTGCGACTCGTCGATGAACATCAGGAAGTCCCGCGGAAAATAATCCAGCAGGGTCGGCGGAGGTTCGCCCGGCAAGCGTCCGGTAAAGTGCCGCGAATAATTCTCGATGCCATGGCAGAACCCCATGGCCTTGATCATTTCAAGATCAAACAAGGTGCGCTGATGGATGCGCTGCGCTTCCACCAGCCGCCCCTGCTTCTCCAATTCGACTTCCCACCACGCCAGCTCTTTCTTGATCGAATCCACGGCCGAGGCGCGCGTTTCTTCCTTCATGACATAGTGGGTTTTGGGATAAATCGGTAGCCGCATGTATTTCTGTTTCACCGTGCCGAACAGCGGATCGACCTGGGTGAGCGATGAAATCTCATCGCCCCACAACTCGATGCGGTAGGCCATGTCGTCGTAAGTAGGAAATACTTCGATCACATCGCCGCGCACGCGAAACGTGCCGCGCCGGAAATCTTCGTTGGTGCGTTCGTAGAGAATGTCGACCAGCCGGCGCGTAATGTCCTCGCGTCTGATCTTCTGGCCTTTCTCGAGAAACATCATCATTCCGTAATAAGCTTCGGGTGAGCCGAGACCGTAAATACAGCTCACCGAAGCCACGATCAGCGCGTCGCGGCGTTCAAACAGGGAACGCGTGGCCGACAATCGCAGCTTGTCGAGTTCGTCATTGATCGTCGCTTCTTTCTCGATGTACAGGTCGGCGGCGGGGACGTAGGCCTCCGGCTGGTAGTAGTCGTAATAGGAAACGAAATATTCGACCGCGTTGTGCGGGAAAAAGTTCTTGAACTCGTGATACAGCTGCGCGGCCAGCGTTTTGTTATGCGCCATGACTAACGTCGGGCGATTCGCCGCTTCGATCACCTTGGCCATGGTGAAGGTCTTGCCCGACCCCGTGACCCCGAGCAAAACCTGATGCTGCTCGCGGTCAAACACTCCGCGCAGCAGGGTCTCGATGGCACGTCCCTGGTCGCCCTGCGGCTTATAACTAGAAACAAGTTTGAAGTCCATGAAAGAATGCTCTTGAGCTTTTAGCTCTCGGCTTTTGGCCAAAACCTATAAAGCGGCAATGCCCATGTTTGGACAGCCGCCCTCGGCTGTCCGATCGAGCATGCCTCGGCTCGCTTTTTCCCGACCTGGGCCTCACCCAGGCCAATTTTGCCAACCGACAATCCTTTTATTATAACGTCGGAGGATGGAGGGCAGGCCGGAACGCTACTTATGCAGTTCGATGGCGATCAAGCGCGGAGGATCGCTTTTGTCGGCGGATTCAACGTATTCGACTTTCGCGGGACGGTTTTCCAGATCGCTGCAGGGTTTAAGATCGCCGCTGGGTTGAAAGTTAAGCGCGCTGAATTGAATCTTGTAAAAGTTGTCGGCATGCAGGATGAGCGTCTTTGCGCCAGAAGATACGGTCAAGTCCAGCGTGGGCTCATCGCAATGCACCGCTTTGAGGACTCCGAATACGAAATGATGTGGGCCGCTGGCGACGAATTCTTTGCGGCGGACAAACTGGGGTATATCAGCCTCGGCCGAGACCGCTGATGGCAAAGCAGCCGTCGATTCTTCACTCATGGGCCGATTCTGCGCTGCATTTTGTTCTTGCCCCTCTGCATATTCCTGGGCGTTCGTCAGAAGATTACCGACCGCCTGGCTTTCCTGTGGAGATTTCGCCAGTTTTGCGGCTCGGCCGAGCACCCGGACTGCATTCTGGCCCTGTCCCATGGCTAACAGAAGGTTGGCCATATTGATGCGATACCCGATATTTGCCGGGTCCAGAGAGACTGCGGTCAACCCCATGATGTGCGCTTCGTCGAGATTTCGACGGCGCATTCCCAGAAAAGCAGCCAGCCGGTCGTAGGTCGGCGCAAACGATGGGTTCAACTTAATTGCGCTTCGCAGGCTGGCTTCCACCCGCGCTTCGTCCGCTGCGGCGATTGGACTGCTCATTGAAATTGCAGCGAAGTAATAGTGCGCCAGAAAGCTTTGCGAATCAAGTTGCACGGCCTGCGCGTAACGCTTGCGCGCTTCTTCCAGATGGCCCTGACGAAACTCAATCAATCCCATCGTCTCTTGTGCCGAAACGTTGTTCGGATCTTCCTCGAGCACATGATCGATAAGCGCCTGGGCATCTCGAGTCCTTTGGTTGTAGGCCAAGAAGTCCGCTCGCACCGCGTCGGACTGGGCTGAAGTAAGAGCCTGAACGCTGAAGGCCGAATCATCGACCTCGGTAGTGGCCATCAGTTTGAAATAACTGAAGCTGCCTTGCCGGATGTAGTCTTCCAGCCTGGACTGCAGTTGCTTTAAGTCGCCGAAGGCGCGGGTGGCGGCGGTAACCGGATCGACTTTCTGCATCAGAAGTTCCGCATATTGGGCCAATCGCGATCCCTTGTCCTGATGATCTTTCATGAAGATATAGTGAGTAAGCGCCCACGACTCGGCGTAAAAGATGGAGCCCTTGTTTTCCTCGTGGTAGTAAGGCGAGGATGGGTCGACCGTGAACAAGGTCGCCAAGGGCAGCAGCCGGTTCTGCCGCAACAACAAAATGTTCTCCCCGCTGGGCTCGCCGAGCGACACATCTTTTTCACGAATCTCGGAGTTCTGGTAAAACTCAGCCAGTCCTTCGTTCAGCCACAACGGCATCCACTCTGCGGCCTTGGTCAGAAGCAGGTGCGTGTATTCGTGGTACAGCACTGCGTAGGGATGCTCCCCCTCGGCATCGAGGCGCATCAGGACATAATTCTTGTCCGCAGCCCGGAGAAATAGCCCACCCAACTTCAGCGACCCCTTGGCCAGATAAGCCTCCGGTTCGAGGGCTTTGAAGTCCTTCTCGTCCCTGATGGCCAACACGATAATCGGGGTTCCGGGATCGATGTGTAATTTCGGAAACGCTACATGAAATACCGATCGCATGCGCTCGAATTGATCGGCGATCCGGCGTCCCTGTTTTTCGTTGGAGTTGATGACCACCCTGAAGTGCGGGCTGCGCACTTCGATCCAGTTCTCGGGCTTGTCCCGCGCCGGGGTTGGCGCGGCCGCGAACAGGAGCAGGAGGAAACAGAGGCTCTGTAACATAGCGGCGCGCCCATAGCAATACACCCCCATCCCCGGCCAGTCAAATGAAATGCGCAGGAATGAAATGAACAGGAAATGAGCAGGCGGCGACGTCCAAGCCAATCGAAGTAACCGCTGGGCGGGGGTTTTCGGTTTGCCGGTTCAATCTCTAGGAATGACTTCGGCCTAAGGGTCCAGAACCGGGGAAAGGAAACTGCGGTGGCTCCTTGCTATCGCCCGTAAGCCGCGCTAGCCGCCAGCGGTTTACGGTGGAACGTATAGCCATCAAAAGTTTCCGAGCGGAAGTTCAGGTTCGGGGCGCAGAGCTTTTCCGTCTGGCTCAGGAAAAGATATCCACCTGGTTCAAGATAAAGATGCAGGCGCTCCAGCAGTGCGGTGCGCTGCGGGCGAGACAGATGGGGTAGTACGTCCATGCAGAAAATGCAATCGAAGCGTCCAATGTAAACCGGCTTGGTCAGATTCATGGTATTGAAGCTGACCAGACTGCGCAGGCGCGGCTTGACTAACAGGTGGGCGCCATGGCTGATTCGGTTCGCACCGTTCGTTCCATTGCCCGAAGCATTGCCCGAACCATCGCCCGAACCATTTCGCGATCCGTTGCGGACTGAATTTTGCGAACCTTCCGGCGAGACGGGTTCGATTCCGTTGGGGCTTCCGATTTTCGAGAACGAGGCGCGGATCGCCGCCGGGGGCAAGCCCGTCAGAGCGGATTGCGGATAGAGCCCCCGCTCGGCAACTGCAATCGCGGAAGGCAACAGGTCGCTGCCGACGATGTGAATCGACCAGTCTTTCAGGCTCGGCCCCAGGCTCGGGCCCAGGGAAGCCAGAACACCGTTTTCTGCGATGCCGCCATTGCGTCCCGCATTTTTTTCTTTAAGCTCGCGGCCGCCGCTGCCGGTGCCCGAACCGTTGCCGTTTCCGCCAGGTAACGCCTCGCCCAGCGCCATGGCAATCGAGTACGCTTCTTCGCCGCTGGAGCAACCCGCACTCCAGATGCGAAGCCGGCCCAATCCATCCTCCGATTTGCGGGCATAGAGTTGCGGAATCACCTGCCGGGCCAGCGCATTCATGGCTCCGGGATGACGGAAGAAACCGGTGTTGACGTTGAGCACTCCGTCGAGGAACGTGGGCAGCGCGGAAGGATCCAGAGGCGCAGCTCGCAGGCGGCCGATCAATGAGGCCGCAGACTCCAGCTCCTGTCTCTCCAGATATTCGGCCACGTGAGCGGCCAAAGCGCTGTTGGGACAGTCGAGCAGAATTCCCGTCTGGCGTTCGACCAGCAAGCGCAGTTCGGAGAGTTCATGCTCGAGAATGGTTCCACCCGCCATCAATCTATGCATAATTCCTTCCCCCGCAGGGTGCGCAAAACCTCGCTGCTCCGAGGCTGATGAAATCGGCGTGATCCGAGGGCAGGGCGAGCTCTCATAGGTTAGGCGCCTGCGGCCGTGGGCGTGGCGGCGTACGACTTTCCCGAATCTCGTTCTGCCTGCTCCGCCACCACATTCATTTCCTTCTCCAACGACGAGAACCGCTGCATGATCTCGTGGATGCGAAGCGTCATGTTGCGAATGGTTTCGATTTGCGCGCGAGAGTTCGCCGAAAGGCTGCCGGGCTCCACCAGCAGCAGATCCGAATTCCCCAGCACCGAGGTCAGAGCGTTGTTCAGATTGTGACGCATTTCCACCATGTACCGGCCCAGCGTCGCCTGGCGATCGAGGGCCGCGCAGCAGAGTTCGGCAGTCCGAGCGCGGGATTCCGCCCGTGAACGATGCGCCGCCTCGCTGCCCGCCAACACCAGGGTTTCGAGCCAATATTCAGTGCGCCCGAGCACCGTAATTCGGGGCCACCGCCGGTGCACCAGCTCGGCTGTGGCCCCGTCCTGGCAGACGCAGAAAATCGGTTGCCCGGTGGAATCGAGAGGCTCCAGCACTACCGAGAGCAGCTCGCGCCGTAACTCACCCACAATCGCCACATCAAACCCATCCACCGCGAACCGGGGCCACAAATCGCCGCTCAGCAGCGTGAATGCCGGGGCAGCGCGTTCCATCTGCCAGCGGGCAGTGATGCGCCGGGAAAAGTCGGCCTCGTCGGAGATAATTAGTACGGTCGGTGTTTGCACTTGCACGGTCCTGTTTGTCGATTGCCCGAGATTGACCAACGTTGACGAGCCCGCGTGACTGGGAACGGCTCAGCCCTTGTTGCCGGCCTCCGATTCGGAGTCCGGATCCCAGTCAGGTGCATTTGAAACTTCGAACTCGGCAGAGTGGGAACGGGCAATCGAGGGCTGGGTTTCCGGCGTTTCGGCACAACCCGGCGCCACCGCAACCTTTCCCGATGGTTTCGACGCGCCCGCTGCTGCGGCCGACGCAATCGGTTTTGCCGCAGCGGACGCCGACTTGCTTTCCGCTCGCGCTTCGGTTTCGCTGCCTTGGCCGGGTCTCAGAGCCTGGTCAACCGAAGCCCGCAGATCGACCAGCATGCGCAACGGCTGTCCCGAGGAATACTCTGCCTGAAACATCACCTTCCACGACTGGCAAATCATGCGCAGGCGGGGGATCGGTTCCTGCGCGGAAAACTGGGCGCGACGGCAGTCAATGCTCACCACACCCTTGTCCTCGAGTTCGCTCAGGCCATCGAGAATGATGTTGAGGTCGCCCAACATGAGGCGGAAAAAAGACCGCCGCATGAGGTATCCGAAACGGGTGAAAGCCACCAGGGCTATCGGCAGATAGAATAAATCCCCGGCCAGGCCCTTCGCCTTGCGTCCTTGCTCCAGAACGCCCCCATGAAGCAGCTCATCGAGCGAACGGCAGTGTCCTGCCGCCTCCAGCACCCGATCCAGAGCGTTCAACCAAACCGGAGGCTGGAGTTCGATCTCGCCCAGGATCGGCTCCAACCACTGCGCCACATAGGCGAGATCCACTTCCGTGTCGCTCACACCGGAAGGCGCCAGTTGGCTGAAATATTGCACCAGCAAGAAATCAATCTTGTCCCGGGTGGCCTCGGTTTTGACGGTCAGCGCCAGGAAGTGTCCGAGCAGGTTCAGCAACCCTTCCTGGTTCACCAGCGAACTGGTTTGCAGGAACTGGCGCAACTGATGCACCTGGATCAGTTGGTCCATTTCCTCCAGCCAGCTTTGGGCCTGTTCGACCGTCTCTTTGCCGGGCGTTTCCCCGCCGGTCTCAAGTTCGGCGGACGCTTTTACGTCGATGGCGAACTCGCGCGCGAGTTCAAAATAAATGGGATACAACCGGTAGGCGGATTTCCATCGGGCGGGGAGATCCTGTCGGGGGGTTGAAGGAATCATGATTTCACGATCCAGTTGGGCACTGCGTCTTGAAAACGGGCGGCCACCACGGTTTTGCCCAGTTGATACTGCACCGCGACCACCCGCACTCTGGCGTTGAACGAACCGTCGGAGTCGCGCAGGCGAAGCTCATCGCCGAATTCCAGCGCGGTGTCGCACTCGAAGAGAACTTCGCGAGGGGTGCCAAATTCGACAACGATACTTTCGCTGAACCGAACCGCGGCCGGGGCGCTGCCCGGCATGATGCGGGCGAGTTGAAGCCGCATCCTCACGGGCGACGCGTCGGGAAAAAAGCGAGCGAGTCCCGCCACGGGGCTGGCCTGCTGTGCGCTGCGTGCCGTGGCTGTGGCTTCTTGCCCCAAGCGATGAAAATCTCCTGACTCTGACTCACTCTGGTCCGTCGAACTGCGGTTGAGCTGCCCGGTTCCCGGTTCGTGAACAGCCGTCGGGGAGCCAGAATCCGCGGTTCAGAAACTAAGGAGCAACACGGCAGCCATCGCCGCGAACGGAAGGACTAGCACTGCGGTGAATGCATTTTCAGCGGGTTAGACCCTGAGCCGAGCGTGTTGATGGAGTTCGGCGACGGCCAGCGTCTCAGCCTGAGACCAGAGTCTCACATCCGTCGCGAGTGGTTGGTGAGCAGTGGACTCATCGCTGAGCTCTGACTTGCTTACTGCAGGGTAGGGCTCGAGGGTTCAGCCCCAGACGATTCCATGGCGATGTTGTAGCGTTTCAGCTTGCGATACAGGGTGGCGCGGCTGATGCCGAGCATGCGTCCGGCGAGGGCTTTGTCTCCGTTGACCTGCTGGAAGACGCGCTGGATGGTGGCGCGCTCGATATCTTCCAGATCCGTCGTGGAGGACGCGGCCCGCGATGATTCGGGCGCGGCCCGCGCCCGCAAGAGCTCAGAATCCGCCGCCGTCGACTGGTCGATCGGCGGGGCTGAGATTCCTCCCGCCGCGTCAGCCCCGGAAGCAATGGAGGGCGGAAGGTCGCCGAGGTCGATGACCTGGCCGTTGCCCAGCGCGACCGCGCGCTCCACGCAGTTTTCCAGTTCGCGCACGTTGCCGGGCCAGTCGTATTGCATCAGAGCTTTCATGGCCGCATTGCTGACGTGCAACGGGGAACCGGGGGCATAGCGTTCCAGGAACCAGTGCACCAGCATGGGCGTATCGCTGCGGCGCTCGCGCAATGCGGGAACGTACAAAGTAACAACATTGAGCCGAAAATAAAGATCCTTACGGAAGGTTCCGTTTTTGTAGGCCGCTTCCAAGTCGCGGTTGGTGGCGGCAATCACGCGGACATCCACCTTCGTCCTTTGATTGCTGCCCACCGGCCGAACTTCTTTTTCCTGCAGCACGCGCAACAGTTTGGCCTGCAACTCCAGGGGCAGTTCGCCGACTTCGTCCAGGAAAATCGTGCCGCCATCGGCAGCCTGAAACAATCCCTGCTTCGATTTCAGCGCCCCGGTAAAGGCTCCCTTTTCGTAGCCAAAAAGCTCGCTCTCGATCAGCGTGGGCACCAGCGACCCACAGTCGACGGCGACAAAAGGACGGCTGGCAAAGGCGCCTCGGAAATGCATAGCGCGGGCGACCAGTTCCTTGCCCGTCCCACTTTCTCCATAAACCAGCACCGGGGTCCGCGTGTCCTTCAGGCGCGCGACCATGCGCAGGACTTCCTGAATTCGCGCCGAGGAACCGATGATGCCATGCACTGCGGTCTCGGAATCGATGCGCTGGCGGAGAAATTCGTTCTCCTCGACCAGGCGAACCTTATCCGCCATGCGTCTGAGAAACAGCCGCAGCTCTTCCAGGGGAGAGAATGGTTTGGTGATGTAGTCGTAGGCTCCCAGCTTCATGGCCTGCACCGCGGTTTCAATGGATCCGTGTCCGGTCATGAGCGCGATTTCGGTGCGCGGCAAAAGCTTTTTTACTTTCTCCAGAAACTCCAGACCGGACATGTGCGGCATCACCATGTCGCTCAGAACCATGTGTACGGATTGCTCTTCGAGAAGCGCCAGCGCCGACTCCCCGCTCTCCGCCTCCAGGCAGACAAAGCCTAGAGCCTCGCCGACAGCCGCGCAGAGCTTGCGAATACTCTGCTCGTCGTCGACAATCAGCAGGCGAATGCGAAAATCTTCTTTAACCCCAAGGTTATTCATTCGGCCTTCCCGAAAGTCTTCGCAACCACATCGATAAACTGTTGCACCCGGAAAGGTTTTTCCACGCAGGGGGCGCCGGTTTGATGGAGGGTGGCAACCGTCTCTTCGTTGGCAATATCGCCGGTGATGAAGATGATCCGCGAAGCCAGATCGGGGCGGTTACGGGCGACCCAGGCATGGACCTGGCTTCCATCCACTCCGCCGGGCGTTCGCATGTCGGACACTACCCCCAGGAATGCTCCGTTTTCGAGCAGGCGCAGAGCATCCACGCCCGACTCGCAGCACACCACCGGATATCCGCTGCGCTCGAGAGCCGCCTGCACGTAAGCCATGACGGCAGGCTCGTCTTCGATCAGCAGTACGGGCAAAAGTTGAGGTTTTAGCGCTGGTAAGCTCATGGTTGTATTACTCCTGCCGCTACACGCAAAGACGCGGTGTGGGTCGTTGCCGGCAAACGGACGATGAAGGTGGCGCCGTGGCCACCCACGTTGTTGTGGCAAAGAATCTCGCCGCCGTGCTCTTTCACAATCCCGTAACAGATGCTGAGGCCGAGACCAGTGCCTTTCCCGATCTCTTTCGTGGTGAAAAACGGGTCGAAAATCCTGTCCGGATCGGAAATTCCGTTGCCATTGTCGCGAAACAAAACTTCGACCGCGTCGCCGCTTTTGCTGGACATGATCTCAATGCGCGGGGGACGGCCCAAGTCGTGGACCGCGTCGTAGGCATTGTTCAGAATGTTGAGAAACACCTGCTGCAACTGGTGCGCATCGCCCATAACCTCGGGCAATCCTTCCTCGAGGCGTTCAATAATCTCGACCCCGTGGCTGTTGAAGTCGTAGGAACGCAACTGCACGGTCCGGCGAAGAATCGAATTCAATTGCACCGGGGCGCGCTGGGGCGGCATCTGGCGGGCAAAACTCAGCAGGTTTTGTACGATCTGCTTGGTGCGCTGCGCCTCTTGCAGAATCACGCGCATATCCTTGCGGGCGTTTTCCGGCAGATCAGGATTCTCCATCAGCAGGTCGGCAAACCCCAGAATCGCAGTCAGCGGATTGTTGACCTCGTGGGCCACGCCGGAGACCAGTTGTCCGACTGCCGCCATTTTCTCGGTGTGCACCAATTTGTCGCGGAGCAGGGCGGAGTCGGTAATGTCGGTCAATACCAGCACGATACTGGTCACTGTCCCCTGCTCATCGCGCATGGGACTGAGGTTGGCCGAGAATTTTCCCGCAGCCCCATGGCCCCGGACCAGCTGTAATTCCAGGTTGTCGACCTGCTGGCTTTTCAGCGTGATCTGCAGCGCTTCCGCCAGAGGGCGGACAAAGGCGGGCGCGGCCAGGTCGAGCAAGGGATGTCCCAGCAAGTCCCGCTGCTCAAATCCCGCGTCGTACCACCGGCGATTGGCGTAGCTGATCAGGCCAGCGGTGTCGGCCACCAGAATCAGGCTTTGCGTATTGCTCAGAATCTTGCTGGAAAAATCACGCTCCCGGTGCAGTTCGGACTGATAGGTACGCAGACCAGTCACATCGAGCATCAATCCGCGCATCTGCAACAGCCGCCCCAGATTGTCGTAGAGGCCGAAGGCATTGATCAGAACGTGAATGGAAGATCCGTCTTTGCGCCGCAGCGTGGCCTCAAAATTACGCAGGTGACCGCTCTCGGTCATCGCAGCCGCGTGGCGGTCCCGGTCCTCGATGGAAAAATAGAGTTGCGTGGCCATGTCGATCTGCAGCAGTTCCTCCCGGCTGCTATATCCCAACATCCGCACCATGGCGTCGTTGACTTCGATAAAGCGCCCGCCCGGCGTGCTGAAAAACAAGCCTTCCTGAATATTGTCGAACAGTTCCCGGTAGCGCCGCTCGGCCTCGCGTCGGTCGGAAATATCTTTCAAAACGTGAATGGTCTGCAGTCCTTCGTCCGCCGGCCCATGCACCCGTGAGGTCGAAACCAGATAGGTGCGGTCAAAGACCGGGTGTACGAATTCGTCTGAATGGTCGGCCATGGCGCGGCAAAAAGGACACGAATAGGACGCCGTGTCACTGGTCAGAGCCATCAGCGCCCTCATATTTACGCCAATCAATTCCGCTGGGGGCACGCCAATCATTGCGGCCAGCGAGCGATTCACCCGCAGAACCTTGTCGCTCTGGTCGTGCACCACGATGAAGTCGCTAATGGCATCGAAGATCTCGGTCCAGTGGCGATTGGCCTGCTCGATTCGCGTAAACTGCCGGGCGTTTTCCAGGGCCATCGCGGCGTGACCCGCCATGGTTTCCAGGAAGATGCGATCATCCTGGCCGAGAGCGGTGGAATGCCCCGACAGACAAAGCACTCCGGCCAATTCCCCCTTGACAGACAGGCGCACCAGCGTGCAATCGGACCACTGCAGACGGGAAGCCGTTTCCCGACCGAGCATCTCCTCCGCCAAGCCGTACACCACGGTCTCGGTACGGCGATTCACGAACTCTGCCAGAGCCGCACTGAGCCGGCGTTCGAGACCGGGCTCCAGCAGCGGACCAGGATGAGGCTTGCGGGGAGAATCTTCCCGCAGGCTTCGTCGACTCTCTTCCGCCGGCAAAGACTTGACCGGGGGAACAGAGGCCGGAACCGGTTTCTCGGCTTTTACCTGATCGCGAGAAGATGGGAACGCCGCAGCCGTTTCCTGGGAAGGTTGCCCCGGGGCGTGCAAGGCGACGAGCTGCCAATGTCCCTCCTGCGATACGGCAAGCAGGCCGGCGCGCGAACCGGTCAGTTCCGCGGTCCGGCTGACAAAGCGCCGGGCAAACTCGGGCAAATGCAGCGCGCCGTCGATTTCGCGGGCCAGTTCGATCAAGGCTTCAGCCCGGTGCCGGTGCTGCTGCGAAAGATGCAGATTGCTCGCCACCTCGAGCGCGATCGCGGCCTGATTCGACAGCGCACGGGCGCGACGAATGTCCTCCTGCGAAATTCCAGCGCCGTCGAGCCGGTCGAGAACTCCGAACATCCCCAGAACCCGTCCGCTCATGCCCAGCAGTGGCACCGCCAGGAATTGATGCACCTTGTACTTGGTCACCACTTCCAGATTGACTCCCGGAGTCCGGCTGGCCTCGTCGGTCCAGAAAACTTCCTTCGCGCGCAAGGCGCGCGTGGCCACGCCCTCGGGAAACAGCGTATCGACCCGGCGCGGTTCCCCTTTTTCGACCGCGTAACGAATCCGGAATTGGTCCTCTTCGAGAAGCGCAATCAAGCAACGTCCGAAACCCAGAAAGTCGGAGACACGCAGGACGAATGCCTGCAGAAAGTGATCGAGATCGCTGCTCGAGCTGAGCTCGGAGGAAATCTCCAGCAGCTGATGCAGTTCGTGCGCCTGCGCATGCGCCGTGGCATGCAGTTCCGCGTGGGCCACGGCGACCGCCCCGAAACCGGCAATCGCCGCCACCAATGCCTTTTCTTCCGCCGTGAAGATCCCCTCCTGCCGGGGATAGATCAGAATCGCGCCCTGCGTGCGCGAAGTGCGAAACGGAGCGGCGATCAGCATTCCGGGAGAAACCAGATTGCCCAGGGAGTGCACATCGGCGCCGATCGAAAGGGTAATCGGCTCTCCAGCCGCCACTGCGCGCTGCGCCAGGTCGGCCGCGAAGCGCAGCGTCTGGCGATCGTGCCGCGCCCGTGCCGCAGTCGCCAGTTGCGGAGTTTCCGCCGAAACCGCCTTCAATTCAAAAGGACCCTCGCGGCGCAGCAATACGCAAACCAGCTTGGTGCGCAGCAGCAGCCGGAGCCGGTCGGTCAGGGCCTCGAGCACTGCGGAAACATCAGGCGCTCCATGCAGCACCTGGGCAACCTCGGCCAGAATTTCGGCGCGACGATAGTCCGGTGGCGAAGTCTCGCTCAGCCGCCCCGCCTCCAGCAGGCTCCCCAGCTGCCCCGCCAGGATCGTGGCCTGGGCAGCCAAGCCTTCATTGAAGAACTCGAGACTGGAATCGTGCAAGAACGTAATCGCTCCCGTCACTTCATTGAGAACCGTCAGCGGCGCCGCCATCAGCGATTGCGCCTCAAATTCGAGCGCCGCGGGAAAGCCCGCGGATTTCACGTGGTTGGCGAAGATGGTCCGTCGCTGTCGCACCGCTTCGGCGGTGACGGCACTGTGATCGGAACGCAACCGCAGGCCGACAAAACGCTCCGCCAGTTTTCCATCCGCTTGTTCTCCAACCAGCTCGCCGGCCAAGTGGCAACCCCAGTAATACACCCCGGATACTGCAAAAAACTGCCGCGTGGCCTGGCAAAAAAACTGAATCAGGGAATGGGCTCCGGACCGTTCCCCGGCTTTGGCCGCAATACCGGCGACCAGCTTCTGGAAGCCCTCCTCCGATCCCGGGCCAACTTCGTCTTTCGGCGGAAGGATCGGACCGCGTCCAGAAACGCTTAAACCCGCGTCGAAAGTGGAAGGGTAGCGTTCTTGATTCACAAGTGCTTGAATCTATTGGGAAACTACCTGTCATCTCATTTTGAGTCAAGAGAAATGGGTAAAGAGGTGCCTGGGTATGAAATCCCGCAACGTTATGAGATTTTATCTCAGAGTGAGACATCAAACACCATCCCGGCGGAATGAGACACTCCACAGGCGAGAAGCCCTGCCGCCCAGGCGTCTTCGACCTCCTCGAATTCCTTTCGTTACCGCAGGATACAGCTCATTACCTTGGTTTTTTCAATAACCCTCAGGTGGCCCGGCCCTTGCACGCTCCCGGCTAGCTTCTCGAAAGTGAGGAGGGAATTGTGTCTCGAAGAACTGCAGCGGCCCTTTTGGCCGTTTTAACCCTGGCAGTCACTCTCAGTCCGATACACAGCCGAGCCCAACAAGCCCAAAGCGAAGAATTGGTCCGCCGGGCAAAAAGCAAGGTTCAACCCGCGTATCCGGAACTGGCACGGAAGATGAACATCGCGGGCACGGTGAAGATTGAGGTGGTGGTGTCGGCCAACGGCATCGTGAAAGACGCCCACGTGGTTGGAGGCCACCCCGTTCTGGCCAACGCGGCGCTGGATGCGGCTAAGCGATGGCGGTTTGAACCGGCGTCGGAAGAGAGCTCAGGAGTAATCGACTTCAAGTTTCAACCGCGGTAGGCCGGCGGAGGAGATTAGGGATGACAATCGGCAAGAAGTTATATACGAATTTCGGCATCATTCTCACCATGGTGGTGGTGCTGTTTCTGGTGAACTGGTCGGCGGTGTTACGCGAGCACGCGGCCAAAGCTGCCGCCGCGTCCTCGCTGAAGATGGCCGACAGCACCAACGCGGTCCGCTTCCAGATGATGCAGAACCGGCTTTATCTCAGCAACTACCTGTTAAGCGGTGACACCCGCGAAGTGGAGCGCATGAATGAGGGTCTGCGCGCCCTGAACGAGAAGCTCGATCAGGGCAAGGGCCTGGCCAGCTCCGACCAGGTTAAAAACGCGCTGGCCAAAGTGGAACAACTGGAACAGGCCTGGGGCAAGGAATTCGCGCAGCCGCTGATCGACAAACGGAAAGACGTGGACTCGGGCAACGCCACCGTCGCCGAACTGCAGATCTACTACTTGCAGAAAGACGCTTCTTCGTGGGTAAGAAATTCCACCGACTCGCTGGATGTCGCCGACGGTGAAAACCGCAAGCTGGTCGACGAGCGCCGGCAGTCGGATGAAACCGCAGCCACGGCGACGATCGTCATATCTTTGTTGAGCACGCTGCTGGCCTTGTCGCTGGGTGCCGCAGTAGCCTATCGCACCGCCAATTCGATTACCCAGCCGCTCAACGCCCTGATGAACGTGGCTCGCGGCATTGGCAACACCGGCGATCTCGAGCACAACATCGACCTGAATCGCGACGATGAGATTGGCGAACTGGCACGCACCTTCGACAAGATGGTCACCTATCTCAAGGAGATGGCCGGCGTATCGGAATCGATCGCCGGAGGCGACCTGACTCTGGAAGTGAAACCGCGGTCTTCCCACGATACGCTGGGCAACGCCTTCGCCCGCATGGTCGAAGGCCTGGCTGGTCTGGTGCGCAGCGTTCGTGAAGCCTCGTCTCAAGTGGCCAGCGCCTCCAACCAGGTGGCGGGCGCCTCCGACGACGCTGCCAAGGTCGGACTGCAGGCCTCTTCGGCCATCGATGAAGTCACCAGCACCATGCACGAGATGAGCGTCAACGTGCAGAACATGGTGAAGAGCACCCAGGTGCAGGCCTCCAGCGTCAGTGAAACCTCCGCCTCCATCGATCAGATGGTAGCCTCGATTCAGCGAGTCGCCGACACCGCCAAGGTGCTGCTCGACATCTCCAACCGCTCGCGCGAGGAAGTTCACAACGGCATCGGCACCATGGAGAAGGCCACCGACGGCCTGAACCGCATCAACACCACCATCACCTCTTCGGGCCAGATCATTGGCGCCCTGGGACAACGCGCTGACGACATTGGCAAAATCATCGAAGTGATCGACGATCTCGCCGAGCAGACCAACCTGCTGGCCTTGAACGCCGCCATTGAAGCGGCGCGCGCCGGCGAACACGGCCTGGGATTTGCCGTGGTTGCCGACGAAGTGCGCAAGCTGGCCGAGAAGTCCGCGCAATCCACCAAGGAAATATCGGAGCTCATCCAGAGCATTCAGAAGGAAGCCCGCAAGGCGGTGGAGAACATGGACCGCTCGACCACCATCGTGAACGAGGGCCTCGAACTGGGCGGAGAGCTGAACGCCGCCCTGCGCAAGATTTCCAACGTGGTCACCGAGGTCTACAAGTTCGCGCAGGAAATCGGCGCGGCCACCAACGAACAGTCGCACGGCTCGTCGCAGATTGCGCGCGCCACTACCCGGCTGAATGAAATCACCCACGAAATCAATTCGGCCGTGGAGGAGCAGGCCTCCGGAGCGCAGGCCGTGGTCAAGGCTATGGAACGGATGCGCGAACTGGTGCAGCAGTCCACCTCCGGTTCGACTGAACTGGCGGCCTCCTCCGAGCAGATGTCGAAGATGTCGCGCGGTCTGTTGGAATTCATCGACCGCTTTGCTCTGGGGGAAACTTCCCCTGGGAAATCCGTGGATACCCCCGGCCGCAATGCACGCCGAGCCTCGGCGGGGTCGCAGTTTTGAGACGCGGGGAGGAGCTCCATTCATCGCTCCCCAACAGATTTCTTAACCTATGAACCATGAACTTCATATCGTGGGCTTCAAGGTCGGTCGTGAGACCTACGGCGTTCCCATTACTTCCCTGCACGAAATCGTACGCGTTCCCGAGATTACGGCCGTACCCGACGCGCCCGACTATCTGGAAGGGGTGATCAACCTGCGGGGCAAGATCGTTTCCGTCATGGATCTGCGCAAGCGTTTCGGAGAGAAGCAGGCCACCATTCGCAAGCAGAATCGCATCCTGGTGGTCGAGCATGCCGGCCGGCTCGCGGGTCTGATCGTGGATTCGGCCTCCGAAGTAGTGAAGATTCCCGCCGAGGCCGTGGAACCTCCGCCGGCCGTGTTTCAGGAAGGCGGCCTGAACTGCGTCACCGGCCTGGGCAAGGTGGGAGGACGGCTGGTGGTGTTGCTCGACATAAGCAAACTGCTGGCTCCGGGCAGTTTGCAGATCAAGACTGAGACCGGGGAAAACAACACGCCGGCAACTCCGGAGGCGCGAGGCGCGGCGGCAAAGTGAGCCAGGCACCGGATTGCACACTTTACCATTTCCGACATCCTGCATTCAGCTTCAGGCAAAAACGAGAAAACACATGAGCACATTCGGAGTCGCAGCAGCTCCCCTACTGACGGAAGCAGAATTGAGGTTGTTGCAGGCGCTCGTCTACCAGGAGTGCGGCATGCACTTCGACGAACGCCGCACTCCCTTTCTTCAGGACCGGCTGCTGCGCCGCTTGAAGGAGTGCCGCCTCGACTCCTTTTATTCGTACTACCGCTTGCTGATCAGCAACCAGGGCAAGGACGAACTGGCCAAACTGCTGGAGAACCTCACGGTCAACGAGACCAGCTTCTTCCGCCACAAAGCGCAACTGGATTTATTTCAGAAAGCCGTGTTGGAGGAGTTGTTCAAGCACAAGAGTTCGCGGCGCGAGTACTCCATCCGTGTCTGGAGCGCGGGTTGTTCGACCGGCCAGGAGGCCTATACGCTGGCCATGCTGGTGACCGACGCGCTGGCCTACTACTACCTGCGCAACCCGCTGCCCATAAACTTGCCCCTGCCCAAACCGCTGGTGCCGCCCCCGTGGCGACTGGAAGTGCTGGCCAGCGACATCAGCTACTCCGTATTACGGACGGGACAGGATGGCACCTATAGCGAGAATCAGATGTCGATGGTCGACTACGGATATCGTCTGCGCTATTTCGACAAGACCGGCGATCGCTACGCCATCAAGAAACCGCTGAAAGAGATGGTGCACTTCGACTTTCACAATCTGAAGACGGAGTACCTGCCGCAGCGCAACGATGTGATCTTCTGCCGCAACGTGATGATGTACTTCGATGAGGCCGAGCAGAAGCGTCTGGTGGAAAAGTTTTACCGCTGCCTGAACGCCGGCGGATATCTTTTCGTGGGACACGCGGAAAGCCTTCTGGGCCTGACCAGCAAGTTCCGCATGGTTCACAAGGATAGTGGAACGGCGTATCAGCGGCTTGAGGTGAGAGAGTAACGCATGACGGATTCCCCCGACGAGCGTGGCGTGGAACTGCGGGAGCTCTTCTTCGAGACCTCGCAGGAACTGCTGCAGGCGCTGAATGACGAAGCGCTGAAGCTGGAGAAAAAACCCGGCGACGAGGAAATCGTGCGCGTCATCCGGCGCACGGTGCATACCTTGAAAGGCGACTCGGCGGCCTGCGGGCTGCGCGAGTTGAGCGAACTGGCGCATCAGTTCGAGGATGCCCTGTCGCTCGACAGTATGGCGACCCAGGCGGCCGTGACCGAGATCGCCTTTGCCGCCGCCGACGTTTTTGCGGAGATGATCGCAGCCTACCGCAGCGACCGCAAGTTGCCCTCCACCAAAAGTTTGAGCAAGCGGATCGAACATCTGACCGCCCTGCCTACTTCGGGAAAAACCCGGCGAACAAAAAAATCGACAGGCCGGACATCGACTGGCAAAAACAAACCACCTCCAACACCCTATCAGTCGGCGGTGCACTTCACGGAATACGAAAAGCTGGCCATGACCCAGGCCCAGGCCGCCGGCCAGGATGTGTATCACGTAGTGGTGAAGATCGATCCGCACTGCGCCATGCCGATTGCGGGACGGCAACTGGTGCATAACGCCCTCGGGGTCATGGGCCCTATCCTGGCCGTCGGGCCCGACGCCAAGTCCCCCGCCGCCAGCCGGCAGGTGGAATTTGTGCTGGCCAGCGTACAGACCGCGGAGCAGATTGCCGCCAAGTGCAGGATTCCGACCATCTCGGCCGAAGTCACGGTCGATTTGCTGTTGGATGCGGCAGCCCTGAAGGAGCCGCACAGCGAGAGCCATCGCGCCAGCCAGAACGGCAGCGAGATGGGAAGCAAGAACCAAGACAGGATCGAAGGCCAGAACGAAGTTCTGCCTCCCGTCTCCAACCTAGCGGCGCCGGCAGCGGAAGTTCTTCCCGTGGAAGTTTCTGCTGGGGCAGCGGCCAAGGTGGCGGCGGCGCCCAACCTGCAGGAAAATATTTTGCGGGTGGACGCTGGCCGCATCGACAGTGTACTCAACCTGGTGGGAGAACTCATTATCGGCAAGTCGATGTTGCAGCAGGCGCTCAGCGAGTTTTCCAAACGCTATCCGAAAGAGCCCATACGCGGTAAGTTTGCCGACGCCATGGCCTTCCAGGCCCGCGTGCTCAACGATCTGCAGCGCTCGGTCATGAAAATTCGCATGGTTCCGGTCGATCAGTTGTTTCGCCGCTTCCCGCGCATGGTGCGCGACGTGGCGCGGCAATGCGGGCGCGAAGTCGAGCTTGACATCAGCGGGCAGGACACCGATCTCGACAAAGGAATTCTCGACGCCATCGCGGAGCCCCTCACCCATTTAGTCCGCAACGCGGTGGGCCACGGCATTGAGCCGGCGGACGAGCGCCGCAGACTGGGCAAATCTTCGCAGGGGGTCATCCGGCTGAATGCGTATCACCATGGCAATCAGGTTATCGTCGAAGTCACCGACGACGGCCGCGGCATGGACGCACAAAAGATTCGCGCCAAGGCCCTGGAACTGGGAATGACGACCCGCGAAGAAGTCGTGCGGCTGAACGATGCTGAGGTCTTCGACTTCATCTTCCGCCCCGGCTTCAGCACTGCCGACGAGGTCACCGAAGTCTCTGGGCGGGGGGTCGGCATGGACGTGGTGCAGAGTGTATTGCACCGGTTGAAGGCTTCGATCAGCGTGGAGACGCGCCCCGGCAAAGGCACCACTTTCCGGATGAAGCTTCCGCTGACCCTGGCCATCATCAAGGCGTTGCTGTTTTGGGTGGAGCAGCGCTTGTATGCCATTCCGCTGAACGCGGTGCTCGAGATTGCGCGTACCTTCGAGACCGAAGTGCATCAGGTCGACAACTACGAGGTGCTGCAGTTGCGCAATCAGGTTTTACCGCTGCTGCGCCTGGGCCGTCCTGCCGAAGAAGAAAGAAAAGCCAAGCTTTTTGTACTCGTCATCACTGCCGGGGAAAGGAAATACGGATTGATCGTCGATGCGCTCGAAGGCGAAGAAGAATTGGTGATCAAGGCATTGGATGACCAGACATTTTCAACGGATCTGGTTTCCGGCGCCTCTATTTTGGGCGATGGCCGCGTGGTGCTGATTCTGAACCTGCCCGCCATCGTGGAGCACGTGGGACGCTGGCGTCAGCGGGAGACCGGGCAGGCCAATTCCGGTTTGTTGCTCACCGCCACCGACCGCAGCCGCCTGGCCGTGGCCCCGGGCTTGAGCCCGGCCGCAGGAGGCCAGGCGTGAGCATAACTCCCATACGCGTGCTCGTGGTCGACGATTCGGCGCTGATGCGCAAATTGATTCCGCAGATGCTGGCGGGCGACGATTCCATCGAAGTGGTTGGAACCGCGATGGATGGCGCTTTCTGCCTGAAGAAAATCGAGGAGTTGAGGCCGGGCGTGGTTACGCTCGACCTCGAAATGCCGGGGATGAATGGGATCGAGGCCTTGAAAGAGATTATGCGGCGGAAGCCTCTGCCGGTCATCGTGTTCAGCTCGCACAGCACCGAAGGTGCGGCGGTCACCATGAAGGCCCTAGGCCTGGGCGCATTCGACTTCGTCACCAAGCCCAAAGACGCCACCGGGCACATGGCGGAAACTGCCCGGGAATTGATCGCCAAGGTGAAGGCAGCGGCCGAATCCAAACTGAAGCCGCGTCTGCTCTCCGGAATTCCACCCAAGCCGGAGAAACTCCCGATCTCTCTCGCCGCTCCCAACAAGATCATTGCCATCGGCGTTTCTACCGGAGGTCCGCAGGCATTGCAATATGTGCTGTCGCAATTGCCCGGAGACTTTCCCGGAGCCATTACCGTGGTACAGCACATGCCGGAGGGATTCACCGAGATGTTTGCCCGGCGGCTCGATGAAATATGCCCCTTGCGGGTCAAAGAAGCGCAGTCCGGAGATGTGTTGCATCCGGGACGCGTGTTGATCTGTCCCGGAAGCCGACACATGAGAGTGAAACGGCTGCCTCTGGGAGACGTCATCGTGCTCGGGGATGAGCCGCGAGTGAACGGGCACCGGCCCAGTGCGGATGTGCTGTTGCGCAGCGTGGCCGAAGAATTCAGAACCCATGCGGTCGGCGTGCTGATGACCGGCATGGGCGACGATGGCGCCGAGGGACTGGGCGCGGTGAAAAAAGAGGGCGGCATGACCATTGCGCAGAGCGAGGAATCCTGCGTGGTGTATGGCATGCCCAAAGCGGCCATCGAACGAGGTTATGCCTTGCGCGTGGTCGGATTAGAGGGAATAGGGGCAGAGCTGCAAGCGATCTGCGGACGAACGGCTCGACCAAATGGGGGATCGAACCTGGGATCCATCGGTCGGGCACAACGCGCCGGAATCACCGGAAGGTGAGGATTCGGGAAGCGGCCCGTTCCCTGTGACCGGCGTGATCTGGTGCGGGACGAGCCCGGCATGATATGCAGTAGCGTGGTTTGAAGTAAGTGTGGTTTGAAATTTGAAATAGGGTGGTTTGGCGTAAGTGGGTTGAGGGAGAAATTGAGGAGGTCTGTATGGAGCAGTTTGCACCTGTAAAACGCAGCAAGGACGGGCAGCCGGTTCGCTACTTGATCGTGGACGACTCCGTGTTTGCCCGCAAGAATCTTGCCCGCATGATTGAAACCTTTGGCGGGCAGGTGGCAGCCGAAGCCGGGGACGGCTTGACTGCCATCAGCGAGTTCGACCGCACCCATCCCGACATCGTGCTCATGGATATCACCATGCCGCAGATGGAAGGGATTGAGGCTGCCGAACGGATTGTCCAACAGCATCCGGAGGCGCGCATTGTGATGGTTTCTTCGGTCGGATACCAGGAAAACATCGTCGCCGCGCTGCAACGGGGCGCGCGTCATTTCGTGCAGAAGCCGGTGAAGCCGGAAGTGCTGTACGAAGTCATCAAGTACGTTCTGGGCGATGACGCTGCCGTTGCCGGTGCGGCCGGAGCAGGAGCTTAACTCCATGAAGATGGAACTGATCCAGCCTTTCATCAATGCGGCCGACGCCGTGTTGTCGCAAGGGTTACAGGGCACCACCAAGGTGGGAACCCTCACTATGGAAGAGGAAGCCTACCGCCGCAAGGGCGTGGCCGGAATGATCGCGCTCACGGGCGACATTGAGGGCCGAATCATCGTCGATCTCGAGCCCCAGACAGCTCTGCGCGTGGCCAGCCACTACGCGGGCGCCGAACTTCCCGAGTCGGACGCGCTGATCAAGGAAACCATCTTCGAGCTCGCCAATCAGGTCGTCGGCAACGCCATCTCCGCGCTCAACGATCAAGGCTTCCATTTCCGGGTGCATCCCCCGCTCCTGCTTACCGCTCAGGAGGGTGACAAGACCAGCGAAGATACCGAGGCGCTGATGATCTCCTTTGAGACCGCACTTGGCATGGTCTTCATGAATGTTGCGCTACGCTACAACAAGAGGCGGCTGGCCGATCATGCGGGAGTAGGTGCCTGAGGGCGGCTTCGGGTGGCATTCTTCAGTAAAAGGCCAGCGCTCGCGTTGATCGGGACATATCGTGGGTGAATCGTCGGACAACACCAGGCTACGATTCCCTTAGGATGCCAACGATCCCTCTATCTGGCAGAAAGCAAGCCGCAGGAAAGCAAACCCGCAAGACAACTGCCGGTAGCACCTCGCCCCTGCAAAAGCTCAACTGGAGGAGGAATAACTCTGCTCTGCTTTCTTCTCTTCTTGCCTTGGCTACCCAGGATTGGCCGGTTAAACACTCAAAACCCCTCAATGCGTAATATGGGGATATTTCACCAACTTTGACGGTGCGTATTCCTCTTGCCCCTTCAGGTTTGCTTCATCTTCAACATCTAAAGTAAACCGAGCGGAGGTGCCATTCCATGACGATTTCACGGGCCATTGCAGTTGCGGCCGCCACCATGCTTTTCCCCATTTTTCTATTCTCGCAAGAGCAGGAGAAGAAGATTCCACGATCGGACTTGCCACCCGCGGTCGAGAAGACCGTCGCTGAACAAAGCAAAAACGCCGAGATACGGGGATTCTCCGAGGAGAAGGAGAATGGGCAAACCTTTTACGAAGCCGAGTTAATCGTCAACGGACATAGCAAAGACGTTCTGGTGGATGGGAACGGTACTATGGTCGAGGTCGAAGAGCAGGTCCCGATTGAATCGCTCCCCCCTGCAGTGCGCGAAGGCCTGCAAGCCAAGGCGGGAAGCGGCAAGCTCATCAAAGTTGAGAAGCTAACCAAGAAAGACAAGCTTGTCGCCTATGAAGCCAAAGTCCTTACCAATGGAAAGAAATCGGAGGTTCAGGTCGGCCCCGAGGGGAAACCTTTGGACCACGAGGAATAAATGCGTAATGGGGCAATTTTCCTAACCCAAGGGCGACAGGTCGTCCGACGGCCAAGCCCGGGACTTTCATGATCGTTGTTGTCATGCGACCCTGAGAGTCGCGACCCGGTTACGCTGGCAACATCTCGACGAGAAACGCGGGAACTGGCGGTAGGTCAACTGTTGCTATCAGGCGATGGCGCAAGCTTGCGTCTTCGGTTCGCCGGTGGCCTGGGGTTTTGAGCCAATCGCGATTGATAACGCCAATTTCAACCGACGGTATGATGTCAAGGTGTTGAGAAGCTGGAAATTGTGGTTTTCTGCACGACGTGCACGGTATAGCCCGCACCTATTTCGCGAATGCGAACGGCTCTGGTCGGCTGTAAGCGTCAGACGAAACTAGCCTGACGCTTACCGTCGGGCGACACCTTCGTGGACTTCAATGACGGGTTAAAAAACCGGGCAGTCGGTTGCGAATAGCCCCTCTACACGATTCATTATTCATCTGAATTCAGCATTCATCTGAATTCGGCAGCTCTGAGTGGTCAGATGCGAAGGGCAAATTTCACTCTCAAGCAGGAAGCAAGGGTATGCACGGCGACGCTACACTTCGACCGGTTTGGCGCACTTTTCGAGTCGATGCCTCCTTCGACAAACAACAAGGCATTACAGGTATTGGACTGATCCTACAAGCAACCAATAAGGCCGGTCGGGATGGGACAGTCGTGGCCAGATTCTCTGAATCATATATTGGGCTGCCGATCCAAGCAGGCGAACAATTTGCCGTGCTTCGCGCCTTGGAAATTGCTTTCGAAAGAGGCTATCGGTTGCTTAGGGTAAGATCCGACTACAACCAGATGCGAATCGTGCTGAAAGATGATTATCGAGCTGGTGTTGTTCGGGGTGTTCTGGAGGAGCACAACCTTCGGGGGATGATTTTGCGTTTAGCGGGAAAGTTTGATCAGGCAAAGTTCGCATGGATACCGCGCCGCAGGAATCAGGATGCTCACTTTCTGGCTCGCAAAGCGGTGCTCCAAAGCACGCCGCTCGTACGCGAAGATTTGGAGAGATGTTTCGAGTCAGACAGCATCTCTAAAAAGTCTTAACCGCAAGAATCTTTTGTAAATGAGCGCACAGAGCTTCTCCTGCTCAAGCGATGTTGATTTCGGCTTCGAGGTCTTCAAACGCTGGGCGAAGCTTTCGCATCGATCCGCTCGCTTACCTGAGCGATGTCTTCCAAGCCATCAGCCGTCATCGCAACAACCGAATTTCCGAGTTGCGACCACACTCGGTATCACTTCTTACATTACCAGCCTGGCGCGGCGGCACCCCTGAAAAAAATGCTGTGGTCTGGCCCGCTACTGCGACATTTTTCGCGTTGACGGCGACTATCGCCTTGTCCTCGGATTCGAGGGCAGCGGACTTTCCGAACAGCGCTGGGGACGAGTTTCTGGCTGAGTACTGAGCGTAATCGAGATATTTCGCCGATTGAGGCAGGTCAGGGAGGGCTTGGCCAAGGCTTTACGCCGCCAACCGCACATCAAGATGCGACTTTTCGCACCGACAGGGCTCGTTCATTTTGTATTTGCATCTTGGCATCAACGCGTTGCGCCTTTCCGAAAAGTAGTCCCGCCAGTTGAGACGCAACACGCCTTGAGGTTCCAAGTCGCTCAGGAGACAATAAAATGATGGAACAAATTGAAGCGTCGCCGCGCCTCTACGCCAGGATCGCCGGCTTGCTGTATTTGATTGTGATCGTCGGGGGCGCCTTCGCCGAGCTTTTCGTTCGCGGCAGGCTCGTCGTGCAGGCCGACGCCGCGGCTACCGCGCACAACATCATGACGCACCAGTTGCTCTATCGGCTGGGCTTTGCGGTGGAAGTCTTTTACCTCGTGTGTAATGTGCCACTGGCGCTCATCTTCTATAACCTGTTCAAGGTGGTGAACAAGAACGTCGCTTTACTGGATGCGATCCTTGGCCTTGTCTCCACTGCCATTGAGGCCGTCAGTTTGCTCGCTCACTACGCGCCGCTCGTTGTTCTAGGAGGCGGACCCTACTTGCATGCCTTTACAGCGGAGCAATTACAGGCTGCAGCGTATCTCTCTCTCCAGTTGTTTGAAGGTGGTTTTGCCATCAGCCTGGTGTTTTTTGGCTTCGATTGCTTCGCGATGGCATACCTGATCTACCGCTCGACGTTCCTTCCGCGCGTCATCGGCGTGCTGCTCGCGATCGAGGGCTCGGGCTACCTCATCAACAGTTTCGCGCTCTTTCTTGCGCCCGCGCTCGAAGCCCGTATCTTTCCATACTTTGTGCCTACAGCCATCGCAGAAGTAGCGCTCAGTCTCTGGCTACTCGTGATGGGCGTAAACGTCCAACGATGGAAGGAGCAGGCCAGCGCAATCCGGAAATAACTGTTGTGAACAGGCCTTTCACTCAAAATCCCACTCTGGGCAATGACTGCGGTCGCAACTTTTTTGCCGAGCGCCTGGGCTCTTATCGAGGGCTAATCGCAGGGCTCAAGCCAGCAAGGAAACCTGATTGCCGGGGGGCGTGCCGTCGGAGTCTTCCGTGGAGTCGGCGAATCTTCTTAATTCGGGATATTTCTGCAGCAGCGTCGGCGGGGCGGATACCCGCTTGCCGGTCACCATGGCCTTCAATTCCAGGGCGTTAACGCCGGCCTTGCTTTCGTAGTGGTTGTTGGTGATGACGTAGGTTGTCTGTGCTTTTTGGGCGACGTTATCGATTCGTTCCTTCCACTGTTCCAGTTCCCGCTCATTGTACAAATAGTTGTAGCGGTCATTGCGGTTGTCCGAATCGAACCACTGATCATAGTTGCGTCCGTGCAGGCGCACATACGCAATCGGCGCGGTCACATGTTCGGTCGGAGCCAGCGAAGGTCCTAGCACCGGCTGATCGAGATTGCAGAAGCCAACATCCTTATGCGCGAACGCCGCCAGCGTCTCCGCATTGTTCCAACTGGAGTCGCGCACTTCCACTACTCGAGGATATTCGATGAACTGCCGCAGCAGGCGGTCGAGATATTCCCGGTTCAGCGAAGTGTTCTTAAACGACACCGGAAACTGGATGAGCAGCGCCCCCAGCCTCCCCTCGGTCGCAAGAACGTCGAGACCCTCGCGAGTGCGAGCTTCGTCTTCGTCGGTCGGGCGGATGCTGGCGGCCGACGTGGGTTCCATCATGGCATTGGGCGAGTGCGTGAAGGCGCGATAAAGCTTGGCGGTAAACAAAAAGTCGGCATTGACCGAGGCAACCCGGCGGCACCAGAGCTTGGCCAGTTGCGCCTTGATGGGCCCGTAAAACGACGTGTTGATTTCGGTGGTATCGAAGAAGCGCGCCAGGTATTCCAGCGGATGCATCCGGCGATGCTGCATTCCCGAAGGATAAAAAATTCCTTCCCAGTCTTTGTAAGACCATCCCGCCGTGCCGAAGCGGATCCGGTTCGGGCGGGTCTGAGGCAAGCGAACTTGTGCGCTGGATCCCATGAGCAGAACCGCAGACGGAGGGAGCAGCCCCAGAGTAGCACAAGGCGAATGGAGCAGAAGAGTCTACAACTGGTCCCACTGGTCCCATACGCCCAGCGTCATGCCCATTCTCTTGGCAGGATTTTTTTGGCAGGATTGCGGAATTTTGCTTTAACCTGCAGACGCTTTTATGAAATCCGGATGGCGGAGCGAAAACTGGGCAAGGTCCATCAAAACACCGCCAACCCTAAAACACCGACACGCTTCCGCATAAATCTCCCTATCGCGGCGGAGTTCCCTGCGCCGACAATGCCTGATTAAGCTGGCTGGCCAACGCATCCGCCTGCTCGTTCGAGATTTCGAGCTGACCGTCCAGCAGAAGGATCAAATTCCCCACGCCGGTATCCCGGAATCTGGCGCTTTGAACGGCCGCGGAATTCCGTACCGCGGGCGGCAGTGTAATTTTAAAATCTTCGCTGATTTCGGCCGCCGTCAGCACGGACTGGGCGACCGCATCCCGCAAATCCCCGCCCAGAGATCCGGAGCGCAACGCCTCGCCCATCATGCCGGTAGCATCGATGCGGCCGAACGCGGTTACCATCTTCAACGTATTCGGCTTTTCCACCACCGCCTGCAACTTGACTTCGACCCTGCCATCTTCTTCCGCCAGCTCGTTCGAGGTTTGCTGGCCAAACATCCGCGAACAGGTCCAGCGCTCAAAGTGCATGCGCACCAGCAGCAGGCTTGCTGGCGTCGCAGGCGTGAGCGTGGCCTGCTGAATCGCGATCCGCTGGCCGCAGCTCTCCGACCTATCCAGCCGAGCCCGCAGCAGTTCCGTAATATTCTGTTGCAGCTCCGACAGATCTGCGGTCAGCTCAAGTTTGAATGTTCGCTGGCTGCCCTGCGTCGCAATCTGCTCCAGCCGACCCGAAACCGGGACTCTGATCGTCTGATTTGCAATGTTGACCGTGTGATCCACCGGCGGAAGCGTGAAGGCCAGATCCTGACCATTGGCCAGCGTAATACTCATTTCCCTGCCCAGCGCGAGTTCTTGGTTGGAAAATTCCGCTAAAGCCTTGCCCAGACTCTCGGCGTGCGCCGCGACTTCCGGGCCGGCGGCCTTGGCCTCCACGCTCTGGTCCACCTTCTTCTCTTCTTGTTCCAGATCCGAGTCCGCTTTGCCCAGTCTTTTGGCCAGATCTCTCAGTCCTGACTTCTGCCCCGCGGAAAATCCCTGCTGGAATTTTTTGTTCTCATTCCGCACATTCTCCAGAGCCTGGTCTAAAGCCTTCCGGTCCGCGGATTGCGCCGCTCCGTTTTCCTTCTGCAAGTTTTCCTGAAACTCTTTCAGTGCAGCTTTTGCCGCCTCCGTACTTTTTACCAACGCCTGAAACTCCACCGTCTGTTGGCTGGTGGCCTGCACCGCCATGGCCTCGTGAAAGTCCTTCAGACTGTCGTCTTCTTTAACTCCGCTGGGCCGATTGGAGCCGGAAACACTACCGTTGATTCCCCCATTACCACTACCGCCTCCGCCGTGCCGCTGCGCCGTCGCCGCCCGCGGATTGGCCAGCAGGACAGCCCCCAGAATCAGCGCGCCCGTCGCCGAGAAAACCCCACTTCGAATCATGACGTAAATCTCCCAACGATCCGTGCCGGTATTGTAGCCAAACGGCCAGTATGGAAGGAAACCAGAACCGCGCGTCAATCGGGCCAAAACTGGCGCCTGACCAAACTGGCGACGTGCTTCAGCTTGGCTCATTCGGAAGAAAAAAGCCACACTTTTTACAGTTCTTTGCAAAATGCATCTTTGCTAAAGAAGGAAGTGAAGGAAGAATGCCGCGTCGAAAACAACCATCCGCCGCCCCTCATGCCAGCGACAGGACGACCCAATACGTGCCGGTGGGATAGGTCGGAGTCCGCCCGAAGCAGGCGCCAATGGAAAAGCTGCGGAGGTTGCCTCCGGCAACGGCCTGGTCCGCTCCGCCCGGCAAGGTTTCCGGATGCGAAGTCGTGTAGGTGAGTAGGCTGAGGCTTTCGCCAAGTTTGGTACTCGACGGCATGACGAGCTTGTCGGCTTGCGCCATGGAGCAGGCAGCGTCGTCGGCGCCGCGCCAGTCGTGGCGCCGCAATTGAGGCTGGCCCGCCTGGCGACGGATTTGGGTTAGTGCCGCGGCTACTTGCGCCTTCACTTCCACGGCAGAATATTTGGGGAGGGCGCTTCCGAAGTCCTGCACAATGTAGAGTTGCTCTCCGTTACGAGCCACGCCCAACCCGACCACGTTATAGGCCGGGTTGAGCAGGTTCGCCCGATGCGGAGGTGAATGCATTAAATGTTCATGCCCATGCTGGGCGTCATAGTCGAGCGCAACGTTTTCCCCTTCCTCCTCAAGCTGGAGTTGGGTGGTCGCCGCCAGCCGTTGCGGCAGGGAGGGCTCGCCGTCCAATTGATGCGAAAGCCGCTGCGATCGCAGCATGGCCTGGGCATGAATGCGGGCCGCTTGCGAAAGTCCTGCATCCCTCGTGAGTGGAGGCGCCCCGGCCTGCTGACGCGACTGATTGGCGAATGCCAGGAGCTGCTCTTCCGTCTGAACATCAAACCATGTAGCGGAAGCCTTAGCAGCGGCGGGCTTCAGAGCGGCCTTCTGGGCCGGTTGCCCTGCGGCTCCCGATCCTGCTGCTGAAGACGCCATCAGACGCGTCGCGGGTTGCACCGTCGCGACGCTGGTGCTCAGCAGGAACCCCAATAACATTCTGGTGGCTCTATCCATTCATCTGAACCTAATCCCCCGAGATCACACCGGTTTCGGCTCCAGCCCTGGGTGCGAGCCATCGTTCCGGCCGAATTTCCGTTGCTAGTGCTAGGCTAGGGGCTGGAATTGAGGGCGGGAAGTTACCTGTGTCTATGGAACTAGGGACCAGTGGGGTCATTGGCCTGTTGTTTGGCGGCCTGCTTGCCTGGCTGGCGCTGCGTTCGCGTACGGCTGCGCTGCAAGCTCGTTTATCGTTGACGGACAAGGAATTAGCTGCCGTAAAGGCCGATCTGGCACGGCTCTTGCAGGAGCAACGCATCTTGGTGGAGAGCCGCGCCCGCTTGGAATCCGCGTTGGAATCGGAACGAAAGACCAGCGACGAGAAGATCGAATTGCTGGCCAAAACCGGGGACCGCGCCGCCACGGACTTGCAAAACGCGTTCAAGGCGCTCGCCGCCGACGCCCTGAAAAGCAACAATTCTTCGTTCCTCGAGATCGCCCACGAAACCCTGAAGCGGTTTCAGACCGAGGCCCAAGGCGATCTCGATGCCCGCCAGAAAGCGGTCGCCGATCTGGTCACTCCCGTGCGCGAATCGCTGAGCCAAGTCGACGCCCAGATTCAGCAGATGGAAATTGCCCGCGGCGAGGCCTACGGCGACCTCAAAGCCCAGGTTCAATCCCTCATCACCACGCAAAAACAATTGCAATCGGAAACCGGCAATCTGGTGCGCGCCCTGCGCACCCCGAATGTGCGCGGACGCTGGGGCGAAATCCAACTGCGGCGCGTCGTCGAAATTGCCGGCATGCTTTCCTATTGCGACTTCGCCGAACAGGAGACCGTGACCGGCGAAAGCGGTCGCCTACGCCCCGATCTCGTGGTGAAGTTGCCCGGCGGCAAGCACGTGGTGGTCGATGCCAAGACGCCTCTCGAAGCCTTCCTCGACGCCTTCGAAACTAGCGATGAAGAAACGCGACGCGCCTGCCTCGCCAATCACGCCCGGCAGGTTCGCGATCACATGAAGACGCTGAGCGGCAAGAATTATTGGGAACAATTCGAGGCCACGCCGGAGTTCGTGGTCATGTTCCTGCCCGGCGAAACATTTTTCAGCGCCGCCCTCGAGCAGGATCCTGGCCTCATCGAACAAGGCGTTCTGCAGCGCGTGATTCCGGCTTCGCCCACAACCTTAATCGCGCTGCTGAAGGCCGTCGCCTACGGGTGGAACCAGGAAAAGCTCGCCCGGAACGCTCAGCAAATCAGCGCCCTCGGCAAAGAACTTCACGACCGCCTGCGCAAGCTCGCAGGACTCATCACCGGCGTGGGCACGAACCTCGACCGCGCCGTCGAAGCCTACAACCAGACCATCGGCTCGCTGGAAAACCGCGTCCTGGTTTCGGCGCGCAAATTCGCGGAGTTGGGAGCCTCGGTGGCGGAGGACATTCCAGAACTCGAGCCCATCGAGACTACATCCCGCGCGTTGTCTTTCGAGTGGGGCGAGGAAGACGCCCTTCCGGAATCTGCCCAGCAGGCCGAGCGCAAAGCCGAGTAAACTTTCACTCGCCGTCGAAGACTGCAATTTGCCGTTCAAGTCGGAGTGGCTCATGCCCTGTCTCCTGAAACGGGGTTTCAAATCGAATCCTTGGCAGCAATCCGCGCGAAGGCGATCCGGTTGTCGTACCGAACCGTCCTTATTTCGTCAACCTGGCCGCAGATCTGATGGCTCGCGAACATTTTGCGGTGGGGGAGCAGGGATACGACGCTACGCGCGTGCCGGAGATGAAAGCTATATTCTTTGCGGCCGGCCCCGGACATTCGCCATGGAGTTGCATTGGAGCCCTTCGAGAACGTGAACCTTTATCCGCTCATCGCCTGGATTCTCGGTCTCGATATCACGAACCTGAAACAGGTCCGGTCGATGGAAAACTCCGCGTGCTGGACAGATCCCTAACCGCAACTCGAGTCATATTTCTGGCTGCCGCGCAAAATGCTCTCGGCAACTGTTTCCACTCTCAAGCATCTGAGCGAACCGGAATACCGAATCCCACAGAAACATCCAGAAATACATAGTTGCTCTCCTAAAATGCATCTATAATTTGGGAAATAATATTATCTGCTGGACTTAGCGGTTCCAGAATAGGAGTTCAACGTGGCAGCGAAGTTGCTGATTGACCAGCAATGGGACGTCTCTCCCACGCCTCCTAAGGGACCGGGGCCGGTACCGAAAACCATGAATCGGGAAAGTCAAGCTCGGTTTGTCGCCGTCCTGTTGTTTTTGCTGACGGTGGTTGCGGTGGTGTTTGCCGGATTCAATTTCCAGAAAGAGCGCGACTCTGCCGTTCCTGACGATGGTGTCTGGTGGGTAGAGCACAACGGCCGCCTGGTAGCCGACCGCGTCGATTCCGCCGGCCCCGGAGCCAAGGCCGGTATCAAACCTGGAGATCAGTTATTTTCCGTCAACGGCCAGGAAATTAAAAGCACTCCCGGGCTGGTCCGCCAGCTTTACAACACGGGCGTCTGGTCCAAGGCCACCTACTCGCTGATCCGCCAATCAGTGACGCTGGATTCCAACGTCATTCTGGTTCCCGCCGATCGCTCGCTTAATAATTCGCTCCGCCTCATTGCCCTGATTTACCTGGGCATCGGCATTTACGTTTTGCTACGGCGTTGGACCGCGCCCGGCTCCACGCACTTCTATGTTTTCTGCCTGGTTTCCTTTATCGCGTACTCCTTCAAGTACACCGGCAAGCTGAACGACTTTGATTGGATCATTTACTGGAGCAACATCGTTGCCTGGGTCCTGCAGCCCGCCCTGTTCCTTCACTTTGTTCTGACGTTTCCCGAGAAGCGCCAATTCGTCCGCCAGCGTCCGTGGCTGCTGGCCCTGGCATATTTACCCGGTGGCGCGCTGCTGGCCAGGCACATCCTGGCCTTACGTCTGGCGCAGGCCAGCGGCTATCTGCGCTGGGATATGGATCGCCAGGAAATGGCCTATGGCGCGGTGATATTCGTCGCCGCGGCGGCGGTCTTGTGGTCCAGTTACCGTCTGGCCAGCACCACGATCCTGCGCCAGCAATTGAAGTGGGTGACGCGCGGAACCATTCTCGCCATCGTTCCTTACACATTGATCTACGTAATTCCATTCCTGATGGGTGCGCTGCCCGGCACCTGGATGAAGATATCCGTACTGTTGCTGGGATTGCTTCCGCTCACCTTCGGCTACGCCATCTTCCGCTATCGCCTGATGGACGTTGACCTCATCTTCAAACGTGGCGTGGTTTACACCCTGGCGGCCGCAGCGGTTGTGGGAATGTATTTTGCATTGGTCGCGGGCGTGGCCACGCTGGTCCAGATGCGGCAGCCCGGTAAAGGTCCCCTGGGATTAATCCTGGCTGTGGTCGTCACCGCGCTGCTGTTTGATCCGGTGCGCAAGTGGATTCAGGATCGCGTCGACCAGGCCTTCTACCGGACGGTATATGACTATCGAAGGACCTTAATTGAATTTGGCCGTGAGCTGGGTTCTGAAATGGATTTGAACGCGCTGCTCTCTGCCGTCCTCGATCGCCTGTCGCGCACCCTGGCGGTTGACCGCATCGCGATTTTTCTGCGGGCCGGTGAGGACCCAGAGCAGTTCATCCTCTCCAAATCCATCGGCATGAATCCAGTGGGCAAGCTCGATCTGACTTTCCTCAGCGCGCCCCGCCCCGAACCCGCCGGACACATGTTCTTCGAGAACACACACCAGGTGCCGCGCGAGACCGAGGGATCGCAGGACGCCATCGCTCGCCTCGATCTGAACTACTACATTCCCTGCCGCGCCCAGCAGAAAAACGTGGCCGTCCTCGGGTTGGGAAAAACCACCAAGGGCGACTACCTCTCGAGCGAAGACATGGAGTTGCTTGAAACCCTCGGCGGCTATCTCGGCATCGCCATCCAGAACGGCCGCCTGTACGCGTCTCTACAGCAGAAGGTGGCGGAGTACGAGCGCCTCAAGGATTTCAACGAAAACATCGTCGAGTCCATCAACGTGGGTATCATGGCGCTCGACATGGAAGACCGCATCGAGAGCTGGAACGCGCAGATGGAAGTCATGTACGCCCTGCCGCGCTGGCAGGCCCTGACCGAAACCGTGCAGAAAATATTTCCCCCGGACTTCGTCGACGAGTTCTACCGCGTACGGCAAAACGCCGGCATTAACAATCTGTACAAGTTCCGCCTGCAGACTCCCGCGGGCGAGACCCGCACCGTCAACGTGGCCATTGCGCCGTTGGTCACGCGCAGCTTCCATGTCATCGGACGTCTCGTCATCATGGACGACATCACCGAACGCGTGGAACTCGAGGGTCAGCTTTCGCAAGCCGACAAGCTCTCCTCCATTGGACTGCTGGCGGCCGGCGTGGCGCACGAGGTGAATACGCCTCTGGCCGTGATTTCCTCTTACACGCAAATGCTGTCCAAGCAATTGCAGGGCGACCCCCAGAAGTCAGGATTGCTGGAGAAGATCACGCGGCAAACCTTCCGGGCTTCTGAAATTGTCAACAACCTGTTGAACTTCTCTCGGACCAGCGGGACCGAGTTCGCCGACGTCGACATCAACAAGGTCATCACCGACACGCTCGCGCTTCTCGAGCACCAGTTCAAGACCGCCAAGATTCAGGTTCGCTCCGAACTGACCTCGGCAATTTCCGCCATCCAGGGAAATCCGGGAAGGCTGCAGCAGGTTTTTCTGAACCTGTTCCTCAATGCCAAGGAAGCCATGCCGGGCGGCGGCCTGCTGAATGTCGCCACCAGCAACGGCGACATGGTCAGCGTGCGAGTTTCCGATACCGGCGCGGGCATCGCGCCCGAACATATCCAGCGCATTTACGATCCCTTTTTTACCACCAAGACCGCCGCCAAAGAGGGTCAAAAGCGCGGAACCGGGCTGGGACTCTCCGTCACCTACGGCATCATCCAGGAACATGCCGGCAAAATTCGCGTCGAAAGCGATCCCGCATCCGGGACTACTTTTGCCCTGGATTTTCCCTTGAGCAGGAAGGCAGTTCATGTCTGAAGCAGCAGTCATCGCCAGCGGCACGCTGAACGGCAATCGGTCGCCCACCGGTTCTGTGCTCATCATCGACGATGAGGCCGAGATTCGCGAATCTTTGCAGACGCTGCTCGAAATGGAAGACTTCGAAGTCGAGAGCGCAATCAGCGGTGAAGATGGCCTCTCGCAAATGGCGGACCGCCCCTTTGATTTGGTGCTGCTCGATCTTACTCTGCCCGGCCGCGACGGGATGGATATCCTTTCGGAAATTCGCGCCCACGACTCGCGCCTGCCCGTCATCATGATTACCGCCTACGGCACGGTGGAAAACGCGGTGCGCGCCATGCAATCAGGCGCGGCGAATTTTGTACAGAAGCCCTGGGACAATGAGAAACTTCTCGCCGATGTGCGCGCCGCAGTCGGCTGGCGCCGCGCTGAAGAAGAAAATGTCCAGCTCAAGCGAGCCCTTAAGCAACGCTACAATTTCGAAAATATCGTGGGCAAAAGCGAGCCCATGCTCAAGATTTTCGACCTGGTCGCGCAGGTCGCCAACAGCCGCTCCACCGTGCTCTTGCAAGGCGAAAGCGGCACCGGCAAAGAAGTAATCGCGAAAGCCATCCACCTGAATTCTCCGCGTCGTGACAAACCTTTCGTTCCCGTCAACACCGGCTCCATGCCCACCGACCTTCTGGAGTCCACCCTGTTCGGCCACGTCAAGGGAGCATTCACCAGCGCCATCGCTTCCAAAAAGGGCCTGTTCGAAGTGGCCGACAAGGGCACGCTCTTCCTCGACGAAATCGCCACCATGGGGCTGGAGACGCAAGCCAAGATTCTGCGCGTGTTGCAGGACCGTCGTTTCATGCATCTGGGCGGAATTTCCGAACTCCAGGTGGATGTGCGCATCATCGCCGCCACCAACATCGACCTGCGCCACATGGTGCGCGAAGGCCGCTTCCGCGAAGATCTCTTCTATCGCCTCAACGTCATCACCGTCGAACTTCCGCCGCTGCGCCAGCGCAAAGAAGATATCCCGCTGTTGGTGGAATTCTTTCTAAAGAAATATGCCGAAGAAAATAGCCGACCCGTGCCGCGCATCACTCCGGAAGCGCTGCGTCCCCTCATGGCCTACTCCTGGCCGGGCAACGTCCGCGAACTTGAAAATGTAATTGAACGCGCCGTCGTGCTCTCGTCCGGCCCCGAAATCAGCATGGACCTGCTGCCCGATTCCATGATGGGACGCGGCTCCTCGCTCACCCTGCACGACCCCCCGTCCGACGCATCGTTATTCGAAATCGTCGAAGAGGTGGAGCGCCGCATCATCACCGAAATGCTCGAACGCTGCAACTGGAACCAGACCGAAGCCGCCGAGCGTTTTCACGTCCCCCTCTCCACTCTGAATCAGAAAATCCGCCGCCTCAATATTGAAATAAAGAAGAAGGGCCGGGGATAGAAGTAGTTCTCAGTTCTCAGTCACACGGCATCCGGCCCCGACCATTGTCTTGTCATCCCGAGCAACGCGAGAGATCTGGGTTTCCGCTAGGTAGGACAGTGATCGCTGACATCCGACTCTGTTATAGTTCCCGAATCGCATGGAACTGACCTCGCCCACGGAGTTCGCGAAGCAGAAAGTCCTGGCGGTTCAGAATTACACCGTGATGACGGCGCAGTCGGTCGCCAACCTGTTTCGCAAACCGGTCTATTTCGCGGACATAATCCAGCAAGCGGACCTGATCGGCGTGGGCTCGCTGCCGATTGTCGTGCTCAGCGGTTTTTTCACCGGAGCGGTGCTGGCAGTGCAGAGCGCAAACACCCTGCAGCGCTTCGGTTCCATCACTCTGATCGGGCAACTGGTGTCGCTCTCCATGGTGCGCGAACTGGGTCCCGTTCTCACCGGCTTGATGGTGGCCGGGCGAAACGCGTCAGGAATGGCCAGCGAACTCGGTTCGATGGTGGTAACCGAACAGATCGACGCCATGCGTGCCCTGGGCACCGACCCCATGAAAAAGCTGGTTGCGCCCCGGGTCGTGGCCACGGTTTTCATGCTGTTCTTCCTGACCATCCTGTCAGATTTTGTAGGTCTGGCCGGCGGATTAGTCGTGTCCAAACTTCTTCTTAACCTCGACGCCCGCCAGTACTGGAGCAATGCCTGGCAATCGCTGGTGTTTGAGGATGTCTTCATGGGATTGGTAAAGCCGGTCCTGTTCGGCTTCATCATCGCCACCGTGGGCTGCTTCTATGGCATGACCGCCCGCGGAGGCACGCAGGGCGTAGGCCGCGCCACCACGCAAGCGGTCGTGGCCGCCTCGGTTCTGATCGTCGTGCTCGACCTGTTTGTCACTCAATTCCTGATGAATGTGTTGTCCTTCAAATAGCCGCATGTCCGCACCCACCTTGCCTCTCGACTCCGCTCCCCCCCCAACTCCGGAAGCGCCCGCCCACGCCATCGAGTTCCAGGACGTGCACCTTGAATTCGAGGAAAATGAGGTGTTGCGTGGCGTTTCCTTTTTTCTGCCTTTCGGCGAAACCAAAGCCTTGTTCGGCGTGGCCGGATCCGGCAAGAGTACGATCCTCAAACTTGCTCTGGGCCTGTTCAAACCCGACTCTGGACGAATTCTGGTGCTGGGCAACGACGTGACCCAAACTCCGGAGGAAGACCTGTTCGCTCTGCGCGCCAAGATCGGAATGGTGTTTCAGGAAAGCGCTCTGTTCGACTCCCTCACGGTCCGAGAGAACGTGGCCTACCGGCTGATCGAGGAACATGGCGTTGCTGACTCCAACATTGAACAGCGCGTGCTGGAGGCGCTCCGCTTTGTCGAGTTGGAACATACGATCGACAAATTTCCTTCCGAGCTTTCTGGAGGCATGCGCCGCCGCGTGGCCATCGCGCGGGCTATTATCACGCAGCCCGAAGTGCTTCTCTATGACTCGCCAACGGGCGGCCTCGATCCCGTCACTTCCAACACGATCATCGAGCTGATCATGAAGCAGCGCGACGTCTACCACACCAGTTCTCTGCTGGTCAGCCATCGCCTGCAGGACGCTTTCATAATGGCCACGCACCAGTTCGATCAGCAGACCAACCAGATGCACGCGTTGCCGCGCGGCCAAGATTGCGGTGTTCCCATGAGTTTTCTGATTCTCCGCGATGGCAAAGTCATATTCGACGGCGACCTTGACCAATTAGCCCGCAGCCAAGACCAGTACATCCAGGAATATATTTCCTAGCGGCCTAAGGAAAGTGATTCCTGAACGCGGACCGGACCAGGGGAATCCATATTTCAGAAACGACGGGCCGGACCACTCGCCGCCCATGAACCGGCCAACGCTCTACCCTCCCGTAGTGCGAGAAGCGGGTCGACTTTCGCGGCCGTTCGCGCCGGTACGTAGCTGGCCAGCAGGGTGAGCCCCGCCAGCAGCAGGGGCGCGCCGACGAGCAAGCGCAAGTCATTGGCACCGACTTTGAACGCATCGGCAAACTGGTCGGTCAGCGCCGATAGTATCTTTGACATCGCGATCGCGCCCAGAAGTCCAAGAACCGTTCCGACAGCTATCAGAGCGACGCTTTCGCGCAGCACCAGCCGCAGCACCTGTCCCTTCCGCGCGCCCAGCGCCAACATGACCACAGTGGCCGCAATAGACAGGACCACTGTAGATCCACGCTACCTGTCCACTGAAGCCCCGCCGATCCCAGTCACCGGGGACAAGGAGAGCAAGACCACTTGTGGTCCAGGAGACCAGGTCTATAGACAAGAACCTTTTAGACAAAACATCGTCAGCGTCAAGAGCCAGCACCAGTTCAGAAACGACGACGACGACGGCTCCTGCGGAATTGATTTCTGGCCTACGATTGATCTCTGGCCTACAAAGGATAGTGGAGTTCGTAAATGCGAAGCCGCAACACTTCTTTGGAACGAGTGCCGATTCCGAGTACCCGATTGTCGGGCTGAGGAAGTACTTTACTTCGCCCAAGGGGTTCGCTATTCACTTGTTGTTGCGAAAAGCGGTCGACCGAGCATCAGCCCGCTGCGCCAGCCTTAAGAAGAAGCGCGTATCGCCGCACATCGTTGGACACGGCACAGCCATGGCCTTGCTTCAGTCTGGCGTCGACATCGCCGTCGTCGCGTTATGGCTGGGGCACGAATGCAATAGAGACCACGAATGCGTATTCGCACGCGAATCTCGCCATGAAAGAAAGGGCGTTGGCAAAGGTCTCGCCGGTGGGAACGCCATTCCCCCGCTTCCAAGGCAATTGACACCTTGCTCGCTTTCTTGGAATCGCTCTGACCGCCGCGCGGGGCGAGCATTAGGATCCCCGCGTTTTTCCGATCTACGGATCCCGCGCCTAGAGGAGTGACCTTGGTAATTTTCTGGGTGGGGTCTTCACTGGTACTTTTTACCATCACCTAGCCGCTACCCACCGGAAGGGCGGTAGCGACAATCCAGTTATGGAAGCGTGGCCGGCAAACCCTGAGGGATCCTCGTTCGCCTCGTCCCCGAACCCGCTTTCGGCCACATGGCAACGATACGGGAGAGCCTGACTGCAGGGCAGGAAAAGAAGATGACCTGTAAGCTCTGGGTTGTGCGAACCTTGCGGATTGTTCTGCTTTTGATTTTCCTTCTGGCATTGCCTGTTTGGGGCCGAGCAGTGGGCCGAGAGCCCACGCCCCCACCTGTGCCTCCCATCGAGTTCACAGTGCAAAGCGGTCACACGGCAGAGATTCAGGGCCTTGAGTACGCAAGTGACGGCAAGTTTTTCGTGAGCGCGGGCAAAGACTCCACCATCAAGCTGTGGTCTCCCGAAGGCACGCTGATCCGCACGATCCGCACCGGCTTCTGGGTAAACTACATCGCCCTTTCGCACGACAGTCAGTTCCTCTTGGCAGCTTCGCGCATCGGCAGTGTCTTCCTGCTTTCGCTCGATGGCCGCGTGGTCCACAAATTTCCCGACATTCCCATGAAGGAGGGGTTTGTCTCCGCGGTCGCTTTGTCCGATGACAATCGCCATGTCGCCATCGGCACCACAAAGGGGCTGGTGCTGTATCGATTCGAGAACGGAGTGGAAGCGCGACTAACTGCGGAAGGCGACACCACCGAAGTCGACAGCGTGCTCTTTGCCCGCAATGGACCGCTGATCGGTGGTCTGGCAGATGGGAAGCTTCGTTTCTGGACCGAGGAAGGAAAGCTTGTCCGAACCGTTCCAGGTCACGATTACTCGATCCAGACTCTCGCGCTTAGTCCGGACGGCAAGACTCTGGCGACGGCCGGAATGCCCAACTTCCTTGCTCAGATCGTCGCGAAGATGAAGCCTGTGACGAAGTTATGGGATCTCCAGGGTAACCCGCTCGGCCAGTTCCCGTCCCACTTCACGCACTGCCTGCGCTTCACGCCCGATGGCGAAGATCTTGTCAGCAGTGGACGCCTGGATAATGCCGTCAACATTTATCGGAGGTCGGGCGAGCTGGTGCGCACGATCACTGTAGGGTCAGCAGAACCCCGCGAGTCTAACCTGGTCGCGCTCGCGCCCGACGGACGCACGCTGATTACCGCGGATGACGATGTTGATCCCCCAGTGCTGGGGATTTGGAAAGTTGACGGCGAGTTCGAACGCGCGCTGCGCGGACTGAGCGGGCCAATGACGAACGTTTCCACATCGCCAGATGGCAACTTCATTGTGACTCTTTCTGCGGATCGCCTCGTTCGAATTTGGTCGATTACCGGCCGGCTCGTCGCCAGCCTCCCCGGGCATAAGGAGTATTCAACAGGGCTTGCCTATGCGCCCAACGGAATGTACTTCGCCAGTGGCGGGGACGAGGTCATTCTCTGGAGCCGCTTCGGCGAGAAGCTGGACCAGTTCACAGGTTTTCGCTACGGCGCTGGCGTGCTCGCCTTTTCGCCCGACAGTCGATTCTTGTTCTGTGGCGACGGGGGAGGCTCGCTCCACATCTACGATACGCAACAAAAGTCGGTCCGTCATCTGAAGGTACATGACGGCCGTGTCACGGCGCTTGCCATCCATCCATCGGGAAAGTACTTCGCAACCGGCAGCGCCCGCGAAGAAGTGCGGATCTGGGATCTCGACGGAAAACTGCTGGGCGAGAGCCGGTTCGTCGAAAAAGCCACACGTCCCGTCAGCGCGGCCTATGCCCTGGCCTTCTCGCCCGACGGAGACAAGCTCGTCGCCGCAACCACAAACCCGGAAAAGAGCCTGCAAATCTTCGATCTCAAGGCGCATCCCCTAGACACCATCAAGATCTCCAATCATTATCAGGGCGGGGCCATCGCTTTCTCAAAATCCGGCCGCTGGCTAGCCGCTACGGCTAACAACACCGTCGTCGTCTGGGACTGGCCGGCCCGCAAGCTCGTTCATGTTCTCAAAGGTCACAGTAAC
>Ga0210406_10000078_pt1 | contig 148935 bp, 103 predicted proteins | sample IncBWC30MmetaG_FD_155454 | JGI IMG/M metagenome (GOLD analysis project Ga0210406, IMG submission 155454) | Forest soil microbial communities from Barre Woods Harvard Forest LTER site, Petersham, Massachusetts, United States - Inc-BW-C-30-M | ecosystem: Environmental > Terrestrial > Soil >... | reverse complement strand
CTCCTTGCGCTGGATTGACCCATGTCTATTTATGCCATTCGGAGGGAAATCTTCAGCCCAATCACGCGGGAGAGTCTACAAGATTACTCCCCTTGCTGTCTGGCTCGACCGGACCCCTGACTCGCACTTCTAATTGCACCCGCCGGGCGGCCTTGCTGCAACAATTTTTACACGTCTTTACACGACTGCAATGCTCCGTGACGGGCTCAAGGACTACTCTGGGGGGGTAAGGGGCGACCGCGCGGAGAGCTCGGCGGTTACGGCCCGATAACGAGGGAGGTCTTATGACTCGGTCGACGATAGCTCCTGCACCGCTTTTGGCCGTACTTTTAGCAGCGTTTGCGGTCGGCTCCGACAGGACAGTGCCCACCTATCGGAAGGGGACAATCAAAGGTTGGTACAACGGCACCGACATGGGGCCCTTTCTGGACGGCAAAGGCGAGCCCCTCCCCCGCGAGAAGACGGTCTACGAATTGAAGGGCATCGACTTCGTCTACCTGATTGACTACTGCGGCGCTTTATTGACTACTGCGGCGCTTTCCAGGCGGGGAAGTTCGAGTTAGGACAAGCCGTGGACTACCGAGTGGATGAAACTTACAAGGATGACATGAGGCTCTACATACGTCGCGACAACGGCAAAGAATACAAGTGCAAAATGGAAGGGAAGAAGGTCTTAGAGGACGCTAAGTCTGCGGCTCTTCCCGTCAAGCCCTAAGAGCTGGAGCCTGGCTAACAAGTAAAAAGACCGGGCCCGATCCATCGTTTTGGTTATTCTCGATGACCCAGGGCCGGCCCAACATCTGTGGAAGTGACTTTCTGTCCGGTGCTTGTGGTTGTAAACACTCCGCCGTTTCAAGTATTAGTCTTCCAACTTGAATACGCGTTCCATCACCAACCATTTCTCGCCCGGTCTGGCTTGGGCTAACGATTTCTGAAACGTGTCCATGAGACGCTCCCATTCCTGGACTCTTGGGTTCAGTTGATCGGCCTTGGTCTTGGCCTCAAACGAAAACGACTCGTTCACCTGCATGATCATGAACATGCGGGTTCCGAGTAGATAGATTTCCATGTCCTCGATGCCGGAGTCTTTGATGCTGCGAGTAATCTCGGGCCAAATCTTTTCGTGATACCGCTTGTATTCAGCGATCAGCCTGGGATCGTCTTTCAAATCGAGGGTAAGGCAAACACGTCGTTTCATTCGACCTCTGTGGCGGGAATGGTTGATGTTGTGTGCGGGTTCGCGGCTGCTTGGGGCCGATATCCCCACTTTGCGAAATAGAATACGTAGGCATGACAAACGAGCGGGGCCACAAACGCACGCTGGATATTCCATGCATCGGAAATCCTGCCCATGATTGCCGGGCAAACCGCGCCTCCGATGATGGCCATGACCAGCAGCGAGGATCCCAGCTTGGTGTAGGGGCCAAGGTTTTTCAGGCTGAGCGCGAAAATCGTGGGAAACATGATGGAGTGGAAAAATCCAATTAACACGACCGCCCAGACTGCCGCCGTGCCAGAAGCGAACAGCACAACGAAAAGGCAGAGTAGCGAACCACCGGCAAACAAACTGAGCAGCCTATGGGGCGCGATTTTTTGCATGATGGCGGACCCGGCAAAACGTCCGATCATGAAGCCGGCCAGGTGCGCCTGCAGGTAGTGAGCGGCCGCTTTTTCATGAGTGCCGGGCAGAGTGAATTCAGCGAATCGAATTATGAAGCTCGCTACCCCAACCTGCGCGCCTACATAGAAGAACTGGGCAATCACGCCTCTGATCAAGTGTCGAAAGGCAAAAGTGCCGCTAAGCTTCGCCTCCGTGGCGGGAAGCCCTTCCGGGCTGGTCTCGCGGATCTCGGGCAGTCTGGTCAGAAAGATGAGCAGCGCCACGAACAGAAAGACGCCTGTGATGACGAGGTAGGGGGTCTTCACCAGGTTGGCCTCGGACACTCGATAGGCCAGCAATTGCTCCGGGTTCATCGCAGCCAGTTCCGCGGGAGTGTGCTCGATGCCGGAGAGAATGAATCTGGAGCCGAGCAGGGCGATCAGCACGGCGCCAGCGGCGTTGAACGATTGCGCGAGATTCAGCCGGCGCTCCGAACTCTGCGCCGGCCCGAGCGTAGTCACATAGGGGTTGGCGGCGACTTCCAGAACCGACTGCCCACAGGCCATTACGAACAGCGCAAAGAGAAAGAATCCGTAGACCCGAACGGAAGCCGCAGGAACGAACAGCATTGTTCCGCCAGCACAGACCAGCAGACCGATCAGAATTCCCCGTTTGTACCCCACTCGCTGCATCAGCCATCCTGCGGGCAAAGCAGCGAGAAAATAGCCGCCGAAAAAAGCCGACTGGATGAGAGACGATTGGAAATCGGTTAAGCCGAATGCCTTCTTGAGATGCTGTATGAGGATGTCATTCAGGTTGACGCCGATGGCCCACAGAAAAAACAAGCTGGTGACTAATACCAGGGGCACGACGTAGCGTCGCTCCGTGATGGATGGAGATGAACTCACTCGCAGATCCTCAGGTCAGTGCGCGATCCAGATGAACGTAGCCGCCGTCGACGAATAAGTGCTGGCCGGTGGTGTGGCTGGACTTGGCGGAGATCAGAAATACGACCATCGCAGCAATCTCGTCCGACGTGGTCATACGCTGCTCCAGCGGAATCTTCGTAAGAATGGTCTTCAGTTTTTCTTGGGAATTCGGAAACGTGTCGAGCCAACTGCGGTAAAGCGGGGTCATGACTTCGGACGGAATTACGGTATTGACGCGAATGCCGTAGGGCAGCAGTTCAGCCGCCCATTCCCGCGTCAGCGCCATAATCGCGCCTTTTGACGACGCGTACCCCGAGGTGCTGCCCTGGCCGGTGACCGCGGTTTTGGAGCCGATGTTGACGATCGTTCCCCGTGAAGTTTTCAAGTGCGGCAGCGCGTAGTGGGCCATGCTGTAGTAGTGGACCAGGTTGCTCTGGAGAGAGGCCATATAGTTGTCGGGGTTCCCATGCTCCAGACCGACCTTGTCATTCCGCCCTGCGTTGTTCACGAGTGCATCGATACGGCCGAAACTCTTCACCGTGTGCTCGACGGATTGGGAGCAATTCTCCGGGACGGCGAGATCGATGGCAATGAGTCCGCAGACAGCGCCTTTATTTTGTAGCTCGCTGCGCAGTTGCTTGCCAGCTTCCGCATCGCGGTCGACAATCACCGGGACAGCACCTTCGTCAGTGCAGGCATGGACAATCGCGGCGCCGATGCCCTTGGCTCCGCCGGTGACGAGGATGACCTTATCTTTTAGTTTCAGGTCCATTCGTTAGCCTCGCAGGTTGAAGAAGCCGCCGTCGATGGGATAGTCCACGCCGGTAATGAATGCTGCTTCGTCGGAGCACAAGAACAAGGCAAGGGATGCGACCTCTGTGGGCTCCGCCATTCGTCCTATGGGTTGCGACTTTGCCAGCTTGTCGAACATCTCCTTCTCGCGTCCTGGATAGTTCTTTTGCAGATAGCCGTCGACAAACGGCGTATGAACCCGGGCAGGTGAAATCGAATTACAGCGGACGTTGTGGGCTAGATAATCCCGGGCAACGGAATAGGTCATCGCGATCACCGCTCCTTTGCTCATCGAGTAGGCGAAGCGGTCCGCAATACCGGACGATCCGGCAATCGATGCCAGGTTCAAGATTATGCCGCCACCGGACCTTTTCATGTGTGGAATGACGGAGTGAATGCAGTTGTAAAAGCCTTTGATGTTTACTCGAACCAGGCGGTCAAAATCTTCCTCGGTCGTACTCTCCACCGTGCCCACATGCGAGATGCCGGCATTATTGACGAGGATATGGACGCGGTCGAGACGAAAGAGCTGCTCGAATCTGCTTTTCACTTCCGACTGGTTAGTCACGTCGCACAGGTAAGAAGAAGCAACGCCGCCAACGCTGGCGATGTGCCGGCAGGTTTCGGCGGCAGTCGATTCATTTAAGTCCAGAATACGAATCACCGCGCCGTGCGCCGCGAATTTCAAAGCAATGGCCTGCCCGATGCCACTGCCGCCGCCCGTGACCACGGCGACTTTACCATCCAACCGGAGAGCCTGCGCCGGGTTATCGCTTTTGCTCAAAGCGAGACGCCTCGTTTCCATGGAATGAAATCTTCCTGGGCTTTCATCTCCGCTTTGGTTCGGACTTCTCCGCTGGCCACTTGAATGACAAGATGGAGAATGCCTTCGCCCATTTGCTCGATGGTTTTTTGTCCGGAGACAACCGCTCCGGTGTCGATGTCGATGATGTCGTGCATGCGTTCGGCCAGCGCCGAGTTGGTGGAAAGCTTCACCACGGGGGCGATCGGGTTCCCGGTCGGCGTGCCCAGGCCGGTCGTGAACAACACCAGGCTTGCGCCCGCGCCAACCTGTGCGGTCACGCACTCTACATCATTACCCGGCGTGCATTGAAGATTCAGGCCGGGTTCGGTCGAATACTCCGGATAATCGAGCACGGCGGCGACGGGAGACGTGCCGCCTTTCTTTGCTGCCCCGGCTGATTTCATGGCGTCGGTCAAAAGTCCATCCCGCATATTGCCCGGTGACGGATTCATGTCGAAACCGGCGCCAACCGCCGCGGCCCGGGCGGAATAGTCACGCATCAATTGAATAAAGCGATTGCCGGCGGCCTGGCTCTTGCCGCGATCGATGAGTTGCTGTTCCACTCCGCACAACTCGGGAAATTCCGAGAGAATTGTTCGGCCACCCAGAGCGGCCAGCAGATCGGAGGTGTGTCCGATGGCGGGGTTCGCCGAGATGCCGGAAAAGCCGTCCGAACCTCCACACTTCAGACCGACGCACAAATCGGCGAGTGGAGCGGGAGCGCGCTGAGCTGTGTTGGCTGCGACCAATCCAAGAAAAGTTTGCCGGATCGCGTCCGACATCAGCGCCGCCTCCGAGCCGCTGCGCTGTTGCTCAAGAATGAACAAAGGCTTGTCAAAGTTCCGATCGCGTTTGCGAATTTCGTCGCGCAGGATTGCACTCTGTGCGTGCTGGCATCCCAGGCTCAGAACCGTCGCTCCTGCCACGTTGGGGTGGTGAATATAACCGGCGATGAGCCCGCAGAGATTGTTGGAATCCTCGCGCGTTCCTCCACAGCCGCCCTGGTGCAGCAGAAATCGCACGCCATCGATATTCTCGAACAGCCGGCTGCGCGGCGGAGGAGCCGCGTCTGCAGGGAAGGCATCAAGATCAACCGTTTCCAGCTTTCCTTCTCGATAGTGTCTTGCCAGTGCCGCGACTTGTCGGCGGTAGAGCTGGGGCGCGGCGAAACCCAGCTCTTCTTCGAATGCTTGCTTCAGAACCTGTATGTTTTTGTTCTCGCAAAAAACCAGAGGAACGACAAGCCAATAGTTTCGAGTGCCCACTTGGCCGTCGGAGCGGCGATATCCCAGGAAGGTTTTGTCCTTCCATCGGGTAACGTCGGGCGGCGACCAGTGAAATTCACCCGACTGCTCGCGGAAAGGCGCGGCCTGGTGTTGAATATTGCCGACTGTCAGCAACTCCCCGGCCGCGATTGGCTTAACGGCTTTACCCACCAGAACCCCGTACATAATGACATTCTCGCCGATGCCAAAGTTTCGCATGGCGAATTTGTGTTTGGCGGGAACATTCTGGGGGAGAGTGTAGGTCTGGCCTTCGAATTCAACTTGCTCGCCGGCTTTTAAATCGCTGAGAGCAATTAAGACGTTGTCGCGGGAATCGAGTTGAAGCAGCTTGAGATGCATTCCAGTTCGGGCGTTTCGCCGAGATCGTTAATTCGTCCGACCATTGTAAAACATCAGTCGCACGATACCTCAGGATCGTGAGGGAATGTTGGTCGGTTCCAGGGAAAGACGGTCGAGCTTCACTCGCCAGACAACCGAGGGCGGCTGTCCCCACAGGGGCGCTTCCGCGGCTTGGAGACGTCGCTGCAGTTCCTCAACGCGCCTCCAGTCGCCAGAATCGCTGCGCGTTGCCGCCGAGAACCCGATCTTGACACTCCGGAGTGTTTTGCCGGAGATAGCTTTTCACGACTTCGATCGCTCTTGCATACGATGCCGCGACCAGGCACACCGGCCAATCGGAACCAATCATCAGGCGGTCAGGCCCAAACCATTGGAAAGCGACGTCGAGGAAAGGGACGATCTGCTGCGCATCCCAATGCTGAGGGTCGGCCTCGGTGACCAGGCCCGACAGTTTGCAGAAGACGTTGGGAAATGCGGCCAGCCGGGATATCCCCTCCGCCCAGGAATCGATCTGGCCACTCTTTATGGGAGGCTTGGCAAGATGATCGAGCACAAAGCGCTGCCGCGGAAACCGCTCCACAAAGTCGGCGGCTACCGGCAGATGTTCGCTGTAAATCAGAATGTCGTATGCCAAATCGAATTCTTCCAGGACGGAAATGCCGCGCAGGAACTCTGGTTGTAGCAGGAAGCGATCGTCGGGTTCACTCTGCACGATGTGGCGGATTCCGACAAGTTTAGGATTTCGAGCCAGGGCCTGCAACTGCGACCGCACGTCCGGCGAACGCAGATCGACCCAGCCCACGACTCCAAGAATCCACGCCGAGCGCTCAGCCAGATCGAGAAGCCAGCGAGTTTCTTCGAGCGTCTGCCGTGCTTGTACCGCAACCGATCCCTGGAAGCCGTTGTTTTTCAGCTCCGGTTTCAGATCCCTTGGCAAGAAATTTCGGCGGAGCACCGCCATGGAATCATCGATCCATTCGTATTCGGCGGGGCTATATTTCCAGAAGTGCTGGTGAGCATCAATGTGCATGGGATCGCACCGAGCCTTATGGTATTCGCGCCTGCTCCCGGCGCACAGCTATTCTGCGAAATAAGTATCTTTCGAGAGAGATACCGGAGCGAATAGTTTCGCCCAGGCCCTGCCGACGAGGACGGTGGTGATTTTAGGGAGCACTCATCAGTTTCGCAATCATCGGCAACAGGTCGCTGCTGAGGCGACTCTTGTCGACGCAACCGTTGGCGCCAGCATCGATTGCGCGTGGGAGTAAGACGGCCGGATCATGCTGGCTCATGATCAAAATCTTGGCGGCGGGAAGTTTTTCCCGAAGAAGACGCGCTACCTCCAGTCCGTTCAGTCCGGGCATGCTTACGTCCAAAAGAATGAGATCGGGCAGGAGCTCCGCCGCTTTCTGAATGGCCTCAGTTCCATCGTTCGCTTCACCGCAGACTTCCCCATAGGCCACGGGTGCCAGAATATTCTTAACCCCACGTCGCACCCATTCATTGTCGTCGGCAATCAGAATTCTCATCGGGTATCAGTTGGGCTGGATGAACCGACCCGGCGACATGGATCGGTTGGACACCGCGGATGCGAGTCAACTCCAGCCCTTCCATCCCAGGCATGGAGACATCCAGGAGCACGATGGTGGGCCGCAAGGCCTTCGCCTTTTCCACGTCTTGGATCCCGTCTGCAGCTTCGCCGCAGATGCGCCACTCCAGGCGAACAGGAAAGCAGTTCTCGAGTCTGACGGCCTCATGATCGTCCACGATGAGGATAGCGCCAAACATTACTAATGCCCCGAACAGTACACCGTACCAATCGGTACCCGGCCAGATCAAACCCTTGTTTGCAGTAAGCCACACGGAAGGAACGAAGGAACGCAGTCTCTCTAACGGCTTCGTTCGACCTCAGATACTAGCCGGAGAGCGAAGAGAACGCATATACAGTGTTCACTGTACTCAAACCGGCTTGTATCGCTTCGTTCTTAATTTAGTTAAGTTTAGGGCAGAAATAAGCCAGCCTTCTCGCCGTCTAGCGGACGAGGAGTCGGCTGGCTTACACCTGTTTCGCAAGACTACTGTTGCGGCGGGGACGGCGGCTGGTCAGAACCGGTGTCGGAATGACGGTTCTGCATCCGTTGTTCGCGTTTAGCCTGCATTTCGTCCCACTTCTTCTGTTGGTCGGGGTCGAGCAGCGCCCGGACCTGTGAATTCGTGCTGGTATGGATATCCATCATTTTGGCGCGGCGATCCTGCTGCGAGAGGGAAGAATCCTGGTGCAGGCTCTCCATTTGCGTGTGTTCGGACTGGAAGATATCCTGCACTTTGGTCTGCTGATCGGACGTGAGGTTCAGATGTTTGGTCAGTTCCTTACTGCGCTGAGCGGGATCCTGCGCGCCGTGGTGCCAACCGCCGTGATCTTGCGAGGGCTGGGATTGCGGATTGGCAGGTGCGCTATCCTGGGCCGCCGCGAACGGCGTGGCGATCGAGAGGGCGCCGGCCGCGAACAGTACGAGCAGGCATTGCTTAAGCATGGGAATCTCCTTTTAAAAAGCGATCGGTCTACATCTATAAACGGAATTATGACGCGGAAGTTGCGGAGCACAAGGGAATTCGCAAAATCTTTGCATAACTTTACGAAGCGGCCTTCATACGAAGCGGCCTTCAAGGGTGGAATTAGCCACAAACTTTTACAGTGCGGCGCCGGGTAGAGCGGTATGATCCATGCAGGCTGGCGCCAAACGCCTGCGTGCATGTATGCGGATTTCCAGTCTTCAGATATCAGTGGTGAAAGGAAGACTGCGTTCCCATTTCGTCTTTCCACTTCTCTTGGTCCTTTATCTGGTCCTGTTTCCTGCGCCTCGGTTGTGGGGCCAGACGACCGCGCCGGCTTCCACGACCGCGGCTGGGCGATCGATTCACGGGGTGGTGAAATCGGGAAACATGCCGATTCCCGGTGCTGGAGTTTCCGCAGCAAATGCCTCCACGACAGAGCAGGTCAGCACGTCGACCGACGTGGACGGCAGTTACTTGCTGCGGATTCCCATGGATGGGCACTATCGCGTGCGGGTGCAGATGGCGGCATTCGCCGCCAGCACGAAGGAGGTGGTGCTGGATGCGGAACATCAGCAGGTACCGGCGAATTTTGAATTAATGCTGCTCTCGCGCGCGCGAGAGGCACACGCTGAACAGCGGCAGACGAATGCGGGCGGGCGAGGGTTTCAGAGTCTTTCGGTATTTCAGAGTGCAACCGGACAGGATGCGTCCAACGCTTCTATGAGCGACGTTTCGCCTTCCGGAATGCCGGTTCCAGGGATTGCGCCGGACAGTGCGACGGAATCCGTGGCTGTTTCGGGAAACACTTCCAACTCGTTCAACACCATGAGTGCGGACGAAATGCAGCAGCGTTTCAGCGACGCCCGCCAACAAGGCGGCGGATTCGGTGGTGGCGGCGGATTCGGGGGGCAGGGCGGCGGGTTCGGCGGTGGGGGTTTTGGCAGGCGGGGTTTTGACAGCAATCGTCCTCATGGATCGATCTATTACGGCATCGGGGATTCGGCGCTGAATGCATCGCCCTATTCACTCACCGGCCAGCCGACGGAAAAGCCGGGGTATGTGCAGAATAGTTTCGGCGCTTCGGTCGGTGGTCCGCTGAACATTCCCCATATCTATCACGGCGGGAGCAAGACTTTTTATTTCATCAACTACAACGGCCGACGCGCGGAAAATCCTTTCGATCAATTCTCGACCGTACCCACGCTGCTGGAGCGGGAAGGCAACTTTTCCCAGACCATGTACACTTCGGGAGCAGAAGCCGGACAATCCGTACGGATTTTCAATCCCGCGACCAACACTGCGTATGCCCACAACACCATCCCTCAAATCAACTCCGCGGCGCTAGGATTGTTGTCCTATATTCCTTTGCCGAACTTGCCAGGCAACTATCAAAACTTCCACTTCGTGACTTCTGCGAACAGCGACAGCGACGATTTAAACCTACGCGTGAATCACACCTTCGGGGCAGCGCCGGTGCGAGGACGACGCGGTGGCGGCCGCAACGCTCCGCGCAATAACTTGACCGTGGGCTTTCACTATCACGGATCGAGCGCCAATCTGACGAATCCGTTCCCCAGCGTTGGGGGAAATACGAATGTGCGCAGCTTCGATGTTCCGGTCTCGTATACGCGCAGCGTTGGAAAACTCACCAACATTGTGCGCGTAGACTTTAACCGCAGCCGGGCGCACACGCAAAACCTGTACGCCTTCACCGAGAACATTACCAGTGCGCTGGAAATTAACGGAGTTTCCCAGAACCCGTTCGATTGGGGGTTGCCTAGTCTGTCGTTTACCGACTTCGCCAGCCTTCAAGACACGACTCCGTCGCTCACGCGAAACCAGACTTACACTTTTTCCGACAACGTCATCTGGAATCATGGCAAGCATACGTGGCGCTGGGGAGGCGATTTCCGCCGGGTGCAAGTCAATACCGAGACGGACAGCAATCCGCGCGGCTCCTTTATCTTCTCCGGGGCGAACACTTCCGAATACGATAGCAGCGGGAACCCCGTAACTGGGACGGGATATGACTTCGCTGACTTTCTGCTCGGATTACCCCAGCAAACCGCCGAACAGTTTGGACAGAACAATCACTTCCGCGGCAATTTCTGGGACTTGTACGCCCAGGACGAGTGGAAGATGCGGGGGAATCTGACGCTCAATCTCGGGGTGCGCTATGAGTACGTCTCGCCATTGACGGAAATCAACAATCGCATAGCGAACCTCGATCTTTCTCCCGGAGTGCTGAATCAGATGCCCCCGCTGGACGTGACGCCGATTCAGCCGGGGCAAGCGGGGCCCAACAGCGGCAAACTCCCGGCCAGCCTGGTGCGGCCGGATCGCAATAACTTCGCGCCGCGCATTGGCTTTGCCTGGAAGCCGTTTTCTAAAACCGTCGTGCGCGGCGGGTATGGCATCAACTACAACACCGGCGCCTATCAAAGCATCGCGCAACAGCTTGCTTTTCAGCCGCCATTCTCCACCACCGCGACCAATATTCAAACGGCTCCGGGAACTCTGACCCTGCAAAACGGATTCCCGCCAGTCACCGCCATCGCCAACGATTATGCGGTGAATCCGAATTACCGGCTGGGCTATGTGCAGATTCGAAATCTGGATATTCAGCAGCAGTTTCGCCCCACTCTGCTGCTGAATATTGACTACACCGGAACCAAGGGAACGGATCTGGATATTCTGGAAGCACCGAACCGAACCGCGACCGGCATTCTTATTCCCGGCGTTGATGCTTTCACTTACGAATCCTCGGTTGCAGATGCGGAGGCCAACGCGGGGTCGGTGCGACTGCGCAAACGGTTGTCGGGGGGATTCTCGCTCGGCGGTATCTACACGTTTTCCAAGTCGCTGGACGATGCATCCTCTATCGGGGCAGGAGCAACCTCGGGCTCGAGTGCGCCGGGATTAGGCGGGGGGGGCACGAGTGCCGGCGGCGGGGGGGGCAGTTCCTCAGGCGGAGGTTCCTCCAACATTGCGCAGAATCCTCTTGCTCTATCCGCGGAGCGAGGGCTTTCCAGTTTCAACCAGACGCACAAATTCACCGCGGATTATTTGTGGGAACTTCCCTTCGGAAGCGACCAGCGTTGGCTCACCGGACATGCTCCGTTGCGCGCCATTTTGGGCGGCTGGCAGTGGAGCGGTGACTGGACGATCGCCTCAGGGCTTCCCTTCACGCCGCGATTGCTGAACCAGATCACGGATGTGAGTCGTGGAAGCAACGGCACGTTGCGGCCCGATGTGGTTCCTGGTCAATCGGTGAGCTTGGCGAATCGGTCGATCGCGGAGTGGTTCAACAAGGCTGCATTCGCCGCTCCACCCATCGGACAATACGGCGATGCGCGCCGCAATAGCATCATCGGACCGGGCTCGAAAGTGTTTGATATGGCCTTTACAAAAATTGTTTCACTCAAGGAATCGCGCGTATTGGAGTTCCGGGCTCAGGCTACAAACATTTTTAATATTCCGAATTACTCTTCGCTGGATACGAATTTTAACTCGCCCACCTTTGGCCGGGTTACCGCGGCTGGGGCCATGCGGCAGTTCACGCTTACCTCACGATTTCGTTTTTAGAGGAACGCTGGTGAGGGATGTTCGGGAAGAGAATCGCCATGATCTTCGCGCCAACCCGATTCGTCGATAAAGCCGTAGCCCTGCTGCTCATGCCCGTGCTCCTGGGTGCGGTGTCGCCCTCGCAGCAGCAATCGGACTATGTGTTTCGCACCGGATCTGAATTGGTGTTGGTGAACGTGACGGTGCGGGACAAGAGTGGAAACTTTGTGCAGGGACTGAAGCCGGAAGACTTCACGATTTTGGAGGACAGCAAGCCGCAGAAGGTCGTTTCCTTTGACGTAGAGAACGTGGATGCGGTGGCGGCGACGGATGTGGCTCAGGCCAAGCCGCGGCAGGAGTCCGCGCCTGCGCCGGCGAATCCGCCTACCTCGCCTGCGGAGGTGGCGAATCAATTCAAGGATCGGCGTCTGATTGTTTTGTTTTTTGATCTCTCTGCCATGGAACCGGACGAGATCGACCATGCGGTTGCTTCCGCCGAACACTATGTCGATACACAAATGGCGCCCGCAGACCTGGTGTCGATTGTTTCGCTGGGAAGTTCGCTGCTGGTGAACCAGGACTTTACCACCGATCACGCCTTGTTGAAAAAACAGTTGGACCAATTCAGTTCGGGCAGCGGGCAGGGTTTCGAAGAAGGCACCACGGGCACCACCGAAGGGACGCCCGATACCGGTCAGCCCTTCACGGCCGATGATACGGAATACAACATCTTCAACACAGACCGGCGTCTGGAGGCGTTGCGCTCGGTAGCGGAAAAGCTGTCGCACGTGCAACAGAAGAAATCGCTCATCTATTTTTCCAGCGGTATGGATCGCACCGGCATTGAGAATCAATCGGAACTGCGTGCGGCGGTGAACGCGGCGGTCCGTTCTAACCTTGCGATTTACACCATGGACATGCGCGGTCTTCAAGCACTGGTGGCGGGCGGGGAAGCACAGAACGCGAGCCTGCGCGGAGTTTCGGCGTATTCCGGGCAGTCGACCATCAACGCGTTGAATTCCAATTTCACGACGCAAGAAACGCTGGTGACGCTTGCCAGCGATACGGGAGGACGCGCTTTTCTCGACTCCAACGACTTCAGCAAGATTTTTAAGGGAGTGCAGCAGGATACGTCGACTTACTATCTGCTCGGCTATCACAGCACGAACTCGGCGCGCGATGGGCGTTACCGGCGGATCGTGGTGAAGACCAATCTTGCTGGGGTGAAGATCGATTATCGCCGCGGCTACTATGCGCCCGCGGATTATAAGCACTCCACGCCGGACGACAAAGAGCGGCAACTGGAGGAGGAACTGGCCTCAGAAATGGCGGCCACCGATTTGCCGCTGTATCTGGGCGTCGCCTATTTCCGCCTGGACGGTAACAAGTTTTTTGTACCCATGTCGCTGGTGGTGCCGGGATCGCAGATTCCATTCGTGCGCAGCAGCGATCGCGACAAGGCAACCCTCGACGTGATTGGGATGGTGCTCGACGGTCAACACCATGCGCTGAACAGAATTCGCGAGACCGTGAAACTCGCAGTGAATACATCGGCCGAAGTGCAAAAGAAGAATGTGCAGTACGACACCGGGATGAGCCTGTTGAGTGGCAAGTATCACCTTAAGTTTGTGGTGCGCGAAAATCAGACCGGCCGCATGGGCTCATTCGAAACCGACATCGAGGTGCCAGACTTGAAGACACTTCCGCTGAAAATGAGCTCAGTGGTGTTGGCCAGTCAGATTCAAACGGTCAAGAAGAGTACGAACCTGAATCCGCTGATTCGCGATGGGTCCGAGATCGTGCCAAACATCACCCATGTTTTCTCGGCCACCCAGCACTTGTTTCTGTACTACGAGGTTTACGACCCGGCGCGACCCGCGGTCACCGAGCCTGCCAGAGCAGGCGCGGAGAACAAACCTGGCATCCGCCTGTTGTCCAACGTCGCGTTCTTTCAAGGTAAAGCCAAGACTTACGAGAGCTCGCTGGTCGAGTTGACGGATTTGAATGCGCGCGAGCGAAAGGCTGCCGTCTTCCAATTAGATATTCCGCTTGCATCCCTCAAGCCCGGTTTTTATACCTGCCAGGTCAATGTAATTGATGATGCCGGAGGGCGCTTTTTGTTTCCGCGGCTGGCGTTGTTGATCCGGCATGAAAGCACGAACGCCCTTCCCTGACCGAAAGCCTTCCCACCCCTTCCCATTTCGAGCGCCTAAAATTTCTGTGAGAAAATATGGGCGCTGTTCGTCGCGCAATCGTTACCGGAAGGTAGTCCGCGTAGGGTTGTCGATTGTCGACGCTTCCCAGACAAGCTTGCGTGCGTGCAGGATGGTTTTGTCGGCCGGTACACACAAGATCCGGCCGTCGATGGCCTGCCCCAGGGGAGGCAACTTTTCTCGCCTGTTCCTTCTCGATGGCGGACAATTATGCATTGCAGGGGCGTCATGAGGAAGCCGTTCGCCTGTTCGAACGCCTGTTAGAAATCCGCAACGACGTCGGCCTCTTAGCGGAAGAATATGATCCGCTCGGAAAGCGGCAGCTAGGGAACTTTCCTCAGGCGTTCTCTCACGTCGGTTTGGCGCAAACGGCCTTCAACTTAACCAGTCCTGGCGGGCAGCCTTGGGCTGGCCCGAAGGCGGAATCCGATCGGCTTTGACTCTGCGGCCCCAGCGCTTGTCGACCTGAGCCGGCGAGGGATGGAGCTGCACGTTCTGAATCGAGGATGCGTCCCAGCCTCCGCCCAATGCTTTGACCAGGAGAACGGAAGTGACCATCTGCTGACCGAGCAACTGGGTCGACAAGCGCTGATTCGTCAGCAGCACCGATTGCGCGGTGATGACATCGAGGAATGTAGTGAGCCCGCCGACGTAGCGGTCGTTAGCGATATCCAACGCGCGGCGGGCGTCCGCGACTGCCGCATTCTGGGTCTGAGCGGCGCGCGATAGAGAATCAAGTCCCGACAAGCTGTCTTCCACTTGCTGAAACGCGGTGAGGGCGGACTGGCGGTAGTTGGCGACCGATTCCTGGTAAGCGGCCTGGGTGGCGGCGAGATTGGCCCGGTTGCGCCCGCCATTGAAGATAGGCTGCAACAAGTCTCCGCCCAGCGACCAGAAAAGACTAGGAGCGCTGATCAGCGACCCCAAGGTGATGCTCTGGAAGCCAGTGCTACCAGAAATGGTGAACTGCGGATAGAAGGCGGTCCGGGCAACTCCCACGAGCGCGTTCTCGTTGGCCATGGCTCGTTCGGCGGTGGCGATATCGGGTCGGCGCTCCAGAAGGTCCGATGGCATTCCCAGAGGTACGGGCGGTGGAACGGTGCGCAACGGTGCGACCGGAATGTTAAATGAGGATGCCGGGTTTCCCGTCAATGCCGCCATAGCATGTTCAAATTGCGCTCGCTGCTGCTGTAGTAGATAGAGTTGCGTGACGGTGGAGTCGAGCAGGGTTTGCTGTTGCGCTACATCCAGGCCAGAGGCTACTCCGCCTTCGTGACGATGGTTTACCAGAGCCATGCCTTGCTGCTGAATTTTCACCGACTCCTGTACCACATCCGTTTCGGCATCGAGTTCGCGCAGGCTGAAGTAGTCGCCGGCGAGTTCCGCGGTCAAGACCAGCTGAACGTTCTCGAGATCCGCCGCCGTGCCCTCGAGGGTCGCGTTGGCGGCTTGCAGATTTTTCCGCAACCGACCGAAGAGATCAACTTCGTAGTTCAGCGCGAATGGAATATCATACAAGCCCTGCGTGACCGCCGGCGCCGGACCTGTGATTTCAGGACGATTCCCGGAATACCGGTTACGCGACGCATTCGGATCTGTGCTCATCGTTGGGAACAGACCCGCAGAAGCTACTCGCGCCAGAGAACGAGCCTGATCCAGGCGATTCCGTGCGGCAGCGAGCGATTGGTTCGCAGCCAGCAGTTGCTGCTCGTAGTGATTGAGTTCTTCCTCGTGGAAAACTTCCCACCACGCTCCCTTGGGAATCGTATCTTTGGGCGCGACCTCGCGCCATGGACCTTCAGATTTCCAGGCTGGAGCAGATGGGACCGGCGGGCGTTGATACCTTGGTCCCACGGCGCATCCCGCCAGGCCCATGCAGGCGCCCACCACCGCCGCTACCAGCCATTTCATGAATGCTTACCTTCCTGGCTGTCAGCCGCGACGTTGACGGTCTGGCCGTTTTCCAGGGAATCAGCGGGATTAATGATGATGCGATCCTCAAGCTTCACCCCGCCCAGAATTTCCAGCGTGGTGCCATAGTCGCGGCCAATCGTAATGGGCCGCAATTGCACTTTGTTGTCTGCCCCCACCACTGCCAATTGCGCGCCTTCCTGACGGAAGAGCATGGCGTTGACCGGCACCGTGACTTTTTCGGCGTTGCTCTTTGTGGAAAAATGCACTTCACCGAAAGAGCCCCGCAGGAGGTGGCCGTCTTTGTTGGGGACATCCACTTCCGTGAGCAGAGTGCGTGTCGCCGGATCAATCGCGTCGGCGGTGCGCGCTACGGTTCCTCTGAACTTCTGTCCAGGGATTTCCGGCAGCGTGATATAGGCCAGCATCCCATTCTTAATGGCGGGGGAGTACGCTTGGGGAACGTTGGTGTACACCCGCAGCGGGTCAACCTTGGCAAGAATGAACAGTTCCACGCCACCCGATCCCGCATTGATGAGCGCTCCCGGATCAACGTTGCGCTTGACCAGCACACCGGAAAACGGCGCGTATACACGCTTGAACGATTCCAACTGCTCGAGGCGGCGAACATTGGCGTCGGCCGCAGCCAGGTTGGCAAGGGCCTGCTGATACGAGCTCGATTGGGTGTCGGCTTCCTGCTGGGAGACGGAATCCGTCTTGCGCAGATTCTGCCACCGATCGGCAGAAATTTTTGCCAGATCCCGTTGGGCGGCTATTTGCTGGCGGGTGGCCCGGGCCTGGGACAATTCCTGATCCACTTCCGGCGTATCGATATCGGCCAGCAGTTCGCCCTTCTTCACGCGGCTGCCAATGTCCTTGTACCAGCGCAGCAAGTATCCGTTGGTGCGGGCGTAAATAGGCGACTCCTCGAAAGCCTGCAGGGACGCGGGCAGCACCAGTTGCTCATCGGGCGTTTCCGCCGTGGGATGAACCACCGAGACTGTAGGGATGGAATCGATATCCGTTTCTTTGGCCAATGCATGCCCGGCGCGAATTCGGCTGAACATACTCGCGGCGCCGCTCAGCACCAGCACCACGACCACCAGCAGGACGATGATCAAGGTCTTGCGCGGTGGGGCTGGCGGAAGTTCTGGAGGCGCCGCTACCTGTGGAGGAGCGTGGTGAGGTTCCTCGATGGACCGATTCGTTTCTAGTTCCTTCTGCATGATTGCTCGCTCGATTTCCTCAATCTATTTCTTAGAATTGCTCATTTTAAGATCGCTCAACCGCTCTCTCCTGTGCCTCTCGACGGCTGTGAACCATGGCGAAGACGCAGGGCACGAAGAATAATGTCGCCACCGTTGCGAACAGCAGGCCTCCGATCACCGCCCGCCCCAGGGGCGCGTTCTGCTCGCCGCCCTCACCCAGGCCCAGCGACATGGGGAACATGCCGATAATCATAGCCAATGCGGTCATCAGCACCGGACGAACTCGGGTGTAACCCGCTTCCAGCGCCGCCGGTATGGCCGACACCCCGACCTGCATGCGATCGCGCGCAAAGGACACCATCAGAATCGAATTGGCCGTCGCGACTCCCATGCACATCACTGCTCCAGTCAGCGAGGGGACGCTTAACGTGGTATGCGTCAACAGCAGAACCCACGCGATCCCCGCCAGTGCGCCGGGAAGGGCGGTGATGATGACGAAGGGATCAAGCCACGACTGAAAGTTGACCACGATCAGGAAATAGACCAGCAGAATCGCCCCCATCAAGCCAATCCCTAAACCCACGAATGAGGAGCGCATAGTCTCTACTTGCCCGCGCACGACAATGCGCGAACCTCGCGGCAAATGGTCCATGAACGGTTGCAGGACCTTGGTCGTATCTTTGGCCACCGCGCCCAGATCGCGTCCTTGCGTGCTCGCGTATACATCGATTACGGGTTGGATGTTGTAGTGTGAGACCACCGCCGGTCGTGACGTGGGCGTGAGTTGCACCAGATTCCCCAGCACCTGCGAGTTCTGCACCGAACGATCGCTGACCGGCATATTCATCAGCTGTTGCAGCGACGTCATGTGGTACTGCGGGGTCTGCACGGCTACAGAGTAAGTAACGCCATTGTCAGGATTGAGCCAGAAGGCGGGCGCAGTCTGAAAACTGCCGCTAAGGGAAACCAGCACGGTCTGAGCAACGTCCAGCGGACTCATGCCCACCTGAGTCACCAGATCGCGATCCATCTCGAGATGCAGCGTCGGCAAGCCGAGCATCTGCTGCACATGCACGTCGGCAGAACCGGGGACACGGCGTAACTTGTTGGCAATCTCCTGGGCGATCCCATAGTTACTCTGCAAATCAGCGCCCATTATCTGAATATCAATCGGCGCGGGCAACCCGAAGTTCAGGATTTGGGTAACAATGTCCGCCGGCTGGAAGAAGAACTCGACCCCGGGAAAGTTTCTCGGCAGTTGCTGTCGCAACTCTCGCACAATTTCTTCCGTTGGACGATGGTGCTCCGTGTCCAGGCCGATCAGAATTTCGGCATCGCTGGTGCCGATTACTCCCGAATTGCTGTAGGACAAATTGATGCTGGAGTTCGGCATTCCGATATTGTCCAGCACAGTTGCGATTTCGCCTGGGGGAAGATCTTGATGCAGGAACTGCTCTACCTCCGCGCATAGACGAGCCGTTTCTTCGACCCGGAGGCCCGCTCGGCCGCGCACGTGTAAACGGATGAGGCCGGCGTCAACCGACGGAAAAAAATCTTCTCCCAGGAAGAACACCCACCCCAGAGAAAGCAGGCAGAATGCGAGAAACACGCCGGCGAACAGCCCACGATTCTGGATCGTGGTTTCCAGCAGTTGGTAGTAGCCGCCGCGGAACCTGTCGAAGCCCTTCTCAAATCCGCGTTGGAAGCGCCCCATGAGACTCTTCGGTCCCGCTGCGCGGTGCTCATGTCCGCGCATGATGTACATCACCAGCGTGGGGATGAGCGTCCGCGAGAGGAAATAGGAGGCCAGCATGGCGAAGACCACGGCTTCGGCGAGCGGCACGAACAGAAATTTCGCGACTCCGGTCAGAAAAAACATGGGCACGAACACGATGCAGATGCAAATCGTGGAGACGAAGGCGGGAACGGCGATTTGTGCTGCGCCATCCAAAATTGCCTGCTTCATCTCTTTGCCCTGCGCCAGGTTGCGCTCGATGTTCTCGATTTCGACGGTGGCGTCGTCGACCAGAATTCCCACGGCCAGCGCCAGACCGCCCAGGGTCATGATGTTGATTGTCTGCCCCAGCGCACTGAGCACGAGAATGGAAACGAAGATCGAAAGCGGGATGGAGATCGAGATGACAATCGTGGGACGCCAGTCTCCGAGGAAAAGCAAAATCATGGCCGCGGTCAGAAGCGCAGCCGTCAGGCCTTCCACGATCACGCCCCGGATGGACGCGCGGACGAACAGCGATTGATCGAAGAGCGCCGTGATCTTCATTTCCGGCGGGAGCGACTGAGACGCGAGCTGGGCCATGCGCTTCACGCCCTCGACGATGGTGATCGTGGACGCGCTGCCGACTTTTAACATCGACATCAGGGCGCCCCGGACGCCATCCATGTGCACGATGTTGGTTTGCGGCGCGAAGCCATCGCGGATGTGCGCCACATCGCGCATGTAAATGGTCGAGCCATTCACGGTTTTGACTGGCAGGTCGTTCAGTTCCGCGATGGTTCGCGGATTGCCGTTCATCTCGACCTGATATTCCAGCGAGCCGATCTTGGCGGTGCCGGCGGGCAGGATCAGGCTCTGGGTATTGAGTGCATTCACAATGTCGTTGGGGGAAAGGCCGTTGGCCTGAAGCCGCGGCAGGTCAAGGTCGACCTGGATCTGCCGTATCTTGCCGCCGTAGGGATAGGGTGTCGCAGCACCCGGCACCGTCGCTAACTGCGTGCGCAGAAAATTGTTACCCAGATCGAAGAGTTGTTGTTCCGGCAGTGTTTGGCTGCTCAGTCCGAGTTGAACAATCGGAGTCGAGGAAGCCGAATAGGTGACAATCAAAGGCGGCGTGGTTCCGGGTGGCAGGCCGCGGAGGATGGTTTGCGCCATGGCCGTGGTTTGCGCCAAGGCCGTCTGGATGTTCGCCGTGGGCTGAAAAAAAATCTTGATGACGCCAATCCCGTTTAACGATTGGGACTCGATATGCTCGATGTCGTTCACCGTGACGGTAAGGCCGCGCTCGGAGTTGGAAACAATGCGGTCGGCGATTTCCTCGGGAGACATGCCGGCATAGCTCCACACCACGCTGATTACGGGGATGTTGATGTCGGGCAGGACATCCACCGGCATGCGCAAAACCACCAGCGGCGTCAACAGAACTAGTACCAACGCCATCACCACAAATGTATAAGGGCGCCTGAGAGCTAACGCTACAATCCACATCTGTTAACTGGTCTCCAACCCGGATAGGGCGAACTTTAGACGTGCCGTCATCAGCGACACCGCTTTGGACGAAGCTTAAGACGGCGCCGACTTCCCAGTATATGAGAATTGGCGGGGGATTCGGAGGCCAACACATTACTTTACAGAGCAGACCTGGTAGATGGAATGGACTCTGCCCATCCCGATCCCAGGTGTGAAAGGCGGCTAGGTTCACAACTCAGTCGCCAGTCCCGATGGTCTCGCCGCGCTTTAGAGTCCGGTCAAAGAACTCGGCAGTCGCCGAGTAAGCCCGTATCCAATCCCTCCACCTGAGGAAACCGTGGATCTCATCCGGGATGACGAGTTGTTCGAAGGGTGCGTGTTGCGCGCGCAGCCGCTGCACCAGGTCCACGGTTTGGCTGAAGGGCACGTTGCGATCATCATCCCCGTGGATGAACAGCACCGGCGACTTCCAGGTACTCACATAGGCATCCGGCGAAGATTCCCACGCCAGCCTGATCGCGGCGTCGGTGTCCGGCGGGCGCAGAGCCAAATTGCCGAAATATGGCCGTTCGGTAAGAAAGACGCTCCAGTCGTGCACGCCGTGAAAATCTACGCCCGCCTTAAACAGATCGGAATTCCGCGCCAGACCCATCGCCGTCAGAAACCCGCCGTAGGAACCGCCCCACAATCCAATTTTTTCTGGGTCAACGTTGGGAAGGGTTTGCAAATACCGTCCCGCGGCAACCACGTCCTTGTACTCCGCGGCACCGCGCCACACGCTGTTGGGGGCTTCTCGAAACGCGCGTCCGTACATCACCCCAAGGCGATAATTCACCGATAAAACAGCGTATCCGCGGCTGGCCAGGTATTGATTCTGGGCGTACGCGTTGTGGTAGTAATCCATGTAATGGAAGCCCAGCATCATCTGACGGATGGGGCCGCCGTGCATGAAGACCAGCCCGGGAACTTTGCCCGGGGAATTTTGCGGCAGAAAAAGTTGGCCGTGCAGCGTGAGTCCGTCTTCGCTCTGGAAAATTACTTGCTTGGGTGTCACCAGCGCGGAAGAAGGAAAGTCGCTCGGCAGCGCCTGCTTGGCAATCATTTCGCGACCATGCGCCCTGACTTCATAGGGCATCGCCGGGGATGTAGCCGCGGAGCCCAGACAAACCATGCCCTTGCCATCCCCGATTTGAACCGGAGACCACTCGATGCTCTCGCCGGTCGTCAAGGCCTCTGGCGGCGTTCCGCCGGATGTTGCTACGCGCCACAAGTGCCGGCGATCAACGTCGCCCTGATTTGACGAATAAATTATCGACGCCTTATCCCCGCTGAGCGTCACGTCTTCCACGTCAAAGTCGCCGGGGGTGAGCGCCGTGGGCGCGCCGCCGCTGGTGGCAATGGAGTACAAGTGGTTGCGCCCATCCTGCTCCGAGGAAAATATCACACGTCCGTCAGCCGCAAAGTTGAGAGAACCATTTTCGCTGTGCTCGGGCAGAGAATCTTCCGGCTTTTCGCCGCTGCGCCACAAGAGGCGACCGGTTGCGGTTACGGAATCCGCAATCCACAGCGACCAGGGCTTGGGGCGCACGGGAATCAGCGGCTGCTTCTGCTCATTTCCGGCGGTGCGCACAAAAACAATCCGCTGGCCATCAGGCGACCAGCGTGGCATGGAATCTTTGTCCACGCTGGGTGCCAGGTAGCGGATGGAGGCGCCATCGAAATCGTATAGAGCGATAAAGCTATGACCGTCACGCTCACTGACGAACGCGATATGTTTGCCATCGGGTGACCATTTCGGCTCAACCGCCGCCCCGCGAACCGAGGCCAGTTCCTTGGCCTGCTGTTTGCCGTCCACGCTGGCCAGCCATAATTTCTTCTTCGCCGACCACAACGCCCACTTGCCGTCGGCCGAAACCTCTATGTCTTCGCAGCCCTCATCCGGGCAACCCATTTCGCCCAGTAATCGAGGCATGGTCTGCTTGGCTCCCAGGTCCAGCGCAAAGACCTGCTGTTTGGCTCCTTTGGTCGAACTATCCGGGTTAGCGCTCTCCTGCGCTTCGTTTAGTTCGCTGCCCAGCGCATAAAGCGCCGTCTTGCCGTCGGGTGTCAGTCGCAAGCTGGCGATGGGCTGGCCATCGTCTGTGCTGTAGTGAGTCACTGGGCGGGCAGTGCCAATAAAGTCGGGGCCGTCAGCCACCCACACATTGCGTATTCCTTTTGCATCGAAGACCCACGCAACGCGGCTGCCGTGCATTGCGGCCACAAGCTCGCTGGGGAAAGGCGAACTCAGGACCTGCTCCAGGGTGAACGGAGATTGCGCCCATGCTGCCGTTGTGCATCCCGGCATGAGACCCAGCGTTAGACCCAACATCAGACTGGGAGCGATCAGCAAGCGAGCTTTGGTAAATCGCATAAGCGGGTAGGTTAAGCTAAGGCAGCCCGCCCTGCCAATAGCAACAGTCGAGTCTGCAATAGTCCAATCTTCGCTCATGCCTTACCCTCGGGTAGAAAGGCAGCGGATAGAAAGACAGTCTCATCGGAAAAGTGGTGTATCATCTGGCAACGTTTTCAGCCTTCGTTGGACCCGCATGACGGAGGGATCCAATCCCATGAAACTTAATAAAGAATTCTTGCAGAGTCTTCCCAAAGTCCTTTTACACGAGCATTTGGATGGTGTGTTGCGGCCGCAGACGGTGATTGAATTGGCCAGAGACGCAAACTACACAGAGCTTCCCACCGATTCCGCGCAACCGCTTTCGGAGTGGTTCTTCCGCGGAGCAAATCAGGGAAGTCTCGCCAAATACCTGGAAGGCTTCGCGCACACGATTGCGGTGATGCAGACCGAGGATGCGCTGCAGCGCATCGCATACGAACAGGCCGAAGATCTGAGTCGAGATGGGATTGTGTATTTTGAAACCCGCTTTGCACCGGTTTTTCACACCCAGAAAGGACTGACCCATCAGCAGATCGTCTCAGCGGTGCTGAAGGGGTTGGAACGAGGACGAAAAGACTTCGGGATTTCCTCCGGTCTGATCATTTGCGCCATGCGCAACATGAACACCTCCCTGGAAATGGCGGAACTTGCCGTTGATTTTCGTGCCCGCGGAGTGGTGGGCTTCGATTTGGCCGGCGAAGAAGGTGGGTATCCTCCCAAGAAGCATGTGGACGCTTTTCACTACATTCAGCGCGAGAATTTCAACATCACGATTCACGCCGGCGAGGGCTATGGAAAAGAATCGATCTGGCAGGCGATTCAGTATTGCGGGGCGCACCGCATTGGGCACGGGACGCGATTGATCGATGATATTGCCGTGGTTGACGGCAAGGCAGTGAAGTTGGGTGACCTGGCGCAATATGTTCTGGACAAGCGCATCCCGTTGGAGATCTGCCTTCTCAGCAATGTGCACACCGGCGCTACGCCCAGCTTGGCTGAGCATCCTTTCAAGATTCTTTATCAGGAGAAATTTCGTGTCACTCTGAATACGGACAACCGGCTGATGAGCAACACGACCATGAGTCAGGAATTTGAAGCGGCCGCCGAGACCTTTGGCCTGACTCTGGACGACTTCGAAAAGATTACGATCAACGCGATGAAAAGCTCTTTTTTGCCCTACAAAGAGCGCTTGGGTTTCATCTATTCCGCCATCAAGCCCGGCTACGCCAGGATCCGTGAATCATCCGCGTCACAGAGGTCTTTCTGAAATTGAGGGAGTGAACGGAGACTTCATGTACAGTCTTGCCAAGCGGTTGGTCTTTGCGCTCGCGCTACCCGCGCTCGGTTCTGGCCATCTTTTTGCCCCGGCCGCGGTGCCTCCGGTTGCGGCGATCCGCATCAAAGTCGTTATAGTCACGATGTTTGAACGCGGCGAAGACACCGGCGACACCCCCGGCGAATTTCAGCTCTGGGTGGAGCGTGAGCATCTCGACCGAATCGTTCCGTTGCCTGCTGGCTATCACCACCTGCGTCTGAACAAGGACGGTGTGATCGGAATGGTCACCGGAGTTGGAACCGCCAAAGCCGCTGCCTCCGTCATGGCAGTGGGACTCGACCCGCGCTTCGATTTCTCCAAGGCATATTGGATTGTCGCTGGCATTGGCGGCGGAGACCCGGCGGATGTGTCGGTCGGGTCGGCGGTTTGGGTAGATCACGTGGTCGATGGCGATCTGGCGTTTGAAATCGATGCTCGTCAGATTCCTGCCAGTTGGCCGACCGGCTACGTTCCGCTGCGGAAGGCCACACCCTACGAGATGCCGGCCGATGGCAGCTACGGGGAAATGTACACGTTGAATGCAAGCCTGGTTGGTTGGGCATTCCACCTCACCCAAGATGTGTCGCTCGCGGACTCTGACGCCTTACGCAAGTCGCGGGCGCGCTTTGCCGGCTTTCCAAATGCAATGAAGGCGCCATTCGTGACCAGAGGCGATACTTTGTCGGCCAGCACGTTCTGGCATGGCTCGAAGCTGGACGATTGGGCCAATGCCTGGACTCGCTACTACACCGCGGGAAAAGGAAATTACATGGTCGCGGCCATGGAGGATTCGGCAACGATGCAGGCTCTCACCTTCCTTAGCCAGGCTGGGCGGGTCGACCTCGAGCGAGTGCTGGTGCTGCGCACGGTCAGTAACTACGACCGCGAAGCTCCGGGCGTGCCGGTGGCGGACAGTCTGCAAGAAATGGTTTCCGGCAACTACTCTGCCTATATTCCGGCTCTCGAAGCGGCGCAGATCGTCGCCGATAAAGTCGTGCGGGATCTGGTGGAACATTGGGGGGAACGAGAATCGAGCGTTCCGCACGCACCGTAAGCGAAGCCGGTGCGGATGCTTCAGCTGGATAAAGCCGCCAGAGTTTCGGCCAACACAAGGGTTCCGCGGACGATGTCTTCAGGGGATGCGTATTCGTCGGGACGGTGACTGTATCCGTTGTGGCAGGGGATAAACAACATGCCAACCGGCGCGATGCGGGCGATGAAAAGAGAGTCATGATAAGCACGGCTGACCAGGGGAAGGAAATTGAGTTCGTGCTTACGGCAAGACTGAGAAAGCGCTTGGATGACTGCGGGAGCGCAGTTTGCGGGTGCGTCGGCGTTCACGAGTTCGTTCTGGATCGATACCTGCCGCTTGACTGAAATTGCCTGACATGCGGCTGCAATCGTGCGCATCACAAGATCGCGGCGCTGAAGATCGGTGTCGCGAACGTCCACACTCAGGCGTACCCGGTGGGGAACGCTATTGACCGCGCCGGGAAAGACATCGCAGATGCCCACGGTTGCGACCGTGTCAATCGCTCCGCTGGAACGCGCGCTGTTCTCAACCGCGAGGATTAGTTCGGCGGCGGCGCAGAGCGCGTCGCGGCGATCGGGCATCAACAACCCTCCGGCGTGTCCCCCCGATCCCTCGATCAGAATACGGAGACTCGCCGGTGCGGCGATTTTCGTAACGATGCCGAGGGGAATTTGCTGTTGTTCCAACAGAGGCCCCTGCTCAATGTGTAGTTCGACGAATGCCTTAAAGTAGCCGTTGGGCAAGTTTACATCGGCGACATCGCCGGCAAAACCAGCTCCGCGGCGAACCTCGTCCAGCGTCGCTCCATCCTGGTCTGTTATTTTTCGCGCTGAATCCGCAGCGAGAGTGCCCGACAGAAGCCGGCTTCCGATACATCCGATTCCGAAACGGGTTGGTTCTTCGGAAGTAAAAACCAGCAACTCAATTGAATGCTTGGGGCTAAAGCCGCTCTGCCGTAACGCCCGGATCGCCGCCAAACCTCCCAACACCCCCACCACGCCGTCGTACTTCCCGGCATTCGGAATGGCGTCGATGTGCGATCCGGTGCCGACTCCGGCCGCGCGCGGGTTCGAACCGTTCCATCGTGCGAAAGTATTTCCGACGGCGTCCTCGCGAACCGCCAGTCCAGCCTCATGGCAACGCGCTTTCATCCATGCGCGCGCCCGGAGATCGGTCGGCGTGAAAACAATTCGGGTCACGGCGGGAGCCTCAGCGTCAGAGAATGAAGCAAGGGTCTCGATTTCAGATAGCAGTTGCTCCCGGTCAATCGTGAGACTCATGGCTGTAAGCCGGCCAGAGGATGCCGGTTCCAATCTTTATAGATGAGATATTTTGCCGGAACCTTGCCGATCGCTCCGAACCACTGCGGACACCACGGTCCCATCCAGATGAAATCTCCCGCCGTCACCGGATACCACGAATCGCCGAGCCGATAGATTCCGCCACCCTCGAGCATAATGAGGCCGTGCTCCATCACATGCATTTCGACCGCGCTCAGCGCCGCGCCTGGCTGATAGACCATTGTGTTCACCGCGAAGTCGAAACCGATCTCCTCCGGCAGCAGACATTTGACCTGCAAACCGGCATCGCCTCCCAGCGGATGCGAAGAGACTGCATCTTCACTTGAAACGATCGGATGTGGAGGCTTCACCGAGTCGAGTGCCTGATAATGTTTCTCGATGACCGCAACACGGCTCATCGTCGCAGCCTCTACTCGGTGAAGCAATCCTTCCGGGAGATACGCGTAACCGCGCTCAGTCAGGGGGCTTGATTTACCCTCAACCTCCAAGTTCAGTCTCCCCTCGATCACAAAAATAAATCGTTGCGCCGCCGCCCTGCCCAACTCCCCGCCCACTTCGAATTCAGCCGTATACTGGGTGAACTTGGCACCGAAAGCCGGGCTGGCGTGCACGATCGCCGAGCACGCCTTCATTCCCGGCAGAGCAGTGCGCACAAAAGTATCTGGGGTCAACAAGCAATGATTCGGCTGTTGTGAGCTTCGTGTCCAGCCAAGATTATGCACGGTTTATCCTTTGGTAGAATTCGGGTTGTAGAATTCGGGCGAAGCCGCCAATTGCTCGAGAAGATGCAGGCCGCAGTCGATCGCCTTCTCGACATCCTCACCGGTGACCGATTCCGCCGGATCGTGGCTGATCCCGCCGGGACTCCGCACAAAGATCATCGCACTCGGAACTTTCTCCGCGAGGATCATTGCGTCGTGACCAGCGCCACTGACCAGGCAATGCGGTTGGCAGCCTGTCTTGACGATGGCCTTTTCTATCTCCCGAATCAGGAACGGGTTCATGGCGACTGCGGGCTGGTTTAACACGGTGATCTCCCGCACCGATAGTCCGCGGCGTGCAGCGATTTCGCGGGCTTGACGAATGAGATTCTCCGCGGCGCGAATGCGAATCTCGTTGGAACTGTGACGAACGTCGAGTGTCAGCCGCGCTTCTCCAGCGATCACGTTCGTTGCTCCCGGCTGCGCTTCGATCTTTCCCACGGTCGCCACTAAATCACGGACCTTCTGCGCTAAGCGTTCTACCATGCCGATCCACTCGGCCGCGCCCGCAAGGGCGTCACGGCGAAGATGCATGGGTGTGGTGCCGGCATGATTGGCGCGGCCCAAAAATGTGAACTCTAATCGGCTTTGTCCCGCGATGGCGTCGACCGGGCTGAGCGGGAGGTTCAATTTCTCCAAGACCGGTCCCTGCTCGATATGAAATTCAAGGTATCCCAGCGTATTCTTGTCCAATTCGGCCTGAGAAATGTTCTCCGGATTCAGTCCAAACTGTTCGATTGCCCTGCGGACGGAGATGCCGCGAACGTCACGAACGCAGAGAAGTTCCTGGTCCAGCCTTCCGACCAAGGCACGGCTGCCAATAAACGGAATGCCGAACCGTGTTCCTTCCTCGTCTGAAAATCCGACCACCTCGATGGAAAAGGGAAGTCTCCGCCCGCGCAACTCTTCGAGCAATGCCACAGCAATCACAACTCCGAGGATGCCGTCATAGGCGCCGGCGTTAGGAACTGTATCGAGGTGCGACCCGATCAGCAGGCGGGGAGGGTTCGGCTCGAGCGCAGGATAAGAGCCGCGGAAATTTCCCGCCGCATCAATTCGCACTTGCGCACCAATCGGTTCCATCCATCGGGCGATTTCTTCATGGCACGCGCGCATCGCTGGCGACAAAAACGTTCGCCGCGTGCTGCCGGCGTCTTCCGAAAAAGACGCAAGCCTTAGGCAGCGACGAATCACTGCTTCCGCGCGAGTTGTGATCTCAGTGGTCTGCACCGGATTATGATTTTCGGGCAACGCGAGCCGCCGCTATGAATGTTCAGGATTCACGTATAACCTTCGCCGCCGCCCAGCCAAGAAGAACGAGGGCAACAAGAACCTCCCATCCGTACTTGTTTCCGTAGGTCGCGACCGGAAAGTGATTGCTGATCATGATAAAAACAACCGGAACCGCCATGAAAGTATTGTGTTTGGATCGCAACTTGGCCTGAGCGCCGAGCGAGGAATCGAAGCTTTTCCCGGCCGCTGCCACCGCGATCATTCTGCGCTGGGAGGGGAGAATTCGGAACCAAACATTGGCGGTCATAATCGTGCCCAAGACCGCCCCGACGTGAAGGTAGGCCGCGCGCCCGCTGAATACATGAGTCAGTCCCCAGGCGAGCACGGCAATGATCAGCACAGAGAATACGGCGAACCCGGCTTCCGACCGGCCCAGGGGCGAGCGCAGCGCCAGATCGTAAACGATCCACCCCCCGGCCAGCACTCCAAGTCCGATGGCAATCCCGCGCGCTTGGGAGATATCGGCAATATCGGGATCGATCAATCCACTGCTGGAATAGTAGACGAGGAAAAGCAGGACCATTCCACTCAGCCAGGTCATCAGCGCTTCCCAGCGGAACCAATGGACCTGCTCGGGCCCCACTTTTAAAGACGTCTGCCGGTCTACGGTGTAGAAGCCGCCGCTGTGAACCATCCATAGGGATGAGCTTGTGCCCACTGCAGCGTTCTTCACGAGTTTGTTAAAGCGGCCGTCCAGCCAGGTGAAATAGTAGGTTTGACCGACCCACATGATCGCGGCAAACACGTGGAACCAGCGCACCAGCAGGTTGAGCCATTCGCGGATTGACGAGGTCACCGTGTCCACTCCATCTGGCAAAAGTTATGCCGCTCAGCTTCCCCGATACGTGGTATATCCGTTGGGGCTCAGGAGCAACGGGATGTGAAAATGCGATTCGCCCTCTTGCCCCTGGAACGTAATTTCAACAATTGGATACAGGGCGCTGACTTTCAGAGCGTCGAAATAACTGCCCGTGTCAAAGATCAGGCGATAAACTCCAGCGGTCAGATTCTCGCTCTCTGGAAGCAATTGAGGACAACGACCATCTTGATCGGTGCGCGCCGAGGTCAATAAGCGCCAATCTCCGGAGCTATTCTGCTTCTCCAGTCGCACAGCCACGTCCGCGGCAGGCTTGCCGCGGACGAGGTCCAGAATGTGAGTCGAGATGCGCTTCATTCTTGCAGCCATTTGCTGAGCCGGATTTCTGTAATCTGCCGCTGTTGCTCAACGGCTTCGTGAAGTTCGGTTTCCGCGTCATTGTTGAGTCGCCGTTGAATAATGTCCAGAATCTCTGCTGCGGACTTGCCCGTGGCGCACACGATGAAGATCCGATGGAAACGCCGCTCGTATTCTCGATTCGCATCAGCCAAGGCGCTTTTGACCGCAGCGTCGGCGTCGGTAACGCTTCGTTGCTCCTCGGTCGACCAGACCACGGTTTGAGCTGATGGAGACCGCTCTAGGGCCGACTCCGATGAGCGTGAATCCCCGATTCGCGGATGACTGTGAAACGCTTGCATCCAGTCTGATCGCGCCAGCCCGTGCCATATCTCGTTCGCTGCCGACAAGAGTGCATCTTTGCCAGCGAAAGGTCTGTGGGCAACCATCCGCCGTGCCCAAGCCGTCGATCCGCAGCAGGGCAGGATCGCTTGTGTGGCCTCGTCGATCGGAAGAAGATTCCATCGCGAAAGTGCATCCGTCTCTGCGTCGGGTAGTCCTCCCTCTGACGCCAGGCGATTCAGAAACTCGATCACGAGATTGCCTGCCACCGCTGCGCGGTACCGCGCGGTCGATCGAATATCGTCAATCGGATGGACCTCGGCAATTGCAGTTTTTCTCGCCAGGAGCAATCGGGCGGGATCGATGGACCGCCCCGTGATGACTTGTTCTGTCTGCCGCAGACGGAGTGGGACGGGAGCAATACTTCCAAGGGCGATGCGAACGTCTTCGACCACTCCGCCGGCAAAGCGCCCCAGCGCGGCGATCGAAACCTTGGAAATGGCCTGCGCATTGCGAGCCCCAACTTTGCGCGCATGGCTGAGATGCCGCGAGAATCGCCGAGGCAGGCACACCGCCTGAATCAGTTCGTCAGGCGCCAGAAGCGTTCTCTTATAACCGGTGTGAAAGGTAACATAGGGCAGCCGGCGTTCTCCTCGGACCGACACCAAGATCAATTCCGCTTCGTACACGAGCAGCGAAGGTAATGAATCCGCTGCCGGCGATGCGTTAACAATGTTGCCGCCGATTGTTCCCCGATTCTGGTTCGCAATCCCTCCGGTCCATCGAGCGGCCGCTGCCAATAGAGGAAACTCGCGGGCCACGACTTCGTGTTTGCGAAGGTCTGTGTAGGTGCAGCCGGCCCCGATCCGAATCTGGTCAGGCGTGATATCAATGCGCCGCAAGTCGGGAAGATTCCAAATGCTGACCAGTTTTCGCGCCGCCAGATTCCCCGCCGCATATTGCACCATCACGTCTGTGCCGCCGGCGATCGGAAGCCACATGCCCGGTTCACTCGCCAGCAGCGACACAATCGTCTGCAAGCTGCCGGGCGCTACCATTTCGTAGTCACAAGGATTCGATCTCATGCGGTCGTCCGCTGGCGAGCCGCCTCGACCACGGCTTCAATAATCTGGTTGTAGCCAGTGCAACGGCAGAGGTTGCCGGAGAGGCCTTCCCGGATCTCCTCCATCGTGGGCTGCGGTTTTCCCTTCAATAGGTGGAAGGCCGCAAGAATCATCCCCGGAGTGCAGATGCCGCACTGCGCGCCGCCGCACTCCAGAAAAGCTTTTTGCAGGAAGTGCAGCGCGTCGCTGCCGCAAGTCCCTCGATTGTGACAATACTTGCGCCCGCCACTTGCAGAACCGGCACAAGGCAGCTATTCACCAGCACGCCATCCACCAACACCGAGCAGGAACCGCACTCGCCTTCACCGCATCCCTCCTTCGCGCCCGTCAATCGAAGCTCCAGTCGCAACACGTCGAGCAGGCGCTCCAGGGGATGAGCGCTTACCTTTTTCGGCGCACCGTTGACCGTGAATGAAATTTCGGTCTTGGCGCAGCTCTCGCGAGAATTCGTCATCGTCCCCCGATTCTGGAAATAGCGCTATTCTCCTGCCGCGATTGAGCGAGCCCGTCCATAATATCTTCCGGAAGCAGAGGAATCGAATCAAAGGAAACGTCGAGAGCGTCTACGACCGCATTCACGATTGCCGGCGCTGGGCCGTCCATCGGGAGCTCACCGATGCCCTTCGCGCCGTACGCTCCGTGCACATTTCCCAACTCTTCAAAGAACACGCGAATGTGCGGCAAGTCGCTCGAGGTGGGCATGATGTAATTGGTCATCTGGCCATTCTGCATGCGTCCATTCTGCCAAACTACTTTTTCGTAAAGGCTGAATCCAATTCCCTGGGCAACTCCACCGATGATTTGTCCCCGCGCCAAAACAGGGTGCAAAACTTTGCCAACTTCCTGGAGGGCGACGAAATCGTCCACCGACACGCCGTAGCTGATCAGATCAACGGTGACTTCGGCAACGTAAACCGCCCAGGCAAATGTGGCGTAGGCTTCGCCTTTATATTTTTCATCATCCCAGAAAATGCCGGCGGGCGCCTCATAGCGGGACCAGCAACGGAATCGGCCATGGGTCGCGACATACCGCTGGCAAGCTGCGCGAAACTCATCCGGAGAATAGCCCGCGCGCAGCAGATTGGAGGAAATCAGAGTCTGTGCAATCCCCAGGGCGGCGGACTGAACCAATTTCCCCACCACCATCGCCGTGCGGGACGCGACCGTGGGGCCACTATTGGGCACCTGCAGGGTGTCGGGCTGTGCCATGCTGACACTCTCGTAGGGCAGACCGAGAGCCTCAGCCGCAATCTGGCTCAGCACGGTGTTGGTTCCTTGGCCGAATTCCGTGCTCGAAACCAGCACGCGAACATTGCCGTCGGCACAGCCTTCCACCCCGACAATTGAACTCAGATAACGCTCGCCCGAGCCCGTAAATCCGGCGCCGTGCAGAAACGCCGCAATGCCCAGGCCTTTCCTCGAAGTGCCAACACGGCTCTGCTCTCGGAAACGCTGCTTCTTGGAGTGATAATCCGAAACCTCCAAGGCGCGGTCCAGCAACTTACCAAGATTAATCGGCTCGCATATGACCTGCTCCGTGGTAGTGGCCTGCCCGGGCTGCAGAAAATTTCGCCGCCGAATCTCCACCGGAGAAAGGCCTACCGCGTGCGCGATTCGGTCCATGTGCCGCTCCATCGCAAACAAGCTCTGCGGTGCTCCAAAGCCCCGAAATGCTCCATGCGGCGGTGCGTTGGTGGCAACCGCCTTGGCGCGGATACGAACACTCGGCCAGTAATAAGGTCCCCCGGCGTGAATCGCTCCGCGGGAAAGTACCACCGGCGACAAGGTCATATAGGCTCCGCCGTCGATGGTGAAGTCGATCTCTCCTCCGAGGATCTTTCCCTCCCGGCTGACGGCGGTCCGGTGACGGGTGCGCGAAGGATGCCGCTTGGTAGTCGCCGCCATGTCTTCCATGCGGTCATAAACAATCTTCACCGGCTTTCCAGCCCTAATCGCCAGCAGCGCGGCATGCGCGGCGATCATCGAGGGATAGTCTTCCTTGCCGCCGAATGCGCCTCCGGTCTCCATCTGCACGACACGAACTTTTTCCGCCGGCAAATTGCACAGCGCCATGAGCGCCTTGTGAATGTAATAAGGACATTGCAGCGACCCCCAGACGGTAATCCCCCGGGCCGAGTCAAAAGCCGCGATCATTCCGTTATTCTCGATGTAAAGCTGCTCCTGTGCGCCAGTCGAATACTCGCCTTCTACGATGTAATCGGCCTTCTCCCAAACTCCAGCGAGATCGCCTTTTTCGATCAAGTAGGCTTTGAAGATATTGCCTTCGCCCCATACGACTCCGGAACAGCGCTCACTCTCTTCCATGGTGAAGATGCCGGGCAAAGGCTCGTAATCGATGGATACTGCCTTAACCGCCTTCGGTAGAAGATGGCGGTCCGGATGAGCCAGCAATAGAATCGGCTCCTCGGGATGGTTGATGAATTCGCTGGCCAGGCAGGGCTGATCGTCGCCAATCAACGCGATGCAATTTTTGCCGGGAATATCTTTTGCCGAAACGATCACGAATTCATTCCAGTCGATGCCCGGACCGAAACGGATATTCCTGATCCGGCCGCGCGGAATCTGGCTGCGAACGGTTGTTCCGAACAGCATGTTGGGCAGAACCATATCGTCGATATACTTCGACCTTCCGGTTACTTTGTCGCGCCCTTCCTGGCGCGGAACCGACTGGCCGACGATGTGATTCGCGCTCATCTGATCGTGTTCATCCGTTGTTCAGGTGACGATGTTCATCGGATTGTGTTCATCCCACAATTGTCATCTATATTATTCCGAATTATTCCGACGGATCTTCGGCAAGAATGCGCTCGACTCCGCCAGCCGGGAGCGGCACGCCCGGAGCCGCGGATGGGCTAGTGTATGACAGACTGGCCGCCAATGGCGCGCCAGCGGGATGGAAAGGTTAGGTGATCGATCGAGTGCTCGTAGCTATCTCATACGTGGTTGTGGGAATAGTTTGGAAAGGCCGCGGCTTCAGCCCGCCCGCTCGGTGCCGCTAATGAAGCCGGTTCTAGCCTCTGAGACCTCCCGCAGGTTACTCCTTGGAGTAATTTAGGAGATGGTTTGCCCGGTTGGCGGTGCATTCCCGCCCCACTGGCGTCCCGGGAAATTCTCCTTCAGCGAAGACAGCGTTCCCGCGCAGATAAGTGGCTTTCGCCATCCCGTACAGCGTTTCTCCCAGATAGGGCGAGAGGGGATGGCGATAGTGCAGTTTATCTTCGGTCACAATGAATTCTCTGTCAGCGTCGAACACAACGAAATCCGCATCGTAGCCGGCGGCGAGGCGACCCTTGCGCGCGTCGCTACCGGCTAATCGAGCCGGTGCGGCTGACATCCAACCGGCCAGATCGAGCAAGGTGAATCCTCGTCGGCGGGCTTCAGTCCACATCAGTGGCAAGGCCACGGAGAGACTTGCAATTCCGCCCCAGGCGGTCAGAAAATTTCCTTCGGAAATCCGCTTCATGGCTGGGGGACAAGGCGAATGGTCGGTAACCACCATGTCGATCGTTCCCTCTCTAAGGCCGTCCCACAATCGATCGCAATTCTCACGGCTGCGAATGGGCGGGGCGCATTTACTCAGCGTTGCCCTGTCAAGGATCGTTTCCGCGGAAAGATGCAGATAGTGTGGACAGGTTTCCACGCTCACGGGAAGTCCTTCGGCGCGTGCAGCGCGCAATGCAGGAAGAGCCAAACTCGTCGAGAGATGGACGACGTGCAGACGAAAACGATATTCACGGCACAGCGACAGCATCATCCGGATGGCATCCAGTTCCGCTTGGTCTGGCCGCGACTGCAGGTAAGTCGAGTAGCGGCTCCAATCGGCGTTGGTCAGTGCGTCCGTCGCCCGCTCGATGGCGCCGGGAAGTTCCGCGTGTACGAGAAGCGGCAGACCGGTCCGAGCAATGTGGGGCAAAGCCCATCGCAGTTGTTGCTCGGTGACCATGGTGAAACCATCGATCCCAGGATGGATCAGAAAGCACTTGAATCCACGCACGCCCGCGGCGGCGAGCGCTTCGATATCGCTTTGATTGTCGTGAACCACACCGCCCCACGCCGCCCAGTCGACGCGGCATCTGCCTTGCGCCGCCGTGCGCTTGGCCTGAAGCGCAGCGACGGAAGTTGTTGCCGGAAGACAATTCAGAGGCATATCGACCAGCAGCGTGAATCCGCCTGCCGCCGCGGCCCGGGTTGCTGTTTCGAAACCCTCCCACTCGGCCCGCCCCGGATCGTTGATATGAACGTGGGAATCGACCAGTCCCGGGAGGATCGCGGCGTCGCCGAAATCATTCGTTTTGTAACCATCCGGTACGGCATGGGGGGAAACGACCGCCTGGATCCGCTCTGCTTCGACGAGAATGGCCGCGGGACGGATTCCCTCTGGAGTGATCACTCGTTGAGCGCGAAAGGCTTGCAAACTCAAAATGCCGGCTCCTGGGGTGACTACAGACAGAGTACATATCATCACTCCGACTTACCCTGCCACCTCACCCGATGGAAACACATTTTACGAGATTCCGAATCCCAGCTTATACTCGCTTGTCAGCCAAGCGGTTGCGCAGATCCAGGTCGACTGGGTTGTGATTGGCGGATTTCTGAAGCAGTCGAGCCCTCGACATTACGCATCGATAGAGTCAAGGCATGGACAATACTTTCATGGCGCGTGCCATCCAACTCTCGATCGACAACGTCCAGTCAGGACGAGGTGGGCCCTTCGGCGCGGTCGTTGTAAGAGATGGGGCAATTATCGGCGAGGCCGCCAATCAGGTCACTTCAACGAACGATCCCACCGCTCACGCGGAAGTGCTCGCTATCCGCGGTGCTTGCCAGAAACTTGCCACGTTCGATCTGGAAGGCTGCGAGATCTACACTTCCTGCGAGCCGTGCCCCATGTGTCTGGGGGCAATCTATTGGGCGCGGCTGGCTCGCGTTTACTTTGCAAATGCCGACGCAGATGCTTCCCAAATCGGGTTTGATGATTCGCTGATTTATCGCGAGATCGCGCAACCGCATTCGCAGCGCAAGATCCCCATGATTCAGATGATGCGCGAAGAGGCGTTAGCGGCGTTTCGTGCCTGGGAAAGTAAGCCTAACAAAATCGAGTATTGATATTGAGTCGTTCGAGCGGCCACCTATCGCCCAATGAAGGCATGAAAGTCGAGCGAGACTGCCCACAAAAACGGCGCCCTTCAGCTTAGTGCAGTTTTAACTCGTTGTAGTGGCTGAAATTCGACAGCTTGATCTCGTCGCCGCCCGGCAAGTAGAAGCCGAATTTACCAGTGCTCACATTGCCGCCAGATGGGCTCCAGGAGTCGAGGGAAGCCCAGCCATTGCCTTGCTGTATCTGGTGCACGATTCGGTTGGGGGTAACCGCGATCTGGAACGTCCGAGCTTTTTTCTTGTCACTTTTGAACGCAAGTTTGACTTCGTCTGTTTTCTTACCGTCCCGCACTTCGCTGCGAGAGAAAAAGTTTTCGTCCATCTGGAACAGTTCGTAGTTGCGGTCATCGGTGTAATTGAACACCCACTGAAGAAGTTTTCCCTTGTCGAGAATGGCGCTAAATACGTACGTTCCCACGGTGGAGGTGGCGTTATTCAATAAAAAGCCTCCGCCGCGATGAACGAACCAGCCCTGATTGGACTTCCAGCCCGAGGCATCGGCAAAGTCCTCGATCCCGCCGGGCGCAAGAGAGAGAGGACCAATCGTATGTTCGCCGGCAACTGCTTCCAGGGGGGCCGAGCGGGGGAAGTTCCCCACGCGAGCCGTCAGTTGATAGGTCCCCGGCGCCACAATAACAGGAGTGCCGCTGACAACGCTGGTTGGGGCCTCTCCATCTTTTGCTAGTGTGACCACCGCATCAACCGGCGAGAATGTGATCTTCAACTGGCTCATCGCCGAGTCCATAGCCACTTCGGAACCGCTCACCGTAATGGTTGAACCGGCCAGGAAACGCTTGTGTAGCGTTTTAGGATTAAAGCGGTCGCGGCGAAGTTCAATTACATGCTCGCCGGGACTAACGGTTGGGTAGCGCAATTTGCCATCCGCTGATAGCGTTCCAAGAACCACTCCATCCAGCAAGACCGAAGTTCCCGCGGCTCCGCCGTCGATGGCCAGAGATGCGGCGTGCGGAATCGGCGTCAAGGCGAAGTTCAAGCGGGCGAGGTCCCCCTTGTGAACTCCCGCTTGCTGTTCGGACGGATTTTGGAATCCGTTTTTCGCTACGCGAACCGTGTAGTTCTTGGGCGCCAGGTTGGAAATTCGCAGTTGGCCACCCTTGGTGGTCCCTTTTTGCAGTTGGTTGTTCAAATAAACCTGGACGCCGTCCTCGCCCGTCACGACCAGAAGAGTTCCAATGTCCTGATCCGATATCAGGAAGGTCGTGAGCGCGGGCGCTGTGCCCACATCGATGGCGACGGTGTGACGATCACTACCTTTGGTTAGGGTCAATTGATGCGGACCTGCTGAAACGCCAGGGATGTCGATACCGTCCTCTTCCATCGCGGCATCGGGCTGGCTATCCAACGAGACCTTCGCAGGGGACTCGCTATAGTACACATGCAAATGGTTCGCGGAATTGCTTACGGCAACCGCGTGCATTCCCTTGGCGCTGAGCCGGCCGCTGATGACTGGCAGCGCGCCCCCATCCGCAGTGAACGTAAACGAAGCTTCCGCTTTTGCTCCGGCAAATTTTAGGGTGTGCGGTCCGGGTGCGAGATTGTTCGCCGTCCATTGCCCACCATCCAGGTCGAAGGCAGGTTGGTCATCCAGCGAAACCTTGCCGGCGCCCGTATCGGCGGCTAGCTTCACGACCGGCAGGGCTGGCAGCAACGGCAGATCGACGGCGCCAGTCGCACCCGAACGTGCTTCGAATTCGTTGTGGGCCGTTTGATATCCGTCCAATTGAGCTTCGATCTGGTAGGTGCCGAATGGCAGGAGAAGGTCGAGGTCCGAGGTTCCTCGTACTTCATGATTGATCCGAATGGTGGCGCCTGGCGCAGTGTGGATGTGAACCATCATCGACGCCAATGCCGGCGAAGGCTGAGTCGAGCGATGATGAATGACCTTCACCAGCACCAACGTCATCGCCAACAACAACACCAAAACACCACCCGCAACCGCCGCGATCTTTTGATTCGCCTTCTTCAGCTTATGGAGCGGGTTAGGAAGAGAGCGCACACGGTTTAGAAGCGGCCCCGCGCTGGGGATGGAAGCCCATCGTGCTTGCACGGAACTGCGCACACTGGCGAAAGAGCGAGCAGCACCGGAAGCCAGAGGTGGGCGAGAGGTGCTACTCTCGGTGGTTGCCGGCGCAGCTTCGGACTCGATCTCCATGGTCTGCAGCGACCGCCCAGAAGGTATTTTTGAGCTGAACGGAAGATTCGAGGGATGAGGTCGAGGCGTATTGGCCACGGCCCCCGGCGAGAAAAGCAGAGTCGCGCTGGGCATGCTTACTGGGCCCGCAGCAGTAGCATTCGGGACTTTTGGCTGAGCCGTCACCGCGGGCTTTGCCAGCTGATCCAGGCTGCCGGCAAGCGATCGAATTTCCGCATCGTCCGCATAACTTGCAGCCAGACCCTTTGCTCGGTCCCGATAGGATCGTATGGTCGAGAGGTCGGAAACCTTTTCGGCTTCACGCTTGAGATGGCGTAGTTCTTCCAGGGTACGGGTGCGTGCTTTTACGCGCTCTGCCTCTGCCATCTCACTCTGGAGGTTCTCGCGGGTCTGCAGCAGGCGCTTCTCATTGGGATAGGTAGCCAGGGCCTGTTCGATCTGTGCCAGTGCGCCCGCGTAATCGCCTGCGCCTCGGAGTCGGCGCGCTTGTGTGAAACATTCATTCACCAGATGATCGCGCTTCCGATCGAGCACCACGGTTTGCAAATTCCTCGCCAGGGGATGTCCGGGGTTTAGCTCGAATGCCTGCTGGATGAGGTCTTCCGCGGCCTGCCAATCGTTTTCCACAAACTGCTGCGCTCGTTCGATCAGCGTATTAAAGAGAACGCTCCGAGGAACCGGGTCCTTTTCGTCGATCTCATGAGCTTGCCGCAAAAATTGAACGCCGTCGGAGAACTGACCCTGAGAACATAAAGCCTGTCCTTCGGTCATCAGGCGCTGCACTTCCGTGGCCTGTCGGAGACCCGCCTCCACCGCCTTTTTCAGTTCGGCCAATTCCGGGTCATTGGGAAATTCGGGTTCGGCTTGTTGCAATAACTCCAGGGCTCGCGAATAGGAAGCGGACTTCAGGCAGCCTTCGATCTGCTCCGCAAAGCGAGTCTTAGCCTCGATCCGCGATTGATTTTCGCGCCGTTTCTCTAAGCGCTCGATCTCGAAATTCAAACCCGGGTAACGGCTGTAGATGGTGCGCAGAATTTCCCAGTCGCCGAGCGCATCGCCGAATTGTCCCTGCTCTTCGTGAAAATGAGCTCGGGCCACGATTGAGTTCACCAGGTCTCGCTTGTCCTCAACCAGACGCAGCGCGCGCTGGAAATGGATTTCGTCCGGGTAAGCCTTGAGCGCTTCTTTCAGTACGCCAACCCGGGTGTCGAGATCGGGCTCGCCTTCCACCTGCCGGTCTACGGTGGCGATGAAAGCCGAGAGCTCTTGTCTTTTCTGTTCTTCCAGGTCAAACTTCAGCGCCTGAAAAAGGGCGTTATTCGGATACTTGGACATCCAGGTGTCGCACAGCTGCAAAGCGTTGCTGAGATTGCCGTCGACCCGATGCTTGCACATTTCCGCATAGGCATTGTTCAGGGCATCATGTTCGGAGCGAACCTGATCGTAAAGATTCTGGTAGCTGGTTCGTTCCGGGCTGGAGGAATCCGGAGCTCGCCGGTCCAGTTCCAATACCAACGCCAGCTTGGTCAGGGCGTGGCTGATTTCCCCTTGTTGCCAGGCGTCCATGGCAGCATGATGCAATTGTTTTTTTTCCTGACGTAGCCGGTTGTATTCCTGTTCCTGGCGGTCCACTTCACCCAGCAACTGCATGGCGCGCGCTTCGGTGGGCTTTAACTGAAGCACATTCTGTAGTCCTTCGCGGGCATGAAGATAGGCGTGGTTGTCGATATGCTGCTGGGCCAGACGGTACCAGTTCTCGATCTGGCGTTCGCTGCGCCGGCTTTCTATCTTGCTCTTTAAGCCGATGGCCGCTGCGTTGCCCGGCTCCAATTGCAGAATTTCCTGAATTTTCTGCAGCGCAAGAGGATCTTCGTCTTCCTCGAAGCGGGCCTTCGCGCTGCTCAGCAACTGAGCGATCGTTTTTTGCCGCACCGATCGGTCGAGCTGCCGGCGCAGCAGCGCAATGGAGTTATCAATGTGGCCCTCCGCTTCCAATCCCGACAGAAGCTCTCCAGCGTACTGATGATCGCCTTCCTCCAGGGCCTTGGTAGCGCGTTCCAGCCGGGGACGAAGTTGGGCGGCGTCGAAAAATTCGATGGGCTCGTTGCGCAATGCTTTGTTGAGACTGTCGCCGAAGTCACGCGCACTGGAGAAGCGGTGCCAGGGCTGTTTCGCCATCCCCTTATGGATTACGCGACTAATCGACTCATTCACTTCGGCATTGAGTTCCGACGCCGGAGGAGGAACCTGATTTCGGATGGCGTCGACAATCTCCTCTTCGTTGGCCCGGCGGAAGGGATGCCTTCCGGTCAGCGCTTCGTAGCTCAACACGCTCAGGGAAAACAGATCCGAGAGGCCAGACAACGGCTTACCCTCGATCTGCTCGGGCGACATGTACAGTAGAGTGCCCTTTAATCCCACAGTCGTGTGCACATTGGTCATGTGCGCCACACCGAAATCGATAATTTTTATCGAGTCATCTTCCATCACGAAGATGTTGCTGGGCTTCAGATCGCGGTGCACCAAACCGCGCTCGTGAGCTGCTTGTAATCCGCGGCAGACCTGCGACATCATCCCAATCGTGCGCTGTGCCGTCAGACGGTGACGCGCATTGCGGATCAGGTTATCGAGGGTTGTGCCCGGCAACAGGGGCATGACAAAGTAAGGCTTCTTCTGGCCGTTCTCGTCAAACTCTCCGATGTCGAAAATTTCGACGATGTTGGGATGGCTCATCGAAGCCAGCACGTCGGATTCTTTGTAGAAGAGTTGGAGGGAGTTGGCCTCGGGGGCGTCGCGCAGAGTCTTGAGCGCAACGTCCCGGCGAATCACCGTGTCATAGGCTCGATAGACCAGGCCCATACCTCCCTGGCCCAGAACGTCCTTTACATCGTAACGGCCAGCTAATTTCTGCGGTAAGACATGGGTAACCATGACACCCCTTCGAAAAGGCAGGAGTTTCTCAAGAAAGTTCTTGGGGGGGAATGCTGCCCCACGGCGCTAACCCAGCCGGGGAGCCTTCAAGGGCGACAGCCGCTTGAAGCGACACGGACAGCCATCTTACCCCAAAAAGCATGAATTCGGACGCGAAAATAATCCTTTTAATTGCACAGACATAGCAGTTTCTGATGCTCCTACGATGGTGCATTTTTCCGCGAAAGCGTTTCAATTGACCTTCCCCGGCCGTCCGACCTAACATTCCCGCCATGCCCGAATATTCGGTCAGCGACCTGGCCAAAGAGGCTGACCAGAAGCCCCGCGCAAAGGCAGCATACCGGGTGCTGTACGACGGGCAATGCGAGATTTGTCAGGCTTGCGTCTCGTGGTTGAAAGCGCTCGATGACAAGAACAAAACCATCTGTCTCCCCATTAGCGCAGAGATTCTATCTACAGTCGACTCCCGGCTCGGGCTGGATGAATGTCTGCGACAATTGCACGTTGTCAGCCCCGAAGGCTACATCTATGTCGGTTGGGACGCGGTCAGTTGTTTGGCGCGTTTGTTCCCTTCCACTTGGCTCATGGGAGCGCTGGGACAGCGATTCCCCTTCGGCAATCTGGGGCGTCGTTTCTATGGGTTCGTCGCTAAAAACCGCTATTCGCTCAGCAAATGTCGCGGTGGTGCCTGCCATATTGCAAAACCAGAAGCGGTGCGACGGCAAGCCCGATTCGGCACGTTCTGGTCATGCTACACACTGGGTTTCTTCATTCGGTTGCCGCTCGTCCTGTGGGCGGGTATCAGGGCTGCGGTGCAACGAGCAAGTATTTTTGCTCGGACGCACCACAAGCGACTCGATCTGCTGAACGGCAAGCTGACCATTCTATTTCTGAATGGCATGCTGCCCAACACGGTTCCGCTCCTATTCGGGGAACTCTTCACAACCGTACTCTACGATGGCGTTGCAATTGATCCGGGCTCGCCCAAGATGCGCAGCTCGCTTGCCCGCCACCTTCAGCGCTTAAAGCCGAAAATCACGAAGGTCATAGCCACCCATGCCCACGAAGAACACGTCGGAAATCTTAATTGGCTGGCCAAACTTACCGGCGCTCCGATCTACGTTTCGGAGATGACCTCCCAATTCCTGCGGCCATTTAAGAAGCTTCCGTGGATACGCGCCGCTGTCATCGGCCAGCCTCCGAACTTGACGGGATCTTGCTGTGCGTTGGGCGAGAACGTGGATACCGATTCCGGCCGCCTGCAGGTGATCCCCACCCCCGGCCACTGCGACGATCACATCGTTCTTTACGATCCCAAGCAGAAGCTGCTGCTCGCGGGCGACGCCTTCATGGGCAGCTACTTCGCAACCCCCAATCCGGATGTCGATAGCCGGAAGTGGCTCGTGAGCCTCGAACGGCTCATGGAACTGGATATCGAGATTCTGGTTGAGGGTCACGGCCACATTCATACGCTGAGGGCTGACATCCCGGATTTCCCTGGCGTGGTGATCCGCGAAGACCCGAAGGTCGCGGTATTGGAAAAATTGAATTACTTGCGCTGGCTGCGAGAACAAATCGATGCCGGGTTTCAAGAAGGTCTGCCGGTGCGCGTCATCGAGGCCAGCTGCTTTCCCTGGGGACAGCGTACCTCATGGGAAAGTTGTGCCACTGACGAATGCATCCGGCTCCTCAGTCTCGGTCACTTTTCCCGCACCGAACTGGTTCGCAGCTTTGTCCGGATCGATGGCAACCCGCTTCCAACCGTCTACGAAGTGCGCCTGTCTGGAGAAAAGTGACATCCTCACCGGTTCGCGAACCGAAACAGACCGCGCCCGAGGTTGCCCAGGGCTCCTCGCGGATTGGCTGGCTTCCCATCTGCGTGTTTCCTTTGAGCTCGGTTGCTTGCCGCCAGGATTCGAATTGTGATCGACGTCAAAGCAATCCAAGGCTTCTGAGGTCGGGGCGTCGGCTGTGATTGTCTTCCCGGAAAGGGCACCATCTTTCGAGGGGCGTGGAGAGCCCCACGAATGTGATTCGAACTATCTCGCAATTATGTCGAAATGCGACGCGGGAGGAAAGTCGACGCCAAGATGGCATGGCAATCAAGACACACCACAAAGCGACCTGCGGCGGACATTTTAGGAAACCGACCGGGTGCTGAGAAGAAGAAACACTGCCGGCTGACATTGCATATTTCAACTCTTGTGGGCCGGACTTATTTACGCTTCGATTCTCAAGCAAACCTCATTCGACGGACTCGGTAGCAAAAAGGGCCGAACCAGGTGGTCCGGCCCGAAAGATTCATTGACACAACAGCAAAGTGAAGCAGTCGTCAGGTCGAACGGCAGGTGCTTCGCCACTAACCCATGACGGCATTCACGAGTTTCACCTGCCCACAAGATACCTAGTAAACGGTCTAAGGAACTGTTCAATTTTGACCATTGCTCACAATAAACGTGAAGCGCACTCTAGAACCTATCTCATAAATGCCCGAGCAAATCAAAGGCGACGCTAGATGGTCGATCCCAGGAAAGTTCTCGGCGTGACGTTCCTATCGCACGACTAGACGTCGGAAGTTCTGCGGCCAGGCAAAAAGCCTCTCGATTTTTCACGAATGTCGCGGGGACGGCAGCGGCGGCATAGCCAAGGTACAAAAGGAAAGATCGCATGTGCCGTTGTCCTATTTGCGATCCGAAGGACCAAACACAATCTGGGGGTCATGGAAACGAAGCCTTCCGATTGATGGCAAGGACTCGGGCGGCTCTGGGTAGGTCACCGGGGTCGTCCCGATCAGGCGGTGGATCGGCGACGGGATCCTATTCATAAGCGAGCGTCCTCACCAGATCGTGGCGCAGCCCGACCCGTTAGCTGCGCCACTGGACAGGAACCGGAAAGACTACGGAAAGGGCCGCGTCAGGCCGCGTCAGTTCCTCATCTATCCTTCAATCGTAAGAATCTACTATCACGGTTCCGTAGTGTCTGCTCAATACTGGACATTCTTGAAATAAATCGGCTGGCGGCTCATCGCTCTGAGTACCCACACCAACTATCAGAAGTGTTCAAGAGTGAATATCCCCGAACCACCGGATGGGGAACTATTTATGTCATGAAAAAAAATTGGCCCAAGGACAGGTACTTTGTCTGTCTGGCTGCCAACAGTAGGTTAGGTGGATGTGAAAACAATTGCGGAACATCCCAATCATGAGTAGAAGGTGAGGTTGAAGTATGGAGAACTCAATTGATGTACCCCGCGACCTGGAGCTCCCGATGGTTCGTGATCTGGTTAACAAATTAGCTGTCATCAGCGGCCACTGCGATCTGTTAAGAGACCGTTTAAAAGCGGGATCACAGTGCGCAAAACGTGTGGCCGCGATTCAAGAAATAGCCCGAGGGATGGCCAAGGGATTGAACGAATACCAAGGCCAACTGTCGGAATCGCCCCCAAGCGCGGGAAGCCAAGAACTTGATGTCGCGTAGGCCGAAGGCATCGTCGACGATGGGCGAGCGTCGTTGGGATTCAACTCCCGCGTATGCGAACAATTCGCGGACGCCATCCTAATGAAAATCCGTGTTGGACCGTTAAGTCCGGCAGGATGAACAAATCATGGGCCAATCTCGAGTCAAGTCAAAGTCGCGCTCCGCAATCAACAGGTCTTGACCTTGCCCCTGTAGGAATGAAGCAAATAAGAGAATTGGAGGCCAGTTAAGTATCAGTCCGCACACTGTAAAGCAGCAATCGAGCGCCATAATTCCTAGCAACCTTTGCCGCTCTTCGGGTCAAACAACTCAGGTCTCAGTTGTGTTCGGCCAGCGTTCCCACCCTAAGGTTGCCCACCTAATGCCCCAAAGTTCGGACGTAGTTGTGAAGTAAGCTATCTACAGTTCGAAATTCCTCTTCCTTCGCTTGCGACTGCTTCGAAATCGGAACCCTAGCCGACTACCTAGTACTTCGAAGAAGATGTTAGGAGCAGAGCAATGTCAGCAATCCGTGATGTTACGGAACCGAAGCAAGCCAACAAAGGTCTACAAGACGACTGCGCCATCAGCAGCGCTCAATTTAAAGAGCTGGCCGATCTGCAATTCGCGCTGGATCAGCACGCTATCGTGGCGATGACCGACGTTCAGGGAACAATTAGTTACGTAAACGACAAGTTCTGCGCCATCAGTCAATATTCCAAGGATGAACTGATCGGCCAGAACCATCGCATTCTCAACTCGGGGCACCATTCCAAGGATTTTTTCCAGCAGATGTATCGGACGATTGCGGGCGGCGGGGTCTGGCATGGCGAAATCAAGAACCGGGCCAAAGATGGATCGCTATACTGGGTCGACACTACCATCGTACCTTTTCTCGGTCCGAGTGACCGACCGCGGCAGTACGTTGCCATCCGCACCGACATCACCGAGCGCAAGGCCGCCGAGGAAAAGATTCAATCGCTGGCTTACTACGATGATCTCACGCGCCTACCCAATCGGACTTTACTAAAGGATCGACTGGCGAGGGCACTCGCTGGCGCTCGTCGGCACCAACGTAGGGTTGCGCTTCTGTTCCTCGACCTCGACAGGTTCAAAGACATCAACGACTCACTGGGGCATTCGGTCGGCGATCTGCTCTTGCAAGAAGTTGCCGAGCGACTGAAGACTCGCGGGCGTGAACAGGACACAGTAGCTCGTCTGGGCGGCGACGAATTCCTCATCATGCTGACTGACGTGAAGGATGTGCCCGATGCAGCGGTTGCCGCTGAGCGGCTGATGGATGCGATGACCGCTGAATTTGTAGTTCAAGGTCACTCCCTCAGCATTGGCTGTAGCGTCGGCATCAGTATTTTCCCAGAGCACGGCGCGGACTGCGACACCCTGATCAAGAATGCCGACGCGGCAATGTACAGCGCCAAAGAGAGTGGCCGCAACAACTTTTGCTTCTTCACCGAGGACATGAATGCACAGGCGGTCGAGCGGTTGACCTTAGAAAGCAGCTTACGGTTGGCACTCGCCAAAGAACAATTCTTTCTGATGTATCAGCCACAAGTGAATATTGCCACTGGAGAGATCACCGGGCTGGAGGCGCTTCTCCGCTGGCAGCGTCCCGGCTTCGGTTTGGTGGCGCCCGACAAGTTCATACGTATTGCGGAGAACAGCGGATTGATCGTGCCGATTGGCGAATGGGTGCTCAGGACTGCCTGTGCTCAAGCCCAGAAATGGCAAGATGAAGGTCTTCCTGCGGTGACGGTAGCGGTAAACGTATCAGCAGTTCAGTTTCGTCAAGAGGACTTCTGCGCCCTGGTCCGAAGGGTGCTAAATGAGACTGGCCTCGCCCCAAAGTATCTCGAACTGGAGCTAACCGAGAGCCTACTTCTAGCCAATGCGGACCTGAGGCTATCAGTTGTTCAGGAATTAAAGGCGATGGGGTTGACGCTGGCGATTGACGACTTCGGAACTGGCTACTCCAGCTTCAGCTACTTGAGACAGTTTCAGGTCAGCAGGCTCAAAATCGACCGCTCCTTTATCCGAGATGTCGCGGTGAATCCTGATGATGCGGCGATCACCGCCGCAATTATCAGCATGGCAAAAAGCCTGCGACTCAAAGTGATTGCCGAGGGTGTCGAAGACGAAGCCCAAATATCGTTCCTGCGGGCACATCATTGTGACGAAATTCAAGGCTACTACTTCTGCAGACCATTAGCGGTTGACAAAGTTGCCGACAAGCTGCGCGGCAATGTCGCCGAAATGAAAGCCGGACGCAGGCCAGCGGCAGACCATGTTGACCCCAAATCTCATGCGGTGGGCATTTCACTTATGTCCATAGGAATTGCACTCTTGGTGTCCGCTGATCCCGTTACAATTCAGCAGTTTAGCCTCGCCCTGCGAGAATTGTCTATTTTGCCCGATGCATGTCAGGACGCGGCCAGTGCGGCGCTCCTGCTGAAGCGCCGGAAGTTCGATGCCGTTATCGTTGATCTTCAATTAGGAGGGCAGTCCGGACACATTCTGGACGAGGCGAGTCTGTCCCCATCGAACCGGACGGCGGTCACATTCGGCATCGAAGATAATGATGCCGAAGTTACGTCGCCTTTCCGCAAGAAATCTCAGTTTGTCTTCGAAAGACCGCTTTCTGCGCAATCGATCCACGAAACCCTCAAGCCTGCATATGGGCTCATCCTGGGAGAACGGAGACGCTATTTCCGTTACCCGGTTTCTCTTCCAGTCATCATCCGGAGCGAAAGCATGCAGGAAGTGTGGTGCAAAAGCGTAAATATCAGCCGAGGGGGTATGGCTTTGAGCACTCAGGTTCCGCTGGTTCCCGGAGAAAACGTGCGCGTTCAGTTCACGCTACCCGACCATGCGGTACCCTTTTTCGCAGAATCGACGATCTGCTGGTCGAAAACGGGGCATTTGGGAGTTCGCTTCCTATCCATTTCGGACGAGCGGGAGTCCGAACTACAGGTCTGGCTGTCCCAAAAGCTGGAACAGACGCTTCCCCGAGGCGTTGCCGAACAATTGCGAAAGACAGAATTATGTTCCAAAGGGCGAGCTTGAGCGAGAAGATCGAGCCTTCTACACAGCCACTCACCGTTCTAGCGGTTGACGATTCGGCCGTATATCGCAAGATGGTAGAGCATTCGCTTTCGGGCGAGCAATACCGTGTATCGTTCGCGAAGGATGGGCGTGAAGCCCTTGATCTGTTCGCAAAAAACCAGCCTGCTGTGGTTATCAGTGATTGGGACATGCCGCATATCGGCGGACTGGAGCTATGCAGGCGCATACGTCGAGACTTCCGAGACCTCCACTCTCATCTCATCTTGCTTACAGCCAATACCGAGAAAGAACAAGTGGTGGAGGGACTTGCTGCCGGAGCCGACGACTACCTGACGAAGCCCTTTAATCCCGGTGAACTTGTGGCGCGTGTCGAGGTGGGCCGCAGGATCGTTGAGCTTCATCGCGAAATCCAAGCGAAGAATCGCTTATTGGAAGAGATGGCATTGACGGACGCCCTAACAGGTTTGCCAAACCGTCGTGCGGTTGATGTTTGGGCTTCGCGACAACTGAGTGCTGCCGCTAGGCATGGCTTTCTTTTTTGGGTAGTGATGGCTGACTTAGATTTGTTCAAGAAAGTCAACGATACCTACGGGCACGATGCAGGCGACATCGTGCTGAGGACCTTCGCGGAGATTCTCAAGACATCTACCCGTCAGTCCGACATCTGCGCCCGTTTGGGAGGAGAGGAATTTCTCGTAATGATCACCCATTCTGACAAGCAAGGCACGACAACTGCAATCGAACGGATACGCAAACAATTTGAAAACACGAAATTTACTTTTGGGGACAGCACCACTACGGCGACCGCCAGCTTCGGAATTGCAGGAATTCGAGGAACCAAGTGCCCGAACTGGAATGCTCTGGTAGCCTGTGCCGATGGAGCTCTTTATGCAGCGAAGCACAGGGGGCGTAACCGAATAGAATTCGAACCAGACTCTGGAATCTGAAGTCTCCTGGCTCGTTTCGGGAGAACCGGAGCCACGCCGGGGGGAGGAGTTCAACCCTGAAGGCGATCCATCCAGCGTGACATCCATCAATGCTTGCGACGAACATAGATGGCTCACTCCGGCAATGAGACAGCCGATTGCCACCAAATGCCTGTTGTGTGGGCGACAAGATTCAATGCCGTCTTCGCCACCCTAGCAACATGCCGAGACCGATGCCTGCAAGAACGGCTCCAGCCAATCTCCTGTGGTTGGTAATCGGAACGAAACGGGTCTGCTGGTCACTTACTTCTACGACTCCCACAGGAATAGCTCTTACTCCTCCACCGCCGCCCCCGCCCTCGCCTCTGGCACTGGAATCGCCGACACCACCAGTACCCGCCCCCGCTCCGTAGCCATAGACGATTTTTGCGACCGGGATGACCGTTTTGCCATGGGCTGCGATTGGGTCGCCGTAGATAGCTTTCACGCTCGCTTGGCTGAGAATGCTGTCTTTCAGTGATTGCAGAAGGGCGAGGCTGCTCATTGCAGAACTCCTTTGTAAAGCAACGACTATCTATTATCTATTATCCTGCTTTCTTGAGCTTGATCCGAAGGTACCCGCGGTTGGCTCAGGGTATTTCCGGAAAGGGGCGGCTACCCATACATGCCTCCTTTTGGAGGTCCATGAGTAGCCTAGCCCAACCGCGCCAAACGACGCGTGCTGGCTGATCAATATCAATCAGGTTTGGAGTTTTACCCGCCGAGCAAAGTGTTTTCACCAAAGAATGGACACTCTGCGATCTGCTATAATTAGTCGAGGCGGTTAACTCCATCTCCTCTTTCAGGTCTTCTGACCTAAGCCAGTCCATCTGAAGTTCTTCCACCTTAGGTTTTTCAGTGAAACAGTGAGGCCTGCCTATGCCTTTTGCAGCGATCTTGCGCGAAGTCGATGAACTCCGCAGTGTCAGCACGCGGCTTGAGGAACTGGCGGAACGGCATGCGCCCATGTCGGAAGCGCTCATGACGATTGCGGGAAGTGTTCGCAATACTGCGACCGTATTGGCAGTGCTGGTTGCGACGAAAGGTCCGAAGCCTGTTTGAGTACAGCAGACAATATACCCAAGAGCCTGACAGTCGGATATTGGAACGTTGCTGCGCGGTAGACGCGGGACTCGCCAAGGAGGGCCTTTTTGATGAGTGTAGCCGGTCTTTCCCTCGGTCTGCTTATCGGGCTGTTCACGATCCTGCTGCTCCTCTGGATGCACGAGAGAAAGCCAGAGGTCACTCGGTCTGGACAAAGAATGTGCCCGAACTGCGGGCTGATCACATCTCGACTAAAACGGCGTTGCCTAGAGTGTGGCGTGGCCAGTTTCCCAAAGCGGTAGTGTGACGGTGGAGACACAAACTCGCAGCTGTGATCACTGCCAGCAGGATATGCTCTCAGCCTATTCCGAGGCGCCAGAGGGAATCGAGTGGTTCGTGGATGAATACATAACGAACAGCGAACTGCCGGAAGGATTGCTGCCGATCATCGAACGAGCGCACAGGCTCGCACCACCTTCGACCGGACGATTCCGCCATCGGGAAGCAGCAGCATTAAGGTCCTTTACTGCCCCGCTTTCGTGGCAATTTGTTCTATGTTGTTCAACAGTATCGAACAAACGCAATTCCAAAAGTAGATTGTCACAAGGATTTCCACTGTTCGGTGCAAAACATAGATGAGTTTATTTCATAACCTGTACAGAGTTGAACAGACGTAGAACTGACCCCGATGTAAGGTATCTTTCATCTTATCGGCCGTACAATGGTGCGGCTTGCGCGGCGCGATTCGTCACCTGAAGCGAAGCCGAGTATGCGCCCACTGAAGATATGGATCATTTACGCGTTCTTCGGGACAAGGTTGGGCGTTTCCGAGAGGAGATCGCTGTCATTCGGGCGTTGAATGACCAGTTTCGACGTGCAGTCCGGAATGATGTAATGGCTCAAATCGCTCAGGTCCGGAGGCAGGAACGCCTACAAGCAATCCAGCATGAACTTGTACAACTCACAGACCTTGGCCGCAGAGTGGATTCGACAGAGCAAATGAAAGAAGAGCACCGCTCCCGGCTGCACCCCGTGAAACGGAAGCGATCAGCGTAGCGTTCTTGCTTAATCGAAACGGCTAACTAGCTGTCTATACTGATCTCGCAAACTCTGAGCCAGGCAGGAGCGCCCAGTTCAGCAAGCAATGATGCAAAACGAAAGCGCCCCAGACTCTTTCGAGTCACGGGACGCCCTTGTTGAGACAATCCTCCCCCGAAAACTGCTCTTGACTACCTTACGTTCTGATCTTCATCGGCGCAATTGTCCGTCGTAATGCGATTTGTGTTACCTAAGGGCCTTCATCTAGCTTCCCCAGTAGACTGAATTTCAAATTTCCCACCCAAATCGTTGACCCGCTCCCGCATCCCACTCAGACCGACGCCGTAGTGAGCTCCCTTGGGTCTGAGATCCACCGATGAACTCGGCGGGCGTTCCGCGTCCGAAATCTCTCACGGTGAATACGGCTTGATGATTGCTAGCCTTAAGGCTGATTTCAACCGCAGATCTACCCGAGTGGCGATGAACATTCGATATGGAGGACCATGAGTCTAAGCCATGGCGGACTACGGCTAACGTATACGCGCGGGTCGAACCCCTGCTGAATGCTTACGAAATCGAGGAATCATGATGTCTTGCTGAGACTTCCGGACTGGGCAAACAATTCCAATACCCGGCGCAAGGCTTCGAAATTTGCAATGACGTATGAAGCGCGAGTGGGTCCAAGACCGATGTGCACCGTCCAGGCGCCAGATTGGAGCCGCTCAAACAGGTCTTCATCGGTGCGATCGTCACCAGCCGCAAAAACAAAATCGGGATCGGAGCTTGAGGCCAGGAGACGTTCGAGAATTTCGCCTTTGTTGGCCCAGGCCGGTTTCACCTCCACGATCTTCTCGCCGCGGAACGCTCTTAGTTCAGTCTCAGCGAGCATTGCCTCCAGCATCGACACCAGCTCATTCGCTAGCCACTCTCCGAATTCCGGGTCAGCCATGCGATAGTGCCACACCAGCCCATATTTCTTTTCTTCCACAAAGCTTCCCGGGGTGCGATCTACGAAGTGCTCCAAAATCGGCATGACGGTCGACTTCCACTCTGTCGGTACCTCTGGACGCAAGGACTGCCATGCGGGCGCGGAAGGAGGCTTGAATTCGGCGCCGTGTTCTGCGACCAGCCATATACCTCGAACCATCCCGAACCAGCGATCCAGATTTTCCGCCGAGCGGCCGGACGTTAGAGCGACACAATTCTGCGGTTCAGACGCCAGTGCACTCAGCAAATCGAGTATCCGGTGCGGAGGAGCAGCTTGCTCCGGCCGTTTCGCAAAAGGAACTAGGGTTCCGTCGTAATCAAGAATGAGTACGCGGCGCTCAGCACGTGCATAAGCATCGCGAATTTCCGTCGGCCGCAATCGCTGCGGCTGGGTGTCAATGTAGCGCCCGCGTTCCGACACAGCTTCTTGCAGTGCTCCCAGAAACCGCTCTCCCCAGCGGAAGACATTATTCCGGAGGACCCGATCGTGAAGCGTCATCATGCGTTGGCGCCGTTCATGGTCGTCGAGAGCAAGGGCACGCTGAATCGTGGCCGCAGTGCGCTCCTCATCAAAGGGGTTGATCAGAAGCGCCTCGCCCATTTCAGCGGCGGCACCGGCAAATTCGCTCAGCACCAGTACCCCGTCACCTTCGAGCTTGCAGGCGACATATTCTTTTGCCACAAGATTCATACCATCGCGCAGGGATCCGACCCAACAGACATCAGCTAACTTGTAGAGACCCACGAGCTCCGTTCGCTCTATCGAGCGATTGATGTAGACAAGAGGAGTCCATTCAGGCGTGCCCAGCTTGCCGTTGATCTCTCCCACCAGCCGATTCACCTCGGTTCGCAAGTCCTGATAGGTGTCGATTCCCTCCCTGCTGGGCACCGCGATCTGGATCAGCACCACCTTCTCTTTGAGCTCTGGCGAAGAACGAAGCAAATGAGCGTATGCCCGCAGGCGCTCGATAACCCCCTTCGTATAATCCATCCGATCGACGGCAAGCACTACCTTTCGTCCGCTGTAGCGCGCGATCCACTCGGCATATTGATCAGCAGTAGTTTTATCGCTCTTCAATAGCTCGGTGTATTCTTCCGGCGCGATGCCGATGGGAAGGGCTTCCAGACGGACAGGACGGCTTCCCACTGCAACCTGCGCGATTTTGCTTTCCATACCGAGGACGCGAAGCAATGCGGCGCGGAATTGTTGCAAATGTCCATGGGTCTGAAAGGCAAGCAAGTCGGCCCCAAGAAGACCCTCAAGAAGCTCCTCACGTCTGGGGAGGATCGGAAAGATCTCGGACGACGGGAAGGGAATGTGGAGAAAGAAACCAATGGCTGCGTCGGGCAGCCGGTCACGCAACATTCGGGGAAGCAGCATCAGATGGTAGTCGTGTACCCAGATTAAGTCGTTCGGTTTGTAACGATTGACAACGGCTTCGCAGAAGATACGATTTGCTTCGACATATGCATCCCAGCTTTTTGCTTCAAATTTCAACTGCGAGGGGAAGTTGTGAAAGACTGGCCAGAGGGTTTGATTGGCGTAGCCCTCGTAGAATCCTGTGGCCACTTTTTCCGGCAGGTCTACCGCGAAACACCGTTCATTTTCCCCCCACTGGGCAAGAATAGCGCTGCGGGTTTGGCCACCTTCTTCTTCTCCGCCACTTCCGGCCCAACCGATCCAGTCCCCGCCCCCTTTTCGGATCAGAGGATTCATTGCGCTCGCGAGGCCTCCGGAGCTACGCTCGGTGGACCAGCCATCCTCGGTTTTCCGCAAAGTAAGCGGGAGTCTATTTGAGACCACGATGAGCCGAGCGCCTGTGCTAGACTGCACCGCAGATAACCTGGGGAGCGGTTGTAAGCCCATTTCACCTTCTTCCGTCTTTCCTGGCTGCCAAGCTCGGATTTCTGCTCCCGCAGAATACATGATGCGCCGTCAAACCTACCCTCCAAATACGAGACACTCGCATGGTACCGGTCACGCTGGAAGGCCGGACACAATTGCGGTCGGTTAGCGATATTCCCGGTTATGGCTATGTCATAGCTTTATGCGCCACCGTCGCGAAGCCAGTGAACACTTGGCGAATCCATCGCGCGCAGCGCGCACAGATGTTCCGTTGAGCCGGGTCCAAGGTTCGAAAACCGCGAAAGCTGATTCCGCATCGAAGTTAGAACACCAAAACTCTAGGGAGTGCACCCATGCTCAACATAAGCAAGGCATTCAGCAGTTTTTCGGTGAACGATATTCAGCAGGCCAGGGAATTTTATGGCAAGACGCTGGGGCTCGAACTTTCCAGCGGTCCGGAAGGCACCCTGGTTATGCCTCTTTCCGGCGGCAACAAAGCTCTGATGTACCCTAAACCCAATCACCAGCCTGCCACTTTCACGGTTCTGAATTTTCCCGTAGACAGCGTGGAAAAAGCTGTGGATGAACTGAGCCAACGCGGCGTGCGATTTGAAGTCTATAACGAACCCAACTTGAAGACCGACGCGCGCGGGATTTCTCGCGGGAATGGGCCGACAATCGCTTGGTTCAAGGATCCAGCGGGGAATATCTTGTCGGTGCTTGAAGCGGCTTAACGGATCGTCTTGCCTTCTCTCGAGAGAATTCACGCGTTGTTCAGGGCGTGGAGTGGAAGGCAGGTATGAACGCCGGCGAAGACGGGGACGGTAGCAACGACCGAATGCGTTCGCCGTTGGGTTCACTTGGCACTCGCTTTCTGGAGATCACCAACCCTGGCTTATTCAAACGGCGTGATTACATTTCGAGCGGTAGAGGTGTGCGCCCTATGCGTCCGGCTTGCTGGGGGCGCGATCTCCTTCTCATTGGCCAGACTTTGTGCTACTCATATGGTGTTATGCCCGGCCTCACCTCCCATCGCGGATATTGGATCATGGCTCTGGTTGCACTCGTCCTGATTGGTGGCGGACTAGTGAGTTGGCGGGGCGCAGGTCCGTTTTGGTATACGCCGTTCGGGGAGCAGGTACGCTTCAGCCGTGATATCCGGCCCATCCTGAACCAGAACTGCGTGGTTTGTCACGGCGGAGTGCGGCAAAAGAATGGAGTTTCGTTCATTTTTCGAGAGGAAGCACTGGGAGTCGGGAAGTCCGGACGTCCTACGATCGTCCCGGGCAAGCCGGATGCATCGGAACTGATCGCGCGGGTGACTTCGAAAGATCCTGAGGCGCGCATGCCCTACCACGCGCCGCCCCTTCCCCCACAGCAGATCGCGTTGCTTCGCCGGTGGATTAAAGAAGGAGCCAAGTGGGAGGACCATTGGGCCTTCGTTGCCCCCAAGCCGCAATCCTTGCCCACGGTGAAGCGGTCGGAGTGGGCACGTCAACCACTGGATAGATTCATTCTCGCGCGACTGGAGAAGGAGGGGCTCGCGCCCTCGCCTGAAGCGGATAAGGCCTCCTTGCTGCGTCGAGTTTCCCTGGATCTCATCGGACTGCCGCCCACGCCGGAGGAACAGGCGACGTATCTGGCTGATTCCTCGCCCAACGCTTATGAGAAACAGGTGGATCGGCTGCTCGCCTCGCCGCGTTATGGCGAGCGTTGGGCAGCGATGTGGCTGGACTTGGCACGGTACGCGGACAGCAAGGGGTATGAAGCCGACCGAGGTCGTCCTGGCGTCTGGCCCTACCGCGATTGGGTCGTTGACGCTTTCAACCGCAATGTTCCTTACAATCAGTTTGTGATCACGCAACTGGCAGGCGATTTGCTCCCTAACGCCACCTTTGAGGATCAGATCGCGACGTCATTTCACCGCCAGACTCCGAACAACGACGAGGGCGGCACCGATGATGAAGAATTCCGGTTAGTGGCCGCGATGGATCGCTCGGCGACTACGTGGTCCGTACTGAATGGCGTTACCATGAATTGCGTGCAGTGCCACTCACACCCTTATGATCCGATTCGGCATTCCGAATACTATAAGTCCCTGGCCTTCTTCAATACCTCACGGGATGCCGACCTGCCCGAGGACACGCCCGTTTTGTACGTTCCAAAAGATAAGGCCAGATATGCAGAAGCCGCGAGTCTTCAGCGGCAGATCGCGGCGCTGACGCATTCGGTGGTCGATCAGGGGCGAGAGTTGGAGGGTCGGGCACAATGGATAAGTTTGCCGATCACCGCAGCATCCGCCAGCGAGGCAGCTGCCTTGCGTTGGGAGGCGGATGAATTGGAGCGGCAGCTGGCGCGTTTGCCGGAGGAAAAAATATCGGCCAAAAAGAAAGAGGACAAACGGAAGTATTTTGTTAAAGCCATTGCCGAAACCAGGAAACTGGCGCTTTCCAAAGCAGGAGAGAAGCCGGTAGCCTTCCAGATACATGATGGTGAGATGCGGGCTGCGGCCAACACTCCGGGCAAATCGGTCTATGAGCTGACCGCGACAGTTGATGCGCCGAGCATGACCGCATTGCGCATCGAGATCGTGCCAGCCAATCCCGACGCGGCCCGCCACACGCCCGAGGGCGGTTTCATGGTTGACCAGATCGACGCCTGGATCGTTCAGCCGAACGGCCACCAGGATAGGATTCCGTTCCGTTATTTTATTTCGGATTCGGAAGAGAATCTGGAAGCGGCAGTGGGGCGGGCTGCCAAACTGGGGCCGAAGTTCAAAGCGGACCCGGAAACGGGCGGTTTTGCTTCAAATCCAAGTCTTTTCCGCCTCCGGTGGACGATCGGAGTTCCCGCTTCCCCACTGCGGCTATCTCGAGGCAGCCGCCTGAAAGTGCACCTGACGCAGACGGAGAACGTCAGCGACAAGCCTGCTCTGGTGAGGCGCGCGCGCATGGCAGCCAGTGCGGATGCGAGTTGGTCAGCGCTGACCAAAGACTCTAACTTCGGCGCCAGCCTTGCGCAGCTTACGGACCTGACGCGACGCTTGCAAAAAATCCGCAGCGTTGAAACTCCCGTGATGGTGGAGCAGGAGGCGTACGAAAAACGCGATACGCTGGAGTTCGAACGGGGAAACTTTCTCACCAAAACAGGTCCGGCGCTCACTCCGGATGTCCCCGGATTATTTCCCAAGCTTCCGGCTGCTGCTCCTCGCAATCGCCTGACGCTGGCAAAATGGTTCTTTCTTCCGGAGCAGCCGCTGACTGCTCGCACCGCGGTGAACCGCTACTGGGAGCAACTTTTCGGGACGGGAATTGTCGAGACGTTGGAAAACTTTGGCAGTGTGGGCGAAGAGCCGAGTCATCCCGAGTTGCTCGATTGGCTGGCACTTCACTTTCAGAACGATTTTCACTGGGACATGAAGGCGTTATTACGCGAACTCGTAACCAGCGCTACCTATCGTCAGAGCGCTAAAGCTACGCCGGCACTTGTCGAGAGAGATCCACGCAATCGCTTGCTGGCGCGTGGTCCGCGGCAAAGGCTCACGGCCGAGATGGTGCGGGATCAGGCTCTCCTGGCCAGCGGGCTGTTGAGCGCCACCATGGGCGGGCCTCCGGTGATGCCGCCGCAACCCCCGGGCGTGTGGAACTCCGTTTATAACGACAGCAAGTGGGTGGATGCGACTGGCCCCGATCGTTATCGGCGCTCGATTTATACGTATATCAAACGCACCAGCGGTTATCCCAGCTTTCTAACCTTCGATGCATCGGAGCACGATGTGAGTCTGGCACGGCGGATACCGACAAACACGCCGCTGCAGGCTCTGGTAACGCTGAACGATCCGGTCTATCAAGAGGCTTCCGAAGCGCTTGCCCTGCGGATGATGAACGAGACCGATGCTCTTGACGGGCGGCTTGAATACGGCGCACGCTTAGTGTTGTCGCGTAATCCGACCGACAGTGAGATGGCAACATTGCGCAGGTTGTATGCAGAAGCTCTCACCGCGTCGAGTGCGCCTCGCATAGTGAAGGTCGCTGCGAGTGCGAGCGCGAAGAACAGGGCCGGGAAAGAACTGGCGGCATTGACGGTCGTGGCAAGCGTTCTGTTCAATCTCGATGCGGCTTTGACCAGGTAATCCTCATGTCAAACGCCAAAAATCGGCTGACTGATTTGCAAACGGCCCTGCTGCAAGCGCAAACCCGCCGTCATTTTTTGCGCACGCTCGGCAGCGGACTGGGAACTCTCGTTCTGGGGACGTCGATGGCAAAGTATGCCAGCGCCACGCATGAGTCTGGCCCCTCCGAAGCCGCGAGTCTGGACTTTACCCGCGACCCAACCAGCCCCCTGGCCGCATTGCCGCCTCAGTTTGCCGCCAAGGTGCGGCGGGTCATCTATTTGCACATGGCCGGGGCACCAAGCCAATTGGAACTGTTTGAGTACAAACCCGATTTGAAGCGACTCGATGGCCAGGATTGTCCCGCGTCGTTTTTGGCGGGCAAGCGTTTCGCATTTATCAGCGGCGTTCCCAAACTTTTGGCTTCGCAGTATCCGTTTCACCAGGTCGGACAGAGCGGTCACTGGATTTCCGACCGCCTGCCCTATCTGGAACAGCACATGGATGACCTTTGCTTCATCAAGTCCATGCGTACCGACCAGTTCAATCACGCACCGGCGCAACTATTGGTGCACACTGGCAATGCGCGGCTGGGATACGCTTCCATCGGTTCCTGGGTGCTCTACGGATTGGGTACGGAGAATCAGAATTTGCCGGGATTCATCGTATTGCTTTCGGGAGGTAAGTCGCCGGACGGCGGCAAGCAACTGTGGAGCTCCGGCTTCCTGCCGAGTGTCTACCAGGGAGTGCAATGCCGCTCGCATGGCGAACCGGTACTGTATCTGGAAAACCCGCCGGGAGTAAGCCGCCCGTTGCGTCGAACCATGTTAGATGCGATCGATCAGATCAATCAGCAAACCTATGCCGCATTCGGAAATCCCGAGACGATAACGCGCATCGCCCAATACGAATTGGCGTTTCGCATGCAGATGGATGCTACCGACGCTATGGACATCCACAAGGAGCCGGCTCCGGTCCTCGCCAAGTATGGAGCGAAGCCGGGCGAGGCCAGTTTCGCAAACAATTGTCTGGTGGCGCGGCGCCTGGCGGAGCGCGGTGTGCGATTCATTCAGCTCTACCACTGGGGATGGGATTCCCACGGGGCCGATGCGGAGGAAGCGTTGAATCTCGGCTTCATGGACCGTTGCCGTGAAGTGGATCAACCGACAGCGGCGCTGTTAGCTGATCTCAAAGCGCGTGGCATGCTCGAGGACACTCTCGTCGTCTGGGGTGGAGAATTCGGGCGGACGCCCATGCGGGAAAATCGCAATGGTCAGGAAATGAAATATATTGGCCGGGACCATAATCCTGGGGCGTTCACGATTTGGATGGCGGGCGGCGGCGTCAAGCCCGGAATCACACACGGCCAAACCGACGAGATGGGATACGAGATCGTAAAAGACCCGGTAGAGATCCGCGACCTGCATGCGACCATGCTTTACTTGTTGGGCTTCGACCACCACAAGCTCCATTATTCTTTTCAGGGTCTGGAGCAGAAGTTGACCAGCGTGAAACCGGCGCGCGTCGTGGCTGAGATTTTGGCATGAGCGACCGCTCAAGCCTCTGTAGGGACAGCTCTCAAGGGTATTTGCGCTCATGACAGGGTGGGGGCACCGCGTCTCCGCCCAGTTTCGTCTGGGCCCGCTCACGCTGGCACCCATTGTGCTCGTGGCCGTCCTGGTGGCGCTTCTTCCTCCCGACGGAAACGAACGCGCGGAGTGGGCACAATTCATCGGGCGTTTTCATCCCTTGGCGGTGCACTTTCCTATCGCTCTCATTCTGCTGGTGCCGATTTTAGAGTGGGCAGGGCTAAGTTCCCGGTTTTCCTATCTGCGAACTTCTGCAGGCTTTGTGCTGGGCCTGGCAACACTCAGCGCAACCGCAGCCGCGATGCTTGGATGGTGTCTGGGACGAAGCGGTGGCTATTCCGGGCCACTCGTGACACAACACATGTGGGGCGGGATCTCGCTGGCGGCAGTCTGCTGGGGGTGCTGGATGGTGCGTGGGCGCAGCAGCGAAGGCGGATCGGGACTTGTCTACGGAGTTGTGCTTGCGGCCGGGGTTGGTCTAGTGGCTTGGACGGGCTACCGCGGTGGGCAATTGTCTCTCGGCGAAGATCACCTCACCGAGCACATGCCGGGCAGGCTGCGTCACGCTCTTGGACTCTCGAATGGCGCAGCCTCAGCGGCCAATGCCGGACCAAACACATTTTATGGCGCGCGGGTTGAACCTATCTTTGAGGTACGCTGCGTCACCTGCCACGGCCCAAGCAAACATAAAGCAAACTTGCGGCTCGATAGTTACCGGGGTGTGATGCGCGGCGGCAAGAACGGGCCCGTCATCCGGTCCGGGAACGTTCAAGGCAGCGATCTGTTCCGTCGGATTACGTTGCCACCCGGCCACGACGACTTCATGCCCAAGGAAGGCAAGCGGCCTTTATCCGCGGACCAGGTGAAACTGATCGAACTGTGGATTGGCGCCGGCGCCTCCGGAACGCTGCCGGTAAATGCCATCAAAGACGCGCCCGCTGCTTCCGCGTCCCTGTCGGTTGCCGAACTGACCTTCGAGGAAATTGACCCTGCCGCGGTTACAAAACTGAGAGCGGAAATCGCATCCTCGGTTACTCAACTGCAAAAGCAATATCCGAATCTTTTGGCATACGAGTCACGCGGCTCCGCCAACCTGATTCTGAATGCTTCGATCCTGGGTCCTAAGTTTGGAGACCACGATTTAGAAGCCTTGGCCCCGCTGGCTGAACACATAACGGTCGCCGACTTCTCCCGTACTGCAATTACTGACCGCTCTCGGACCGCGATGGCGGCTATGAAGCGACTGCGCGTTCTACGGCTCATGCACACCGGGATTACCGACCAGACCGTTCAAGGCCTGGGCGCGCTGGATCAACTCGAATCTTTGAACGTTTTCGACACGTCCGTCACACCTGCAGCATTGCCGACCATCGCGAAGCTCCCCAAGTTGGCGCACTGTTACGCGGGTCAAACCGCCATTCCAACCGGGATTACCGTCCCCCAGGCTCTGACCGGCAAGATTGTATTCTGAGTATGTCTCCTCGGAGTTGGTGATGCTTCCGGCGGCCGGCGAGCTTCGCTCGCCCGGACAGCCGGGGGCGGCTGTCCCCGCAAAGATCTGTTCTCGCGCTCGGCAGTCGAAATGAAAGGGTCAGCGCGTTTCGAATGAATAGAGTCGCTTCAGACCGGGTTTGGCTTCGAGTTCGGTAATCCCATTGGGCGTAACTCTTGTCTGAGTCAAGTTCAGCGATTCCAGCTTTTCGAGCTTCATGAGTTCTTTTATGCCGCTGGAAGTCACAGCCGTATTGGAAAGATCGAGGAATCTCAGGTTGGGGAAGTTTGCGATCGCTTGCATGCCCTTGTCGGTCACCATTGTGCGGGCGAGTTCCGCATCCACGATCAGGCTGGCGACCGGCGCAAGCTGCGCTAGAGTCGCGTCGTTGCAACGCTCCGGCGCGCCGGCTGTGCGAAGAATGAGTCCGTCGGTCGGATTCTGGGAGCGCGGGACAAGACGTACGCTCAAGGAAGCTTCAAGCCTCTCAATCGTATTCCATTGCGGGCGGTAGTCCGCAGCGAGCGGCGCCGAAACCGCATTTTCCTCCGGTAACGGCGGCAAGCCCTGGATCGTTGACTCTGCAATCTCGATCGTCGCTCCCGCTGTAATCCACAGTTCGATGGTTTTTGTTTCGGCCGCACTCAATGCGGGCTTCCCCTCGGCGGGCATGAAGTCCTTGTGTTCTGACGGCAACGTTACCCGCCGAAAAAGCTCGCTCTTGCCGGGTTCGCCAGCGCGGATGACCGGACCATCCTTGCCTCCGCGCATTACACGCTCGTAGCTATCCAGTCGCAGCTTGCCCTTGAACTTTCCGGCATTGTGACAAGGAACGCATTTATCTTCGAAAATCGGCTGCACCCGCATCGCATAAAAACTGGTCGGGTCAACCTCGGTGGGTTTCTCTTCACCCAGCCAGCGACGCAAAGGCCCAGGCGAATGCTCGGTCAGGAAAGTCTCACCGTGAGTCAATTTGCCGCCCTGATCGCTGGTCCAGATCAGCAAGCCGACCGTTGCCAGCAGGGCGACCGCATAAGCACTTCGCTTCCAATGATAGAGACCCCAGCAGGCGAGGCTCGCCGCCGCGAGCGAAACGCCGCCCCACATGTGCCGCGTGACGAGTGAGCCTTCGTAACCGCCACTCCAGGCCAGTAGCCATCCGAGCCACGCCGATGCGATGGCCGCAAGCGTTGCCAGTCCCCACACAAATCCCGCTGCCTGACGGAGGTGCCGGCGCTCTGGAACCAGGGCGGCGGCTTCGAGCAACGGCACGAGCAGGAACAACGCAATCGGAATGTGCACCGCCAGAGGATGGAAGCGCCCCAGAAACTGCGCCAGTTCGGCCCGCTGCTGGCCGTCGGGTGGAGCGTAGATCAACAGGATCGGCAAGGGAACAATCGCGGCAACCGCGACGCCCAGGATCCAGGCGCGGACTCGAAGTGGCATGCGGGTTCCGTTATGTCCTGCGCAGAAGCGTGATTCGCCCGATCGGCAACCACTCGGCTACAAGAATGTCGCCGTTGTGAAGAAAAATAGCGTCATGAGGCGTGATGAACTTTCCTGCCGTGAATTCCGTGCGCGACTGGCTGCGGCGCGATCCCACCTCGCCATTCTCTGTCTTTCCGTCTCCCAGTTGCGCCACCACGTTGAACTCGCGATCGAGAATACACACTTGACTATCGAGATCGGGGCACACCATCCACTCACCCTGAGTGTGGAAGTTGCAAGGCATTCGCAGGTGCGCCTCGTCTTTGATCGTCCGCAAATGAGCGCCGTCGAGTGTGAAAGTCTGAATGCGGCGGTTTCCGCGATCAGCTACAACGAGCAGGGGCGTTTCTCGGCGCGAGTCCAGCCAGAGTCCGTGCGGAGTGTCCAGTTCCCCATCGCCATGCCCTGGCTTGCCGACCTCACCCAGAAATTTTCCCGCAAGCGAAAAGCGCAGCATGTGGCTCGAGCCGTAACCGTCGCCCACATAAAAGTCGCCGTTCGGAGCGAACGCGACATTGGTAGGCACGAAATCAATGGGCCGCTTCATGTAATTCGAGTCTTCTTGCGGATAGCCATGCACCCAAGTCCGTTCGCCGGCGAGCGTGGTCTTTACCACCTGGCAACGGTTGATGTCGCAGTGGTAAAGAAATTCTGTCTTTCCCTCGCGGCGCAGTTTCAGTCCGTGCGCTCCACCGCGGAACTCCTCGCCGAAGGCGCGAACGAAGCGGCCTTTCTCGTCGTATACCACGATGGCTTCGCCGCGCATACTCGACTTGTGAACCGTATGCCCAAGGTAAATGTGGCCCTGCTCATCCTGGCAGAGTCCGTGCGTGTCTCCCCACACCATCCCTTCTGGCGGCACCAGCCAATCGTGAACACATTCGTAGGTATGCGGGTCGGAACCAACCACGGGAAGGCGAGTGCCGGATTTGTCAGAAGTCTGAAGAGAGAAAGACGGCAGCGCCGCCGCCAGTCCGGCAGCGGAACATGCAGTCAGAAACGATCGGCGAGTTGGTTTTTTCATGGCGGCAGTTCAGACTAACTCAAAAGCCCGGGTACGATCTTCGCCGGAATCACTCCGGTAAATTTCTGGTCCAGTCCTTGAAACTTGAACGTGAGCTTCTCGTGGTCAATCCCCAACAGGTGCAGGAGTGTGGCATTGAAGTCGCGCACATGCACCGGATCGCGAACAATGTTGTAGCAGTACTCGTCCGTCTCGCCAAAGGCGATTCCCGGTTTCACGCCTCCGCCCGCCAGCCAAACGGTGAAGCAGCGCGGATGGTGGTCCCGCCCGTAATTTTCTTTCGAGAGCCCGCCCTGACTATAAACCGTGCGCCCGAATTCTCCGCCCCAAATGACGAGCGTGTCGTCGAGCATCCCGCGACGTTTCAAATCCGTGACCAGCGCGTAGGAGCCGCGATCGGTAGCCGCGCATAGCTTGGGTAACATGCCGACGCAATCGCCGTGCACATCCCAACCGCGCTGATAAATTTGCGTGAAACGAACTCCGCGTTCTGCCATCCGCCGGGCGAGAAGGCAATTGTGAGCGAACGTTCCCGCTTTCTTTGCCTCTTCGCCGTAGAGCGTCCAGGTGCTCTGAGGCTCGTCGCGCATGTCAACCAGTTCAGGCACCGAGGTTTGCATGCGAAACGCCATCTCGTACTCCTGGATGCGCGCGTGAGTTTCCGGATCGCCCAGATCTTCGTAGGTCAGCTGGTTGATGGCATTCACGCTGTCAACCAGCTCGCGCCGCGTTGCACCGCTCATGCCTTGAGGATTGTCGAGATACAGCACGGGAGAACCTTCCGACCGAAAAGCCACACCGGAGTACTCGTTGGAGAGGAATCCACTGCTCCACAACTTCGGAGCAATGGGTTGCTGATTGGAATGCGGAATCAGAGCGGAGTTGAGCACCACAAAAGTGGGAAGATTCTCATTCATGCTGCCCAGGCCATAGGACAGCCATGCTCCCAGGGATGGTTTGCCGGGAATCATATTGCCGGTGTTCATCAGCAGGATGGCGGGCTCGTGGTTGATCGCGTCCGTTTTCAAAGAGTACACAAGCGCAAGATCATCCACCATCTTTCCAGCCCAGGGAAGCAGGTCGCCCACCCAACGCCCCGATTTACCCTGCTGCGTGAACCCCCAGTGAGACGGAGCGATGGGGAAGCGGGCCTGACCTGCAGTCATTCCCGTAAGCGGTTGGTTGCCGCGAACCGAGTCGGGCAGATCCTTGTCGTAAAGCGCACTGAGCCCGGGCTTGTAATCCCACATATCCATCTGCGGAGGAGCGCCAGACATGAAGAGGTAGATCGAACGCTTCGCCGCGGGCGGGAAGTTCGGCAAACGCAGTGACTGCGGGCCAGGCAACGCAGCCTCGGCGGCGCTTGCCATGCCGGCGAGAACTTTGTTGCCGGTCAGCACAGCCAAGCTAGCCCATCCCAGGGTTTTGCCCAGGCGGCCAAGAAAATACCTGCGGCTCGCGAGACGAAGCCATTCCTCCCGCAGCGACTTCGGTACAGCCAGATCGTAAACCGACGGGCCTTCGCCATGATTGTCGCAACAACCATGTTCGGGCAATGGTTTTTGAGGATTCATTTGTTCACCACCGCATCCAGATTCAGAGCCGCGCTGGAAACCAGCATCCATGCCGCAAGTTCCGGCGCCGGAATGGCCTTATCTACTTTACTCTCGCCGACATTCAACAGCTGGACGGCGGCCGCCGGGTCTTTAGAATAAGTGGCTGCGAATGTTGTGAGCGCGGTTGCGAGCACAGTCTTTTCTTTGGAGCTCCAGTCGCGTGCGAGTAATACTTGACCAAGATAGTTCAGCCGCGCATCCACGGTTGAAGATTCATGAATCACGTGCTCCGCCAGTTTGCGCGATGCCTCCAGCCGCAACGGTTCGTTCATCGCCACCAGTGCCTGCAACGGAGTATCGGTGCGCTGGCGGCGAGTGCAGGCCGCGTCACGCACGGGAGAATCGAAAGTGTCCATATCAGGCATTGTGGCCATGCGCTTCCAGAATGTATAGAGGCTCCTTCTGTAGAGCGCGTCTCCGTGGTCCTGCACATATTTTCGCGTGTTGCTGGCGTCGTGGCTTCCGTCCCAGATTCCGGGCGGCTGATAAGGTTTCACGCTGGGGCCGCCGAGTTTTTCCACCAGCAAGCCGCTAGCCGCCAACGCAGTATCGCGAAGCATCTCGCTATCCATGCGGAAACGCGGCCCCCGGGCGAGGAGACGATTCTTTGGATCCTTGTCGGCCAGCTGCGGGGTCACACGCGCCGACTGCCGGTAAGTCGCAGATAGCACCAGTTGCTTGTAAAAGCGTTTTACATCCCAGCCGTGATCGCGGAAATCCACCGCCAGCCAGTCGAGAAGTTCCGGATGACTGGGACGCGCGCCCATGATGCCAAAATCCTCTGTCGTTTCTACAATCCCCGTGCCAAATATTTCCTGCCACATGCGGTTGACCGTTACCCGCGCAATCAGGGGATTGGTGGGACTCACGGTCCACTCCGCCAGCCCCAGCCGGTCGGGAGACGTACCCGCAGGAAGCGGAGGCAGAAAATGAGGCACCGCCGGCCGAACTCTCTCGGTGCGTGCATTGTAGACTCCGCGGGTCAACATATCTGCATAGGCGAGCCCGGGGGCCTCTTCACTGACCAACGTGAGATCCCCGTCCTTTGAGAGTCGATCCAATTCGCTGTTGAGGGCGGGCAGTTGCGCCGTCAGCGAACGCGTGAGTTCATCGCGCTGCGCAAAATAAAAGTCACTGACAACTTTGAATTCATCGTCCGACCACTGGGAAAGCGGCTTCTGAACAATCTCGGATACATAGTCCTCGAACGGGAGCCGCGCCACTTCGTCGGACTTCAACTCGCGAGCATAGAAGCGAAAGTCCTGAAACGCCGACTGCCGCAGCGGGTCCAGGTCAGGAAATATTCGCCCGAAGGTCATAGGTGCCGACGTACGCACCGAGCCGTCAAGCTTGTCTTTGACCACCTTCAGTTCCTGCGGCCGGGCGTCAACGTAGAGATTCATGCCATCGGCTTTGCCCGAGCCCGAGTACGACGCGACGATATGGTTCCAGCGCCCCTCGATCAGAACCCTCTGTTTTGTCTCGACCGTAACCGCGTTCTGCGGAGACTCATGGGTAAGGGTAAATTCAAGCTTGCCCTCGCGGATGCGAAGCTGCCAGCCCCGCGAGTGCTCTTGGCCATTGGCACGTGCCAGAATCACGCCGTCGGGCTTTTTCTTGTCTTTGGATTCGAGCGGCCGCAAGTCAGGACGCAGCCAGAAGGCCAAGGTGAATGGCTGATTTCCTTCAATGTCGCCTGCATCCGGCAAATCCAGCCGGGTGGTTGTGTCCATCCTCATGTAAGGCCAGAGCCATATTCCCTCGTCCCAAATCACCGGACTTTCGGTTGCGGAAACATTTCGTACCTTGGCGCCCGGCGCTGAGTTGATAAAGGCCGTATCTTTCTGTTCGTCGAAACGAAGGCGTACCTGTAATCCTGGTGTGTTGACCGGCAGCGCCGGTGACCCGGAATCTTTCAGCCAGCGAGCCACAAGCTCATGGGCCCGTGCATGGCGCTGCGCGATCTGGTTCTCCAGTCCCGTGCGCTGAGCCAGAATCTGCTCGTAAGCCGCGCGATTGTCTTCCTTGGGAACACGAATGAATGGCGGCCAGTCCTGCCGGTCATCGTTCGAGGGATTTTCCGTCAGGTTGTTGAAGAACGCGGTGAGCCGGTAGAAGTCCTTCCGCGTGATGGGGTCGAACTTGTGATCGTGGCAAACCGCACATCCAGTAGTAAGACCGAGAAACGCTGCGCCAAACGCCTCTGCCCGTTCTCGCTTGTTGTTCACGCGCAGCTCTTCGATAAGCGCTCCGCCCTCACCCGAACTGATGCCGAGACGCAGAAATGCCGAAGCGACCAAGGTGTCCAGGTTTTTCGTAGGCAGCATGTCTCCCGCGATTTGTTCCTTCACGAATTGATCGAACGGCTTGTTCTGGTTGAAGGACTTGATCACGTAGTCGCGATAAAGCCAAATGCTGCGGAAATTATCCAGGTGCAGTCCGTGAGTGTCGCCGTAGCGCGCGACATCCAGCCAGTAGTGGGCGCGATGCTCGCCGTACCGCGGACTTGTCAGCAGCCGGTCCACCACCTTTTCGTACGCATTCCCGGACCCGTCGGTAACGAACGCTTGCACTTCGTCAGGAGTGGGAGGTAGCCCCGTCAGGTCGTAGGTCACGCGGCGAATCAGCGTTGGCCGGTCGGCCTGGTCCGAGGGCGCCAACCCTTCCTTCTCCAGGCGGCTCAGGATGAATCCATCAATCGGGTTTCGCGCCCACCCCTGATGCTTCGTTTCCGGAATCGGGGGACGTTTCGGTGCGATGAAGGACCAATGTTCCTCGTAAGCCGCACCTTCTTTTACCCATCGGCGCAACAGCGCGATCTGCTCCGGCTTCAAGGTTCGGTGGGCCTCTGCAGGGGGCATTCGCTCTTTCGGATTGCTAGACTCAATCCGCCGCACCAGGGGACTCTTATCAGGATTTCCCCGGAGGATTGCCGGGCCAAACTTTTCGTGAGGCGCGAAGGCGAATTCCCCACGATCCAGGCGCAATCCGGCCTTGCGCGCCCCCGGATCGGGGCCGTGGCACGCATAGCAGTTTTCCGAAAGAATCGGTTGGATCGTCTGGTTGAAAGACAGCTTTGCAGAACTTCCCGCGACGCGATGAGCCGCCCACCAAATTACAGGGATCCCAAGCAGGACGGCTACTACCACCCATAAGAACCGAAAACGTGGCTTCCGGTCTCGTCCCACTACCTGTTCTCCTTCCCTATCCAATGCGCGCTATCCTTCCATTCCGCAGCCAGACGCCGAATTCAGAGCTTCCCAGAAATAGTATGCCTGCGGCGGACTTTACGGAAAGTGGGAAATTGCCCCGGTCCTCGTGAGCAGCCAAGACCCGCTTTCACGAACAAGGATGGTGGGGAGGAAAACAGCTACATTTTCCGTCCGCAAACTGAACCATCCGTGTCTCCCAGCAATACCATCAAACAATAGCGCTTCGGCCTTGCTTTGAGCATCCTTCCCGGCTTCGGGTGTTAGCGCCGATTTAAAAGGGAACCAGTCTGGCCGGTTTTGAATGAGCCAGCAGGCTGGTTGGCAATGGCGAGGCAAGTAAATGCGTCGACCGCCGTCAGAAACAAGCAGTCACGATTCCGAGTTTGTTCCCCGCCGACGATTTCTAGTTCATGCGCTTCTCCCGCGCCGTCCAGTCGAGGCGTAACTCCGGATCCAGGCTGTGTTTGCTGTCCCTCTTGACCGACTCGATACCCAGGGAGAGTTTGTCAGCGCTGTTGAGCTTTCCCGACACGCAGTAATAGTGGGCTGACGTGATGGTTTGGGATTTTCGTCTCTCAGATTTTCTAGGCTTTGTAACATTGTTACATGGCCCTGCGCCGGGGATTTCAAGGGGCGGAGCCCCTTGGGTAGAATTAGATGAGGCCAAGAATCGCGCTACGGCGGCGTTCGATCCGGACAGAGGCGCGGCCTGTTATCAGTTATTGCAGGCCCTTCACGCGATCCCGAGAAGGATTGCGGGGGTTCGACGAATCGGGAAATTGGGGACCGACATCCAAAAGAACGAATGAAAGAATCAAAGAATCAAAGAATCAATGAATGAGCGACTTCGATGTGTCGCGGCCGAATCGATCGGCCCATGAAGATTGGGCTCCTTTCGGGGCTGCTGGTAGCTGTGGTCGCCTGGGGATAATTTTCATCGGCGTGCGCGAACTTTTCGATCCGGCATTATGCGCGCGACAATTCGGTGTGCAAGTTGCTTGATCAGCGTGACGGTGATTTCCTCGCCATCAAGGCTGCTCGGGATGTAGTCTCAGAGATCGTGCGCTCACGTTTCTTGCGCTGCGCAATCGTAAATTCCTGACGTGCGCTTTCGCCGTCTTGACCCTTATTCCGATTTTCGATGGCTTGATTGTCCTCCGGCATGCTGGTTGGACGTTTGCGCCATCTCTATTGATTCGCTGGGGAACTCCCGTAGTGATGCCGGCGACAGTGGTACTTCTCGGGAGTGGGAAATAACGTGAATATCTTCTGTGCTCAGCTCGTCGATCAAAGTGAAAGGAGAGGCAATGAAAGCGCAATGGACACATTTGGCGCTGCACGTGCGCAACCTGGAGGCAAGCATCGCCTTCTACGCGGAGTACACAAACCTGCGGGTCGTCGACCGGCATTCTGATGCATCGAGCACCGGTATGGAGGTCGCATGGCTAAGCGATCGATCTCCGCAGAATGAACTGAGTTTCGTGATGGTCTTGCAGGAAGGTACTCCACACAGCCTTCCCAGCGCCAAACCGCAGTTGCCCCTGGGGCCGATCAGCCATCTGGGTTTTGCTCTCGCTTCCCGCAAAGAAGTCGATGCTTTAGCGGCTGAGGCGAAGAAGGCAGGCCTTCTTAAATTTGGTCCCACTTTCCTGAATCCCTTTGCCGGCTACTTATTCGTGATGACCGATCCAGACGGCCATATGGTGGAGTTTTCTCACGGCCAAGCTTTAGGGGAGCCAGATGTGCCGTCAGCAAGGTCGGTTGATCGTGGTGCGCCACAGGTAACGAATTAACCAAAAGAGGATTTATGGAAGTACGGTTCAACTATGTCAAAGCGGCCGGGCACATGCAGGTGACCATGCTGGACCATATGATAGAGAGCTGGAAATAGCCTCTTGCCGAGCCAAGTTCCGCATGGCACCGAATAGCACCAGGGCGTCGGCTGGCGCTGTATCTTCCACGCTCTTTCCTGTCGTGCATCCTTGTCTGAGATCGGGCGTGTAGGTCTCCTAATGATGTTTTCATGGCAGGACTCGCATTGTGCCATTCTAGCTGCCCAGCATACGGTCCAGATTGAATGCGGCGCTGATCAACGCGAGATGTGTAAAGGCCTGCGGGAAGTTGCCCAGCGCCTCGCCTTGCGGCCCGGTTTGTTCCGCGTAAAGTCCGAGATGATTGGCATACCCCAGCACCCGTTCAAACAGTAACCTGGCCTGATCCAGTTTCTCGGGAAATGCCAGGCCAGCGCGGGTCAGCGCCTCCACCAGCCAAAACGAGCACATGTTGAAAGTGCCTTCCTCACCCGGGAGTCCATCAATGCGGGGTTGCGGCGGATAGCGATATACGAGGCTGTCGCTAAGGAGGCCCCCGTCGCGGGGATTCTTAAGAATCGCGTCTATGGTACCGATCATCCGCGGATCGGTCGGAGCCATGAAGAAGACCAGAGGCATGATAAGCAGCGACGCGTCCAGATCCTCGCTGCCGTAAAACTGCGTAAACGCGTGGCGCTTCTCGTTCCAGCCTTTGGTCATCACTTCTTCATAGATCTTGTCCCGTTCGCGCATCCACTTGGCGCGGTCGGCTGGAAGAGCACGCTTGTCGGCGAGGCGGAGGCCACGATCCAGAGCCACCCAGTTCATGACTTTCGAGTAGACGAAATGTTCCTGCCGATTGCGCATCTCCCAAATGCCGGCATCAGGAAGTTGCCAGTTTTCACAGATCCACTCAAGCCGATTACGGATCTTCAACCAAACGTCGTATGAGGTGGGACTCACGTACTTGTTGGACAAGTAAAACGCGTCCATGAGTTCGCCATAGATGTCTCCCTGGAATTGCGAAACAGCTGCGTTGCCGATGCGCACCGGAGAGGACCCTCGATAGCCTTCCCAGTGATCCAGTGTTTGCTCGGGAAGTTGGTCGTCGCCCGCGATGGTGAAGACGACCGCGCCGGGCGCATTCGGGTGGGCGTGCTTGGAGGCGTAATCTCTGAGCCAGCCCATGAACGCAGCTGCCTCCTCTCTAAATCCGATGCGCAAAAATGCATAGACCGTGAAGGCGGCATCGCGGATCCAGGTGTAGCGGTAATCCCAGTTGCGAGTCCCTCCGATGACTTCGGGCAAACTCGTGGTGGGGGCAGCAATAATCGCGCCGGTAGGTTCAAAGGTGAGAAGTTTTAACGTTAACGCTGATCTATGCACCTGATCCCGCCAGCGCCCGTGGTAGGTACAAGCAGAGAGCCATTGCTGCCAGAATTTAACCGTGCCCCGCAGCAACTCCTCAGCTTCTTCTTCCGACGGCGGACAGGGCAACCCCGGACAGGGCACACCCTCCTCGTTGCAGTCGTCCCTAAGAATGAAGACCTGAGATTCTCCTTCGGCGAGGACGAACTCGGCGGACACCCCACCCTGCCCGTCATCCTTGAGTGGCACGGCAGTGGAAAGAGCCAAGGTCAAGCTGCCGGCCTTGAACATCGCTCCGTTAGCTTCTATCAGCGTGTCGTGGGTCTGTCGTCCATAGTCGAAAGCGGGGCGGCAAGTGACGGAAATTTGCACCGATCCCCTGACGCAGCGAACGCGGCGGTAGACATGACGATACTCACGGGAGTCGGAAGGTAGCCCGACCGGCATGAAGTCTTCCAACTCGGCAATTCCGTCCGTCAACAGGAAGCGCGTAACCAGGACGTTCGTGGAAGGCCAATAGAACTGCTTGTGCCGCACGCCGTCAGAGTCGGCAGAAATTCGGAAACAGCCGCCGTTTTTGTCATCCAAGATCGCCCCGAAAATGCTGGGCGAGTCAAAGTGTGGGTAGCAGTACCAGTCGAGAGAGCCGTTCATGCCTACCAAGGCAACTGTCCGCATGTTGCCGATGATTCCGTAATTCTCGATAGGCTGATAGGTCACCGTTGTGTTCCCTCCCTATGCTCCGAAATGAGTCGACTCGGTCGCAATCGATTTCCCTATTCTTCGCAAAACTGACAAGTTTTGCAAAGTGTTTGCGGTCCCCGCAAATCCAAATCCACCGCCTACACCGCCCTACAGGTTGCAATAAGACAGAGTGCAGGAATGTGAGTAGACTGCGGTCTGCGTTTGGTGCAATGACCGATAGCCGCAAGCGTATTCGCCCGTACAGCAGGCGAAACCGATAATTGTCGGAGATCGGCGACGGAGACCACGCACGCGTTCAACCTCGATGTGCGCAATCCCCAAAATCACGCGATGGCTCGCTCATCAATCAGGATTACGAGGCATTTGCTGACCTATACGCAAACGAATACATGCTGGTAAGACCGGACGGTTCTGTGCTGAATGACTGCTTTGTGATTAATACGGAAGCCGTTCTACACGATCGGGAAGCTCGGAGGTCTCACCGAACGAGCGACAGGACCCGATTGTTCCGGCCCGATTTTCGGCCACCTGAGCAATAATGCACAGCGAGCACACGCCAGGAATGAGACAGTCGTGGCGTTTGGGAACTCGAGAGGGACTCAGGCCAAGGCGAAATGCCAGCCGAGCAATCATGATCTTCAGCAATGTGAAGATCCAAGGACGGCTCAGTGTCGAAGCGATGGAAGTTCGCGGGTATATGCCTAGCGCCAGCACTGCTGGCGAGTGTCACTGTCGCGCAGCAAGTACTGACCGAGTCCGGCGCCCTATCCGGGATTCGCGCAAATGGATTGACCGTCTACAAAGGGATTCCATTCGCTGCCCCACCGGTGGGCGACTTGCGTTGGCGTCCTCCGGAACATGCCGCAACCTGGACGGGCACACGGAAGACAGATGCGTTTGCTCCGGCCTGCGCGCAAGCTGGAGTCTCCATGCCGGGCGAGACGCCTCCGGCAATCAGCGAAGACTGCCTCTACCTCAACATCTGGACGCCGGCAAAAGCAGAGACAAAGACAAAGATAAAGATAAAGATAAAGACCGCGCACGATCACCTGCCGGTGATCGTTTGGATCTACGGCGGCGGATACATCAACGGGTCGGCCTCGATGCCGTTGTACTGGGGCGACCGGCTCGCGCAAAAAGGAGTCATCTTTGTCACCCTCGCCTATCGCCTTGGTCCGCTCGGTTTTCTTGCGCTTTCTGAGCTAACGCGCGAGTCCCCGCACCACTCGTCCGGAAACTACGGCCTGATGGATCAGATCGCCGCACTCGAATGGATTCAGAGGAACATTGCAGGCTTTGGCGGTGACCCGAAATGTGTAACCATCGCCGGTCAATCCTCCGGTTCCATATCGGTCAGCATCCTGATGGCTTCGCCTCTTGCCAAAGGCTTGTTTCAGCGCGCCATCGGGGAGAGCGGCGGCCTGTTTGAGCCGCTCCAGCTCGCACCGAAGTTCCTGCTGGCCAACGCAGAACGTGACGGAGATAAGTACGCCGCTTCACTGGGTGCGCCCTCGCTCAAGGAATTACGCCGGCTTCCCGCGACCCTGCTTACCGGCAATGCCGGCGGCATCGTTCACGCGGTGATCGAACCGTATGTGCTTCCCCTTTCACCCTATGAGGTATTTGCTGCAGGGCAACAGAATGATGTCCCGCTGCTAATCGGTTCGAACGCCGACGAGGCGCGGGCCATGATGGATGTCACGCACGAAACGGCCGCGACGTTTGACAGCGACCTGGAACAGAGCGTCGGTCAACTTCCCGCTGCGCTGGTTGCGGCATATCCGCACGCGACCGACGAAGAAGCGCGGCAGGCGCGGCTCGGACTCGAGCGCGATCTCCGCTTCGGCTGGGACATGTGGGCATGGGCGAGACTGCAAGCGGGAACCGCCTCGAGTCCCGTCTTTTATTACTCGTTTCGACAGCCGCCTCCGTTCCCGGCCGACTCGGTGTACGCGGGTTGGGGTGCGAGCCACTTCGCCGAGCTCTGGTATGTCTTCGACCATCTGGACCAGTCGCATTGGAATTGGACTGTGGCAGATCGGAGGCTCGCTGACGCGATGTCCAGCTATTGGGTCAACTTCGCGCGATTGGGCGACCCCAATGGTCCCGGTCTTCCCTCGTGGCCTGCATTCACCAACGCCGAGAGCAAGGTTCAATACCTCGCCGATCCGATCACCGTTGGCGGGGTGGCGAATCTGAACAGCCTGAGCGTTTTCGATGTTGTCTACACGACCGTGCGAGGCACGCCATTTGCTGCTCGGGCGGCGGCCGTTAGCAAGGCAACACCATGAACGGTTTTGACCGGAGGAGAGAAGGTAGCGCGGAGTCGGGAAATATCGAGCTAGCGCCAGCGCCTGGAGCGTCTTCGAGTGAGTGGACCTGGCGCGCGTCTTTCGTTGGACCGCAGGGGATACGCTCCGGCTGGAGCATGCTGATCTTCATCGTGATTCTTGTGGTTGAGGTCCTCGCAACCCTCGTTCCTGTCAACCACCTGTTGCACTTGATGAAGCACAACCCGAGTCTCGAGGCTTGGAGTCCCGCGGTGGCGACGGGCATTTTGGCGCTGCTGGTTCTGATCGCCACCGCCATCATGGCGAAGATCGAAGGGCGTCCGATGCTTTCCTACGGATTCACGGACAAACGCAGGCTGTCGCGATCCGTACTGGGGATTGCGGCAGGCGTTGCGGCGCTCTCGGCCCTGGTTCTGGCGTTGAAAATGAGTGGGTGGTTGATCTTTGAGGGGCGAGCATTGTATGGCGAGAGCGCATGGAGCTATGGACTGCAGTGGGGGATCGCTTTTCTGTTGACAGCCTTGTTCGAGGAGTCGCTGTTGCGCGGCTATCTGCAATCTACGCTGGCCCGAGGCGTGGGTTTCTGGTGGGCCGCCGTCCGCTATCACTGGCCTTCGGCGCTACGCATCTGCCCAATCATGGAGAATCACCGATCGGGATTTTCTCTGTCGTGGGCGCCGGTCTGCTCTTTTGCTTGAGTCTGTGGCTGACCAAGTCGCTTTACTGGGCGGTGGGACTGCACGCTGGTTGGGATTGGTCTCAGTCTTATCTCTATGGAGTTCCCGACAGCGGCCAAGTGGCGAGCGGACACCTGTTTGCCACTCACCCTTCGGGCGGCCTGATATGGAGTGGCGGCCCAACCGGGCCGGAAGGCAGTGTCTACGTGCTCCCCACCATGGCCGCCATCGCGCTGGGCGTGTGGATCGCTTGGAGCCGGAGTGAGCGGCGTAACGAGCCGGCCGCCATATTGGCGACGCATCCTTGATGAGCATTCAGGAGCCTAACGCCCTGATCTTTCACAATTCGGGATTGATCCCGATAGACCTCCTTCCCGGAAGTTTAACAACGGCTTCGAGGGAACGGACGCTTCCGAAAACAGGCGAACGCCATTGCATTTCGGGCAGTGGCGTTCATGGTTGCGGGGGCCTGCAACCATCCGAATTTGCTAGGCCTATGGTTTCGATTGAAACCGGTTCGGCTTACAGCCTAGCCCGAGGCCGAGTGCCCGATTGATCCCGGTTGCGTCTGGCTTGTCGACTCCTCGCGAAATGCCACGCTATTCCATAGCCGATATCGCTTAGACTTAGAACCAGTTCCGAGTGGTAGGCGCTCAGCGTGGATTTGCTGTCATGGACGCGCAGTGTCCCGTTGCCCCCGTCCAGTAGTCGATCCACTGGTGCCGAATGCCGGTGGCTTGAACGCTCGAATTCACGGAAGCCCTGATCCGTCGGATGTCGCAGCGTTGGTTGCGGTGCTCTCTCGTGCTTCAGGCGACTCCCTTGTATGGAAGGCTGTTCGACAGTTCCTCACGCATTTCCCAAATTTCTATGATAGGAGCGAAAGGGACTGATCCTGTATTCTCGAAATTCGCGCGGCAGGGCTAGCATCTCACCTGCATCCCGACACCGGACCGCCCACTCAACCAGGCTTCGGTACTGGTCGAACTTGTCGATATTTCCCAGCCATTGCGTGCCCGATGAGCTTGTAATCACGACCACGTTCGGCACATCGCATGGTCCAACACAGCCGGCGATCGTCAGCTGCACTCGCTTCAGCAGTCCCCTTTTCCGCCATTCGCTCTTCAGCCATTCCACCGGAACTTCGGGCAAGCCACGTTCGACATTGCCGCAACAGCAGCCTCGACAGATCGTGATCTGTCCGACCACGAGGCGCTTCGTCTTCAATGGACAATCTCGATCCTCGGTCATAGCGCGTGATCCGTTCCCACGGCAGGAAACCACTTGATCCAACAGGCCATACAGGTCGTACATTGCAAACGGTTTGGTGCTCTGCGAGCCGGCATCAAAACTGCCGCAATCAAAATCACCAAGATCGAGAGGGCGGCTAGGATTGCGCAAGCTCTGACTTTCCGACTCCGGATCCCATGGTCAAAGCGCAGACTCACAACTCAAATTCGCTCCTGCCTCCGACTCATCGCCCGGATTCAGCACCACGGGGCAACAACCTCGTGGAATTGAGGATGAATGCCAACTCTGAAGTTACGTGAATAAAGGCCGCCAAGAGCGGATTGAGAAAACCGAAGGCCGCCATTCCCACTCCTACGCTGTCCACAACCAAGGTACCCACAAAGTTCTGCATGATGATCCCGCGACAGCGTCGAGCAACCCGCAGAGTTTCGACCAATTTCGCGAGATCGCTTCCGATCAAGATCACATCCGCGCTCTCCCGAGCAACATCGGTCCCCGATCCCATGGCGATACCGACGTTGGCCTCTACCAGGGCAGGAGCGTCATTTATTCCGTCGCCGACCATCGCGACATTCCGCCCTTGGCTACGCAGCTCCGTCACCCACTTTGCTTTCTGTTCCGGCAGGAGCCCTCCTACCGCTTCGTCCACTCCGAGATCGCGGCCTACCGAGGAAGTCGCAGCTTGCGTATCTCCGCTCAACAGAATAGTTTTCAGCCCCATCTGTCGCATGTCCGCAACTGCATTCTTGGCTTCCGGCCGCAAAACATCCGCAATTTGGATGCTCCCGAGAACTTGCCCGGCGCGAGCGACGTAGACCTCGGACGCAGCGCCCGCACCGTTACCATCTGCGGGCAAACCGCTTGTCATGCCATGGTCCACGAGGAGCGCCAGGCTCCCCACAAGGATCTCCTCGCCTTGGTAACTCACCCGCACTCCTCTGCCCGGTGTGTAGGCGAATTCGTCGGGCTCCGCGAGCGGAATCGCGAGTTCTGCCGCGCGCGCCACAATTGCTTTGGCGAGGGGATGTTCGGATTTGCGCTCCGCAATGCTAGCGGCGGCTATGATCTGCTGCTCTCCGAAGTCATTGGCGGAGAAAACTTCCCGGATCTGCGGAGTCCCGAATGTCAGCGTGCCCGTCTTGTCCAGAAGCACTGTGTCCACGGCAGCGAGCGCTTCCAGGTAGAGGCCCCCTTTGATGATGGCTCCCTGATGCGCCGCTCGACCGATTGCTCCGAGGATCGCAAGTGGAGTCCCTGCCGCAATGCCGCACGCTCCGGCAACAATTACGACCGAAATGGTCGACCTAACATTGTGAGTGATGATAAAGGTCAGAATCGCTGCGCCGAGCGCGAAGTACACCAAGTAACCGGCCAGGCGATCGGCAGTTTTCTGAATGGGAGCCCGCGATTTCTCTGCGCGTTCGACGGCTTCAATAATTCTTCCAAAGGTCGTGTCGCGTCCGAGTTTTTGGGCATCGATTTCCAGTGCTCCCGATTGATTGATCGTGCCGGCATAGACCGCGTCGCCCGGCAACTTCTCAACCGGCATGGCTTCGCCGGTGATGGCCGCTTGTTCAACGAACGAGCGGCCACTACGCACAGCGCCATCCACCGGGATCCGTCCGCCCGGTTTCACGATCACCGTGTCACCGACTTGAACTTCGTCAGATGCCACTTCCACCACCTGATCGTTGCGGCGGACTAAGACGGTTCTGGGGAGAAAATCGAGAAGACTCTGGATCGCCCGTCGGCCCCTACCAACGGTGAGACCCTCCAGAACTTCAGCCGCAAGCACAAAGCCGGTGATGACCAGAGCGGTGAAGAACTCTCCAATCGCCAAAGCTGAGAGAAGAGCAATGGTCATCGAGAGTTCCATCGTCATCTTTCGTTCAACGATGTTCTCGAAGGCTTCCTTGAAAATGGGATACCCGCCGATGAGGGCGGCCGCGATGCCGATGACACTGACGTGCGGGAACGGCTCCCAGAGCCGGAACCAGACTGCTGCGGCAGCCAACGCCACAAAGGCTATACGGACGAGTTCAGCCCACTCCAGCCCGTGACTATGCTCTTCGTGTTCAGCGCTAGGGTCCGGTTCCTTCGGTCCGGGGGCCTTCCGCGTCTCGTTCCGGTGCGAATGGTTGGCAGGGGACTTTTCGATCATGGGCGACGAACTCATAGGGACATTCCCTCCGTGGTACGAAGCAAGACTCCAGGTATGACGTGACCACCTCTTCCATCGCGACCCGACACTAACTGTGCCCTCAAGGAGCGATGCCGGGAGAACGGAACTGGAGCATAAACCGATCTCACTCTGCGATCCGCGCCATGAGGACAGGCAGCACGGCCAACACGGCGATCGTGGAAAACACCGCTCCACCGAACATGACCGTGGCGAAGCGCCCTGGTGCGGTCGAGCCTGCCCCCATCACTCCCATGGGAAGGACCCCCACGATTGCACACAGCCCAAGGAGAGAGACCGCACGAAACTTCGCTTGAGCTCCTCTATAACAGCCATGTCGAATGTTGCCGTACAGCCTGCGGGCCTTGGCGATCTCGGAGAGAACCATCCAGGCCTGCACGACAGCCAGCGCAGAAACCAGACAGAAACCTGCTACCGCGCCCCTTTCAGCGTGCATGCCGCGAACAAGCAGGGCGAGTATGCCTCCACTAAATCCCAGAAGCACAACGCTTATGACGAAGGCCATACGCTGCCACATGATTCACTCGTGCAAAAGAATGATTTGATCATACATACCCCCATAGGTATAGTGCAAGCTCCGGCATGATATCATTCGTTCGCGAATGAGTCATACGATCAAGAACAAACAGAAGCTGATTCTGCGCAGCAAGCGCATCCGGGGGCAGTTTGAAGCTCTTGAGCGGATTCTCGATGAGGGGCGCGATTGTTCTGAGGTGTTGCAGATCATCAGTGCGGCAAGAGGTGCGGTCAACAGCCTGATGACCGAACTTCTGGAAGGCCACATCCGGCACCATGTGCTTGACCCGAAGCGAAAACCGAATTCGGAGCAGACGCACGCGGCCGATGAGGTGATCGACATGGTGAAAACCTACCTCAGATAGCAGGGTTGTGGCTTGTGGGCCGGCTTGCGATGAACGATGAACCGTCGCGCGAGAGTACTGCGCGGAGCGGCAGACTGAGTTCTACCGCCATGGTCAATATTTCGGTTGAGCTCTCCTTGATCCTGCCGGTTTCTGGCTACACAATGGTGAGCGTCTTGCGGTATCGCCGCCAGACGAAAATGAACGGCAACCCTATGCGTAGGAGCAGGCACTCGCGGCCTAGGAGGTGAGCGACAAGGTGAAAACCGACGTGTGCCGCCTAGTTCCTCGATCTTCCGGCTCCAACAAGCCGCTTCTGGATCTCGAAGCGACATCCAGGTAGAGCAGTGAGCTGTCCAAGTGGCGCCCGAGAGAAGGTATGCTTCGCCATGATCGAATCCGAGCAAGGGGTGTGCGGGCAGGTGGCGATAAATGCTCGCAGATCAGCTTGGTTACTGATCGCTGATGGCACCGCGAAGCACCGTAACGGATGCCATCGGAAGCTGGTAAAAGGTTTCTGCGCCACCGCTTACCTTCGACCTGGAGGGTGGGCCGTCGGGATCGGCGTGGCCGCGTTCTCCCGACCTGGAGGGTGAGCCCTCGGCATCCGGGTGGCCATGCTCTCCTTCGGAGTGCCACTTGTATTCGGCGGATCCGAAAGTTACGCGATCAACCTGACCGGCGAAGTGGCGGTCGCGCCCGGTTCCAGGATCGTTGAAAACAACCTTTACTGTGTGATCGTTGTGTTGGTCACGGTTGACCAGCATCACCGACCACTGTCCATCCGGCCGGTCGACGGCATAGGCCGTGACCAGCAGCGTTCCCGCAGCGTCGGTCACGTCGCTCGAAACATTGAAGAGTTTGTGTGGAGCATCGACGGGTTGGACCCACTCCTTGGTGATTACCTGTGTTGCCAAGTACTGCGGAGGATAGCCCGTCACGTTGTACTTTTCATCGAGCAAAAGGAAGCCGTCAAGCCGACCCGGCGAGGGCATGTAGTGGAAAAAGTAAGTGGCCCCAGCACCGGCGGTCATCATGGAGCCGACATAATCAGCGAGCCACAGGGCACTCTTCACGGTCGAGGGTCCCGCTCCACCGCCGATGTTGCCCTCGGTCATGAAGAAGGGAATGTTCGGAGGCAAGCCGTTATCTTTCCAAACTTGGACGATGTGCCTGACGTATTCCGGTTCCGGGTACAAGTCGGCCCAGGAATAGGTGGGCTTGTCCTGGTAGGGATAATGTTCGAAAGAGAAGAAGGTGAAGTCGTTCAGGCGGCCGTGGGCTTTGAGGTAGTCGACGAATCGTCCGAGCCAGGAGACTTTTCCAGCCGCGTCCGGCCACACTTCAACATCATCAAATGTTCCTTCGAATGGCGGACCGCCCAGCTTGGCCTCGGGAACAAGCCGGTGAATCGCAGTGGCGAATTGCAGGTACAACGCGCCGTAGTCTTCGGGCAGCATGTGCTGCCCGTCGGCCTCTTCTCCCATCTCGATCCAGGAGATGGGATAGTGGCGTTTGTATAAATAGGCGATCTCGTTGGCCGCATCCTCGGGCGTGGAATACAGCATGGCAATCGGGACCATGGTGGGAAGTCCGCGGGTAACGCCGCTGGTAAAGAAGAAATCGAATCCAACCTGGTCTCCTCTCGATTCGTCCATATCGGAGGCTGCGTGCCATGGGTCAACTGAAGAAGGCCAGGTCACGGTCTGATTGCGGCTGGGGAAATGCGTGACGTAATCATTGAACTGGCCATCCGCCGAGAGAGCCCCGACGTAGAGTTCATTGATGGCGTATCCCGCGCAGTTTCGCTTGTCAGCTGAGCCGTGACTGTCGCAAGTGTTGGAAGATTCCGTCATCCAGATGCGGAGATATCGCACGGGGATCATCCAGGAAACCAGCTTCAGCGTCACCGTGCCACCTTTGCCTTCGGTGATTGCGCCCAACGGAAAAGTTTGCCATGTGCCCTTGGTGGTGCCGTCATAGAAAGGTTCCAGTTCGCCGGTCCAGAATTGAACTGAATAGTGCTTCGCATAGGGCTCGGCCCACGCGATCCGTATGGCGTTGACGGGGACCTTGCTGCCCAGGTCGATCATTATCCACTGCGGGTGCAGCGAGTCGGGTTCGCCGGTGAAGGCTTTCGTAAGGTAGGGATTGCTCTTCCAGTACGATTTCAGGTCGCCGTCGGTGAGCCGGGACCAGCCGTTTCCGTCGCCCCGGCTGAAGCCGCGATGCGGAAGCGGAGCTGCCCACGAATGGCGGATCATCTCTCGAGTCGGTTCCGCGTTGCCCACAAAGTAGCCCTGTTGTTTCTCCGCATCGCTCCAGGTGCCGTTCGGGTTCCAATGCCAAGCCTCAACCATAAGCTCTGTGTTCTGGCGATAGGTAACACTCTGCCATCCTGCGCCGAGGATCTCCTTGAGGACCGGGTCAGTCAGCAGATGGTCTGGTGTTCCCGTCCTCAGCCGGTCGATCGCCGCGCCCAAAGATCGAACGGGGCTGAAGGTGTTGGCAACGTGAGAGGGTGCAGCGTCAACGGTGATCGTCTGGGCGATTGCCGCGTTTGTTGTCCAACTTGCCGCCCAAGAAATAATCAATATGGAAAGAGAGACTCCCAGCCCTCGGCCTTTGATGCCCGACGTCATTGCTGCCTCCTTGCAGGCTCCTCTCGGCTTCACGCCAGAAGAGGGACCTCACCGCGATTTGCATAACGCGAGGAGCCTGATCCCCGCTCACAAGTCCAAACGTGCCGCCTTGATTGAAACCGTTTACGAACATCGGGACGCCAGGCGTCAAGCGAAGAAACACGAACGCCAGAACTGCGGCAGCAGCGCGCTGAAAGTTACGCATGGCGGACCGCCGCAGACTCAACCAGCGAAGAGCTCCGGACTTTCATCTAGAAGGTGATTTTCACGGCCAGCTGCATTTGCCGCGGCCCGACCGGCGTCATGCTGGTTATTTGTCCGAAGCTGCCACTCCCGACAATCAGGGTGCCGTTGGGGCTAGACACGCTGAACAGAGGATGATTGAATGCGTTCTGAGCTTCGAGGCGCAACTCCATCCTCACTCCTTCGTGCACGGGTGACAGCAGGAACTGCTTGATTACAGACAAGTCACTGGTAAACGTGAGCGGCGTACGAACGTCCGCGGTAGCGCGCGGCTCGTTGCCGAGAGTGTATGGAGCAGGGGTTTGGAGGACATCCGGATTGGAGAAAAAGTTGTCCACCCAATCGGGCCCGTAATTTCGTCTCAGCCTACCCGTGATGTTGGGGCGCTGGCTGCCATACGTGGGAATCGGTTTTCCACCGCCGGACAGTGTGATCGTCACTGGACGTCCATCGGAGATCTGCCAGATACCGGCGGTAGTCCAGCCGCCAATAACAGCATCCAAAGCTCGCGGCATGCCGCCCAGGAATGCCTTGCCCCGACCGAACGGCAATTGGTAGCTATAGCTGAATTTCAGCACGGAGGGAATGTCGAACGTCGAAAGGCTGCGTTCCAGATACGGCTTGTTGGGGTCCTGCAGGCTGGTGAAGCTCCCCGTCCAAGTCACGTTGTCGTCGGCAACTGAGGAGTCGTCAATCGATTTCGACCACGTGTAGTTCACGAGGAACTCCAAGCCGTTGCTGAAGTGCTTCTCCGCACTAAGCTGCAGGGCATGGTAGGTGGAGTTGGCAATCATCTGAACATCCGTTTGGACCCCGCCCGAGTTAATGACGTCGTATTGAGGATAGGGGACCTCCAACTGGGCCCCTTGGACCTGCGGACTCGAGAGTGTGCTGTTCGGGTTCGTAATGATCCCGGAGAACGGATTGTTCACATAGCTGGCGAGGCAGGGTATCGTGGGGGTTGCGCATGGGTTATTTGGATCGGGAGCGGTTGCAGGCAAGTTCTCCACCCACGGTCCAAGGATGTCCAAATGGTTTGAACCGCTGAAAGGAAGATGGGTTCCTTTTTTTCCGATATAGCTCGCACTAACCACGATATTGGACGGCAGTTGTCGCTCAACTCCGAAACTCCAGCTTTGTTCCTGCGGTGTGCGATTGTCGGCAGCAATGCGGAGCGTACCGTTTGCTCCAAAACCGACGTCGTTCAACAGGCCGAGAGAACTTCCTGCGGGCTGAATCAATCCATGGGGGTACGGATTGTTCAGGTGCAGGTATGGCGTTTGGCCATCGCTGTTATAGGTTGTGACAACGTTGGTGTATTCATCGAAACCGGCGCTGCCGTAGGGCACAACTCCGCTGGCGCCGGCGCGCGACTGGCCGTAGTAAATGCCGTAGCCTCCACGCACGACCATTTTCTCGGCGAACTGGTAGGCGAAGCCAAAACGGGGTTGGATGTCGCTCCAATCCGTGATGTAGTTCGTGCGTTGGCTCGGGGTGGCAAAGACCTCGCCGCCGAGCAATGCGCGCGCAACAGGTTCGCCCGTAAGTGGATCGGTATATGAGATTTTGCCTCCGTTCAGCGGATTGACTGCAGTCGGGTCAAACCAGTCCTGGTGGTTGAACCGGTCGGTGCGGGGCAAGGAGACGTCATAACGCAAGCCGAGGTTCAAGGTCAGCTTTTGGGTTACCTTCCAATTGTCCTGGGCAAACCAGGCGTACTGGTAGTTTTCGGTTGCGGGTTGGAACTGGATTTCATAATACGAGCCGCAGCCGTTACCGGCACAGTTTTGCGTGAACTGACCTGCCAGAAAGCTGGCCATAGCGTCGCCCCCGCTCGTGTTGTTGGCGTTGGCGGTATCAGCGCAGCTCGTGGAGATGCCAGACTGCGAGCACAATGATGTTCCGGTGTTGTCGAAGGTAAAGAAGCCCAGAGGGGCGTTGGTCTGAATGTAATTCTGCTGGTGCAGGCGGCCCTCGAAGCCGAACTTCAATTCGTGAGGACCATGGATCTTGCTCACTGCCACCGTAAGCTGACCTGTGTCCTGGCCCTGCTTGTAGTTGCCGTACGGATCATTCCCCGCATTGGGGTAACCCGCGGAAAGATAATCGCCGAAGAACAAGGCCGGGACTCCCTTGAAACCATTCGACTCCAAATAGGAGGGGAAACCCAGCGTGGCGAGCGGGTTGGGATTCAGGCTGGAGTTGTAGGCAAGAATCCTTTCCCCGCCGCGCGTGAATCCGAACGTGGCCGTCAGGAGCAATGTAGGACTCAAGTTGTGGGTATCGCTCAGCGTGAAAACTTTCGCCCAACCGCGATTGGGGCCGCTGCCGCAAGGATCGATCAATGTCTTAAAGCAGTCGAAGGGTGAGCTGTGGTTCCAATTCTCGGAGTAGCGTCCACTCAACAGGTTTTTGTCGCTGAAGCGGTGATCGATCTTCACGTCTAATTGGTCGACAGAGCCGGGGGTTGCCCCTGAGGCAATCCAGTTGGCATAAATGCCTTGCGATGGATTATTGGCGGTGGGGAACAGATTCAGCACCTTCTGCGCCACCGGATCGATCAGATTGCCCTTGACACCCGGAGGCGGTTCGAGATTGGCAGGCAGGTTAGGAGAGCCCGGACTGACATATGCGGCGATGTTGTTGAATGGGATGAGAGCAGAGCGCACAGGGCCGCCGTCAGCAGAGTTATAAACACCCGAATATGGATCCCAGAGCTGCCCGTCCGTGACGCTGCACATTCCCTGCGAGTCGAAAGTTCCCTGCGCCGCTCCGCACACCTCGCCGAAATCGCCGGCGCGTTCGGCGGCGCTAGGCACACCCGCCGTGTAGGTATTCATGTTGCTGTAGCGCTGACCCTCATAGTCGAAAAAGAAGAAGGTCTTGTTCTTGAAAATGGGTCCCCCAATGGTGCCGCCGAAATCATGGCGGTGGACCGGCGGAATGGAAATACCCGCGCGATCGTTGAACCAGTTGTTGGCGTCGGTGATGGTGTTGCGGATGAAGTCGTAGGCGCTGCCATGGAAGCTGTTCGTGCCCGAGCGCGTGACCATGTTGACGATCGAGGCGCCAGAAAAGCCGTACTCCGCACTGAAGTTGGACTGCTGCACTTTGAATTCTTCTACTGCTTCGGGTGAGGGAACGTAGGTGGCGTTGGTAATCCCGCCATTAGGCTCGAAATTGGTGATGGTAGCGCCATCCATCAGAATGTCGGTGCTCGACTGGCGGCTTCCGTTGGAAACAAAATTCGTGCCCGTGCAGTTGGTGCCACATTGGTCATCGGCTGCAGTAATGCCCGGCACTAAAGAGGTCAGGTCCATTACATAGCGGTCGATCAGGGGCAGATCGTTGATGAGCCGGCGATCAACCACCTGGCCGGTTACGGCATCTTCGGTAGCGATGGTCGCCGTCTGGGCCTTGACCTCGACAGTTTGCGCCCCAGCGGCAACTTTCAGCATCAGGTTGGCCGTCGGATTCTCGCTGACGTTCAATTTGATGTGTATGCGTATCTCTTTCTCAAACCCTTTCATCTCTGCCGTCACGGAATACATCCCGGGCGGAATCGAAACGAACAAGTAGCGCCCACTGCTTTCCGAGGTGGTTGTAAACTGATATCCCTTCTGCTCGTCCGTAAGGGTGACTTTTGCCCCTTGGATTACGGCTTCTGACGAGTCGGTGAGGAGGCCGCTCACCGTGCCGAAGTAGCCCTGGCCCAGAAGCGCAGCAGGCAGCAGGAGAGCGATAACGATAACGATGAGCAGAGTCAGGAATAAGCCTCGCTGGCAGTTGCTAGGAATCGAGCTGGATTGTTCACGCATGACGACCTCCTTGATAAGCGCTGGTTTCCCGTTCAGAGACGGAAGAGGACGTGCGAAAAAGCCGGGAAAAACCTTTATTGAAACGGTTCATTATGCCCCAGAAACAGGCGTGACCGTCAAGTAGGTTTTTCCACTGTGCGATATTGAGGAGATGCGCACCGCAAGCGGCTTTTCGTCCGGTGCGTAGGCGATGATGTAGTTTCGTACGGTTTGGAACCGCAAGGGCTTTGTGGTGAAGAAAAGTCTCTTGTGTCCTTGGTGCGGAAACGGCACCAGCTTGCGAACGGCGTCCAGAATGTCTTCACGTACACGCCGAGCAGCCAGAGGATTATCCTCAACGATAAATTCCCAGATGTCGGTGATGTCCTGTGGCTGCGCCAGGGTGAAGAGTAAAACCCTGCTCGGTATTCATTTCGGAGAGCGATTCTTCAGTAGCTCGTCCTCGCGCTGGCGCAAGCTCTCGAAAAATACTTCGTCCTCAACTGGCTTCACGCGTCCGCTTTTGATGTCGTCGTAGCGGCTGTCGAGCATCTGGCGGACCTCGGTAACCTCTTGAAGGTATCCCGCCATCGCATCTTCCATGACAGCCTTGGGCAAGGGCTGCCGATGCCCGGCCACGACGATCCGGCGTGCGCCGACTGCTGAGAGCACGCCAAGGCGGCTGAGTCGGCCCGGCCATTGACAATCACACCATATTTCTTCCACTGTCGAAATATGAGCCCAACCCTCTCGACAAGGATCGCGTGTTTGGCGAAGCCTTCCCCGAACTCAAGCCCGGCGGACGTTTTGCCGTGTCCGATGTCGGCACCAAAGGCGACGTGCCAGCCGAGATTTGCAAGCGTGGCCGAGGGATCCTAAGGCAATAGTTCCAGCGCACTATTTTCTTAACGGTTTCCCCGGGGCTAAATGCGAATGTTGCCCAGTGGAACGCTCGCGCTCGGGTCCGCGTATATTATCTCCAAGCAGGCACGCCATGTCCTATTCGCCCATACTGATTGGTCATATCTGCGCAGGGACCTTAGGGTTGCTGTCCGGGACCGCGGCAATGTCTTTCCGGAAGGGTTCCCCCCGCCATGTTCTGGCGGGAAAGGTCTTTGTCGCGTCCATGCTTACCATGGCCGTCCTCGCTGTGTACCTTGCAGTCGTGAGGCATCAACCGAACAACATCGGCGGCGGGATTCTAGCTTTCTATCTGATCGGAACGGCATGGCTGACCGCCAGGCGCGGAGACGGGGAAATCAGTCGCTTCGATTGGGTTGTGCTCCTGATTCCCTTGGCGCTCGGTATCCTCACCTGGATGAGTGGTATAAAAGTCGTGCGTAGCGGAGCGAGTTCACTAGACGGAGTTCCGGTCGGAATGACCTTTTTCATGGGTTCCGTGATGCTGCTGGCTGGCGCGGGCGACATTCGCATGCTAGTACGCGGCGGTGTTGGTGGGAAAAAGCGCATCGCGCGGCATCTCTGGCGCATGTGCTTCGGGCTGTTCATCGCAGCAGGGTCTTTTTTCCTGGGACCGTCAAACCGCCCCCTGAGACTGCTTACGGCAGTGGGGCTCGGGCCATACCTGTCCCCGGCTCTATTCAGCACGCCGTTGTATTTAATTCTCACCATACTCCCACTGATTTTGCTGATTTTCTGGCTAGTCCGAGTGCGCTTCCCAAATGCATACCAGGGGTCGATACAACTCGCATCCGCAAGTTCTGATTTAACGCGATAACCGGACGAGTCAAGCCTGCTGCGCGAAGGTCGCGGGGGGTGCGGGTTGGGAAGCTGGTAGTAGCGCAAAACGGTGGCTAAGGATAAGGAGAGATGGGAAGCAGTCTGTTCTCCACCATTGATCACTTGGCGGCATACGCCACCGCGTTCGACAACAATGCGTTGATCTCTCGCGAAAAGTATGTCGAAATGACGTCTCCCTTTGTCACCGTCGTGGGCAGAAGGATTGGGTATGGATACGGCTGGCTACGCAGCAATATCTTGGCGTGACGCTTCATTGGTACTACGGCGAGATAGGGGCCGTTCAGCCGAACGGGCTGGTCATGATCTGCCCCTCCACCACCGCGACTTAAGGCTGCAATTCCAAGCGATCCGTTACCACGCTCTCTACGGCGTCGCGTGAGTATCGCAGTGGAAAATATTGGCCTTCGCTCCACAGTTTCAGAAGATCAGAATAGTGAGGGCTGCCCGGCTCTCCACTTTGGCCCGGAGTATTCACAGCCAAAGAATTGTCCCAATCACTGGTGTCGAGAATCTCACGGTAGCTCGCGCCTGCGACCTGCTCGAAAGATTCGCCGTAATATCCCGTGGCGCCGACGGTGTCTCTATCGCCGGAACGTGGGGTCGGACCCAGGTCGGCGACGATCGGACTGAGCGAATGACGGAACTGCATGTAGTGCAGTTGCCTCCAGCTCCATTTAGAGGGGTCTGCGCCTTCTAATTTGGTGAGTCCGGCCACGGCGCTTTGCAAGGATTGGGCCATGAGGCGATTGCGCCCGTCTTCTGGATTGCTTCCGAAAACATCTTGGGTTGGATGCGACAGAACGTTCAAGATCTGGTATGCAGTCCAGTTCTTCGCCAAAAACCACAAACGTGGCGGAGCGATCTGCCGGACTACCGCGCTGGTTAACTCCTGCAAATAAATTTCATACAAGGCCGCCGCCCCGGAATTTTGGTCGAGAACTCCGTCCCAGTTGAGCAGTAATTGCGCTTCGGCAGAGGGATGATCTGCTGCCGCCGTCTGCAACAGGGAGATCAGTTCGCGGGCTGGCAAGGATAAAGGATCATTCTGCAGATGAGCGAAATCGTCTGCGGTAAGTTTGTGACCAGACTGCTTCGCCGCCGCAAGCACCTGATCAATGCGTTGCACGCGATAGCGGGACCATTCGAATCCGATGTTATAGGCATACCCGTCGGGAATCATCTTATTGTTCGCGGTCGCAATGAATTCGTTTGCCGGATTATAGGAATGCGGCAAATCCTCAACCGGTATGAATCCTGACCACTCGTAGCCACCGCTACCGGGAACGGGAAGAAGGCCCGTCCAATTCTTGCGGAGGGGAGACAACCCGGCCGAATATTCCCCAATGTTGCCCTGCCGATCGGCATAGACAATATTTTCCGAAGGGACGAACCAACGCTTCATGGCGTTCGAAAACTGCTCCCAATTCTCTGCGCGGTCAACCGCGAGAGACGCCAAATATCCGGCTGTGCCCGGCTCCATGCCAACCCATCGCAGGGCCAGGGCCTGTCGCGGGTTTTGCCATAACACGGGACCGTGGCGGGTAAATTTCAAGTCGACTGTGACGTCAGCATTCCCTCGAACCCGAAACACCTCGCGCTGAACCTGCATCAGTTCCCATCCCTGATCGGTTCGGTATTGCGAAGAATCTTTGGGATTCATTTCCTCGAGATAAAGGTCTTGCTGGTCAGATCCAAAAACCGTAAATCCCCAAGCAATCTGCTGATTGTGCCCCAGGGCTACTCCGGGAAGTGCGGGTTCTCCCGCTCCGATGACGTCCCATCCCGGAGCGACTAAATGCACCATGTAGCGCAATGACGGCACGGCCAGCACGCGGTGCGGATCATTCGCCAGCATGGGCTTGCCAGTTTGGGTCAAAGCACCTGAGACGGTCCAGTTGTTGCTGCCCTCAATGTAATAGCTTGGGATCTTGATTCTCGAATCGCTTCCGATGAGATTTTCCAGGAGCCCGGGAGATAACGCCGAGAGATCGATGCCCGGTGCCGGATCCAGCGTAACTCTGGGATCCAAATCAAGAAGCTTCGACGCTTTCTCTGCGCCGATCGCGGCAACCATCTCCGCGTGTTCCAATTCCGCCGTGGCATTTCCGGTCATGGAAAATGCTGCCATACGATTTAAACAGTCCTGAGGTCGCCAGGGCTCTGGTTTGAATCCGGCCATCTGAAATTCGATGGGCAGACTGGCAGCCCCGTCGGCTAACCGCAAGGCGATGTTCGCATTGATTCCGGCGGTAAAGGCTTCAAGGATCTCCTTCGTATCGGGCGAATAGCTCTGGTAATCCAACTTCATGTCACCGCGATACCGCAACCGCCGCGCGTTAATGTCGCGGAATAGCGCTGACGGTCCCAGTATTTCGGCCAGCCGTCCTTGTCCGGAGCGCTTCCACAGCTCCATCTGGAACAAGCGGTCCTGTGCTGCCACAAAACCTTGCGCAAAGAACAAATCGTGTTGGTTCTCCGCGTAAATATGCGCAACACCCCAGCGGTCGCGCAGCACCTTGACGGACTGCTGCAGCCCGGGAACTTTCAACCTGCCATGTGTAGTCGAGACCGATGCCGGTGCTTGATCCTTGATTGATTTCTGTTCTTCCCTGGCATCGACAGGATGGCTGGCAATCGAAATGGATAAAAAGAAAAGAAGAACGCAGCTGACGAGCTTCACCAGCAGCCTCCTCGAGTTGACTTCGGCGCAACCGACTGCGGTATTGTCGCCGATGCGTAATTGATCCGGCCAGGACGCCTCTTATAATAAGCCCCATCAGGGCTAAGCCATTACCACCCATAGGCATGGCTTCGGTCACCGCCTCTGAAACCACATTTCTGGTCCCTACCTAGCCGTCTGGCGGATGCGCCCTCCGCGGCTATCCTTGATCCTGTTCCCAGTTCAGGAAAGGGGTCTTGCCAGACATGGCCAATTCAATACTAGAAACAATTTCAAGCGAATTTGCATCTGCCGCGGAGAAGGTAGGCAGTAGCGTGGTTGCCGTCCACGCCCGACGCTGGATGCCGACCAGTGGCATCGAATGGAACAAGGGTGTGGTCGTAACGGTCCATCACGGAGTGCAGCGGGACGAAGACATCAAAGTTCTGCTCGGTGATGGTCGCGCAGTTTCTGCGAAACTGGCCGGACGGGATCCCAGTACGGACATAGCCGTCCTGAGGATCGAGGAAGGATCTTCGAGTGCGCCGCCACTCGGCGACTCAACAGGCCTGAGGCTCGGCCATCTGGTTCTCGCCCTCGGCCGCACGCGCCGCGGGGATCTGGTGGCGAGTACCGGAATCATTGGCGGCATCAGCGGCGAGTGGAGGAACCGGCGGGGAGGACAACTCGATCAGCACATCCGGCTCGACCTCGCCCTGTATCCAGGATTTTCCGGCGGGCCGCTGCTGAATGCCCGAGGCGAGGTTGTCGGCATTAATACGCAGGGCTTAGCCCACGGACGAGCGGTAACCGTGCCAGTCGCAAACGTGAATCGGATAGTTGAGGAACTCCTGGAAAAAGGGCGCATCGTTCGGCCCTATCTGGGCCTTGCTATGCAGCCCGTGGAGGTGCAGGAAAATATGCGCTCGAAGCTGCCAGCTGGAACACGAGCCGGGCTGCTCGTCGTGCACGTCGAAAATGGTGGACCCGCAGAAAAGGCCGGAGTGTTGCTGGGAGACGTTGTTTTCGAAGTCAGCGGAAAGACAGTCGAACACATGGATGCGATCCAAGATTCACTCGCCACCGCGAGGGTCGGTGAGGTTCTCCAGGTCAGGATCATTCGAGCCGGCGAGATCAAGCCGGTTCCCATTACTTTGGGGGAGAGGTCGCGATAACGAATGTCAAAGCGAAGCGGCGGAGGAGCGATCCGAATTGCGGTGGTCGCGACCTTCGCCGTTCGCCGTGCCGGGCTCGAAAGCATCATCCGCAGCCACCCTGAGTTGCATCTGGCAGGAAGTTTTGGCACGCTCGCGAGCCTGGTGTCATTTGCCCGGAGCACCGAACTGGATGTCATTGTCATCGACTCCGATTCGATCCACGATTTACTACGTGAACGGACATCGGACGCCGCGATTGTTCTGCTCGCGGAGGTCAGCGACGCTCGGTCGATCGCTCGCTTGTTGCGGAGCGGGGTGCGCGCGATTCTCTCCCGAGAGAGCGCCGCGGACGACGTTCTCTCCGCCATTTATGCCGCCTATGACGGACTTGTCTTGTTGAGCACAGCGACCGCAGATAGCTTGGCCGGCGTCTTCGGTGATCAGTTGGCGGAGGTTGACGATGAATTATCGGAGGAGATCACCTCCCGCGAAACCGAGGTGCTCAGAATGTTAGCGGAGGGGCTCGTGAACAAAGATATCGCGGCGCGCCTGGGTATCTCCGAACATACGGTCAAGTTCCACATCAGCTCGATTCTCGACAAGCTGGGTGCTTCCACCCGCACCGAAGCAGTTACCCTGGGAATCCGGCGGGGGCTAATTCCAATCTGAGCTGTTTGGCCTGCAACCGTACTCGGGCCTCAACATTCAATTTTGGGTGTGACCTGTCGTCGTTCGGTTCGCACGACGCTAGTTCGTGAAAACCGTGTCGCGAAATAGTCACTCGTTGCATTGAGCTCGGAGCGCAGGCAACAGCATATTGGCTTCGATTGGAATAAAGGCGATCTCTTTTGTAATCATGGCTGCCAACGAAGCACTTCTCGGGCGCTTCCGAACGGCACTCACAAAGGTGCCAAAAGTTACAGAAACAGGAATGTTTTGCGGGATCACCTTAATAGTGGAGTGTGAGCGGCGGATCGAGGCCCAAAAACGCCAGCAAACCCGCGGGATTTCAAAGTTTGTAAGCCGCCCATCGAACTTGTGCGCACCCAGGCTGCCCCTAAGGGGATGGCGAGCCCTTCTCTTGGACGATATTTCGAGGTTGGCGGGAGGCAATAATCGGCGCGCGAGCCCGGTCATGCCATCGTTCCGGAGATTTCGAGCAGGCTACTAACGATTCTGTCCGCTCGCAGGGCGGAGGACAAACGGAAGGCCACGGGGAGCATTTTCCGTCACCGTATTTTGCAGGTCGAGAGCCTCGAGCGGAATGTGGCTGCGTGTGCCGTCGGGACTGATGTATTCGAGATAGCCGTCTGCGACCCAGTAATCGATCACGGCGTGGCGAGTACCGTTGTTGAGCACCAGCAGGAAGGGTCCCTTGCTCAGCGTCCGGTCTTCGGTCGCTGCGTCGAGCCTGGCTCCTGGGTGCACCGAGGAATTCCCCTCGGCTACGTCGTCATTCGATGGATTGGCACTGGGCGGGACCACAGACATTTCCGACTGCATCGGCACCTGCGAATTGAGGTCGTCGCCGAGATCAAGCGAGTCTCCGCCCCAGCCGAAATAAAAAGGATCAAAGTAACCGGAGCAGGAGAGCAGAGGCAAAAATGGTTCGAAGAAGCAGACCTGGGTCAGGCCGTTGAAAAAGCATCCAGAGGAAGAAAACCGGGGAAAGCGGTGGAAGAAGAAACCGCGATGAGGGCGCACGCGAGAAGAACCGAAAGAAACGTTGCCGTCGGGGCGGCGTGGGAATAGCGGCGGAGACCAGAGAAGCGTTGACGGAATCCGAGGAATGGACGGCATGCGGGCTAGGGTGGAGTTCCACAGGTGTGACGGCGGCTGAGGCGAAGTCTCCAAAGTAGAGGGCGCCTCGGGTAGCGCATGCCGGGCCGAGTTCCTTCCGGACCGGAAGTGCAGCCAACCGAAGTGCCCGCCCGCATGGCCACCACCGCCCTGCCTGCTGGAAGAACGCCCGCCGGAAGCGTGCCCGCCAGAAGAGCGCCCGCCTCCCGAGTGGCCTCCTCCGCCTCCGTGTTGCGCCACTGCGGGGGAGAACAGACAGATCACGCACAGCAAAATCGGAAAGAACTGCGGCGACCGCACAAGGAAGGCAATTCGAGTGGTCATGGCCTTACCACGTCAGGGAGTGTAGGTTCAGTTTACTCCTGATGGGGTGCTCGAGAGTGTCACTTTCAGCGCTCAGCTTTATGCTTGCGGTAACGCTGGGTGCGGGGGGATCGCATTCCGGGAAAGCGATCGACATTTTGACCTCCGTCCATGAGACTGCTCCACGAGACTGCTCCACAACCGCGCCATTCTTGAATGGCACGGACGCAAGCTGACGCTTCGGGGCGCCCGGAAGGTTCCGAAAAGTGCGGTCGCGACGATCAGAAGAAACAGACAGCCTCAGCCAACAACTCATGGTTAAGGCTTCCTAAACCGGCACGATCCTTGCGACCAGGTGCCGCTATCGCATGCGGCTCACGCTGGGCCGGCCGTTCCCTCAATCGTATACGACCGCCCAACCCACTAGGGCCCTTAATCGTCATCTCCCACCGATCGCTTCCCGGCGAGCCAGATGATTGAGACCCGCCAGTCCCCTGGCCGATCCCAACGCAGGGTGCGCTCAATGATCGCAACCACATCCCGCTCCAACCCCCACCGCCTCTGTTATGCATTTCCGCTGTTAACGCTATACCGAGAGTGTCCCGCTAGTGCTGCGGGATGGCGCGCCCAGGCCCCCGCCTCCATCTGGATGCCCGGCCTCGCTCGGTTTGCTAGTTTCCTGGGTCCCACCCGGATTCAAGCCTATTTCGCTGGGAAGCCCCCTTAAGATAAATATCCAAAAAAACAGCTTGGATAGTTGCTCGAGATGAGGTATTTTTGCCGACATTGAATTTGGAGCAAGGCCCGGTTCTCACCAAGCCTAGATCTGGGGACATTTCGGTTTCGCGAATGGAAGACACCCCTGCCTTCCGCGATAGGTTCCAGGTGAAATGAGGTCTCGCCGGCTCCGCGAGGAATCCACCGTGAAATCTTCTCTTTGCCTGTCCGTCCTAGTCGCGTTTTCTCTTTTGAACTGCGATTTGTTCGCGAGTAGCGGTGAACTGCCCCCGTCCACTCCCTTAAAGCCCGCCGATGCGGCCCTCATTTCTTCGCCAGAAGATGGAGCGCTCTCGGCTTCGTCGCAGTTCGTGATCCCAGGCCCGCTGCGATCTTTTCTGCGCATGGCCGGGATTAGTCAAAAGATTACGCCTGAAGAAGTCCTGCCCTTGCTGAGCCGGAATGTGTTCACCCAGGGTTATGAGGGCTCCACCCGGCCAACTGAGTTCCTTATCCTATTGAGGCGATATGTCGTGCAGGCCAGGGAGTTGGCGGAGTTGGCCGCGAACAGTGACATGGTGATTCGTGTTTCGAATTGTGACGATGCCAAGCCGCTTCTGCGCATTCTGGGGTATCGAGCACGTGCCAACTGCGGCGATCCGGCAACGTCTTTGCAAACGGAGGATCCCGAGAGGGCTTTTCTGGCTGTCGATTCCGGATTTCCGCTGCCCGACCTAGAGCAGACACTGCAAGGCGGTAGACCCTTTGAGTATCGGTTCTCCTCTTCCGTTGTGCCAGTGCTGTTTGCCGAAAGCGACTGGACCATGGCGAGCCCGAAGAACTTCAAAGAAAACAGCAGGGACCTGCTGGACACGATCCTGAGCGATGCAGCGATCGCGCGCCTGTACTGGGCCCTCTCACGGATCGACCGCGAAACCAGCAAGTCTTTGCAACAATCGATTGGGCTTGGCAAGCTGCTTCCCTACGCCGCCGTCCTTGATTTTTACGGGAGGGGGCTCTGCATTAGCGGGGAGCGAGTCAAGGTACCGGGAGGAGTGAAGGCGGAAGAGGCGTGGGAGGACTTGGTCGGAGCGAGCCCGGCGTCCCCGGCCTCGTTTGTCCCGAGATTGCTGGCCAAGGACAAGGGTTGGCTGATCGCCTATTTTGACGTGCTTTCGCGGGCGAGTGGAATTCAGCAGGCATATTTCACCAGCCAGCATCGGCTGCGGCTCTTTTACGCGGGACTGCGCGCTCCAGATCCTTCCGCCCCCGCCACAAAGAGTTTTTACAGACCGGCACCTGCGCTCTTGCTTCTGGTCACTCGACTTCAATTGGAGAGCAGCGGTGAGCCGCTCGTCCCCGGGAATCTCGAAGTCTGGAAAGAAATTCTCTCAGGACACAATTCTAACCTCGTGCGCAAGTGGGGAAGGCAGACGTCCCGCCTGACGGGTCCGGATTATCTTGTGCAAATATTGTTCGCCCTGTCCCGGGCACCCATCGAAAGTGGCCCCCTGCAGAGCTACATGGCGATCAGCGGGCTTGACAGCAGACGATCTCCGGGAAATCGCCTGGCGCCGGCTACGGTCCGCTTGCTAGCACGCAACTTTGTGGAGTTCAGTGATCAGTATCGGATTTTTTCCGAGTTTCCGGAGTTAACCGACGAATCCATCGTGCTGTTTCTGGACGCAGCTCGAGGGCTGAACAGCTTGGCCCCAGCTGCGCGTGGGAACGCATACGGTACCTTTCAAGCTAATGTCGGAATCTGGCAGATTCTGGCCCGCCAAGAACAGATTTCGAACTCGCACCTGAACGACTCGTGGCAGCGCATGATCAAGCCTTTCGCCACGGTTCAATCAGCTTCCCAAGTGTATGACGCGGGTCGATCTTCCCTGGGAGAACTATTCCGATTTTCGATCGGTAAGGGTAGAGGTTCGCAAGACGAGATCATCGACCTGCTGGCCGGACCCCGGCAAAATAGTTTAGAGGGAAGGCAGATGCACCGTGAAATCGCCGCCAGGATCCGTTCTGTGCTGGACGATCAGCGACTGGTTTCGCTCGACACGCTGCTGACGGTGGGGGATGCTTTGGCAGAAAAGGCGCGAGGTAAGCAGCCGCCAGAGTACGTTATCCTCCTGGCTGGCCAGACGCGAGAATTTGAGATGCCGCGGCCGATCTTCACCAACGGCGAGAGATCGGAATGGGCGGCAGGAATCTATAACAATCATCATACCGACGTCCAGATGCGTGCCGACTTGCCTAAAGTCCTCAAGTCTTCGACGGCTTCGCGAGGGCAAATTGAGGATGCGCGGGGTCAACTCGCCTCGTTCCTGAGAGATACTCTGGTTGGTTTGAACTATGCGTACTACGAGCCGCCGGGTGCCCAGGCCCTGCACCACAATCCGCTCTTCGTCCGCTCCCACGACTTTGCGGGAGAGACGGTTGAAGGCATGAAGAGACTCTGGCAGGCTCCGGAGCTTATGGGCCAGGGTTCTCCGGCGGGCGGAGGCGCCCATTTCGTCGGTTCGCTTGCCGACCTCCCCTATGCTTTGGCCGAACTCGAACAGGATTTCATTTCGCCGGACAGTGTTCAGGCTCTGATCTGGGAGGAATTAGTGCCGGAGCTGTTGACCTCCGCAATCCTACCCCGCTGGTGGAATGTCAGCCCATTAGAGCTTCACGCAATCGCTCTGTATCAGCGGACAGGGGAAGAACTCCTGACCGCTTCGGCAAAAGACGAAACACTGCGAAGTAAGGTACTGACCATTTTGTCGGATCGGTTGCTTCCTCAACGATTACGGCAACTCGAGCAAGTCCTGCGCGATGATCGCGTATCGGAAATGCTTCCTCAAATGATGCCGGCAGACACCTTCTATCTGGCGGCGGAGTTCCGGGATAAGTACCCGGAACAACCTGAGGTGTGGGGAACCGCCAGCCAGGAACTGCAAAATCTGTGTCGGGAGCACTCCGAACAGGTCAACTGGAAGCGCTTGTCGCACGATTTCGGCACACCCCATCCCCAAATGGCGCAGAACTACGGTCTCGAACTTTTGAACATTCCGCCCATGCCACCCCTCTCTGGATTTTCCAGCCGTTTTCTTGCAGAATCCTGGGATTCGCCCAATCTGTACTGGGCTCGTCTCGCCGATGAAGGAGGATATTCGCCCGTCATGCTGAACCATCTCGTGCCGCAGCTTACCCGGATGATGGTCGAGAAGATCTTCGCTACCGACTTTGAAGATTGGCCTGCGCTGCTTCGGGCGATGCATGAAACGGGGACAGAATTTCGTGAAGGCAAGTTGGCTTTGCCGCCGCGGATTAGTGCCGTTCGGCCTTGACGCCTCGTTCGAACGAGGCGCCGACCAACAATACAGCGACCTCACGCACGTAGGGTCGCAGAACTAGGACCGTGAACTCATGCTAAGAAAATTGTTTCTGCTGTTTCTGATCCCTCTGGTTTTCATACTGAGAGAGGAAAGTGGCGTCGAAGCTCAGGAGAGCCCGAACTTTCACGTTGTGGTTAACATGGTCCAGCTCAACGTGGCGGTGACGGACAAGAAGGGGAACTACATTACCGGACTCGGGCCCAAGGATTTTGCCATCCTAGAGGATGGGATTGTCGAGAAGGCGGCCACCTTTGCTGAAGGCGACGGGCCAGCCCGCAGTCTCGGTGAGTTTCCGGAGCAGGACGCGTCGGCGGCTCCGTCTGGGGAGTTGGCCAAACCTTCTTCTGACGGCGCCTCGTCTCAGACCTTCGCCTCGCTGGTAAGCGGAGCCAATGTGTTTGTCCTGTTTGATACCAGCGACTACATGTACCGGGGTTTTGTCTTCGCGCAAGACGCGATTGCCGAGTTCATTCGCTCGCTGGGAAACGCCGACAAGATCGCATTCTATTCGTATAGCCGAGATCTTTCTCGTGCAGCCGCCCTTACTTCCGACCGGTCGCAAATTTTGCGGGCCGTGCGCTCGACTGTGGCCGGAGATCAGGCAGCGCTCTACAACGCGCTCCTGTTGACGCTGAAAGACGCGGCTCAAAATAAAGGTCGGAAAGTCGTAGTGGTGTTCTCGAACGGTCCGGACAATTCCAGCGTAGTACCACCTGAGGACGTCGCTGAATTTGCCCAGTCTGCCGGAGTTTCGATCTACATGATCAGCACACAAACGGCAAGATTGGAACCGGTGTCCACGGCGGTTTTTGATCGTATGACTGCCGCCACTGGCGGCAAGGCCTACTTCGCCAAGAACTGGAAAGATGAACACCGAGCCTTTGATTTCATCCGTGACGATTTGACACATCTGTACTCATTGAGTTACTACCCGAAGCCCAACGCCAACACGGGCTGGCGTGCGATCACGGTGAAACTCCTGGGCGACCAGCTGAAGAAATACAAGGTGCGCACCCGCAACGGGTACCGTCCTCAACCGTCCAGATTCTCAAGCGACGACAAAACCACACTGTCCGGGTCGTTCCCGAATAGGGAAGCGGTAATCTCCCGGTAAGGTAAGCTTTGCGGACCGCTCGTGCAAAAAACCAATTCCCCTGTTTGGAATCTTTAGTTCTCGGGTCCTAGCCACTGCACCGGCTTCCCATGGAAGCCGGATCGGGCCAGCAACCGGTCTTTGCTGCCAGGCCAAAGTTGCAAGCGGACTTCGGCGACGTTGCCCGCTGGCTCGAAGCGAAGCCATGCAAGCGGCTGGTTATGAGTGGCGGCCTCTCCTGCCACGGCCATCACGCGCTCGAAGCGCGCACGATCCACATTCGACAAATACTGCCAGAGGATGGAGTGATAGACCACGGTTGCCACGCCAGGAACGCCATCGGCCAGCCCAGTCTCGACCCAATCGGGCGCGTTGCCTTGGTCCACGCGGGCAGATACTCGGCGCGCCACATCGATAGCCGCCGCAAGCTGGCGAAAGCGCTCCACCTGATCCGGCCACACATACGATTGTAATGTTAGCCGCCCTTCCTCTGTGCCTGGGTCAATCGGTGAAGCGTCGCAGCCGCGGCGCTCTACAATCTTCGCCAGCACGTCGAAACGCGGATGCTCGCCGCCAAACACGCCTGTAATGCGCACCGGTGAATTAGAATCGCCCCAACCCTCATGCCCCGCTTCGTACCGGTATTGGTCCCACCGAAGGATCAAGCCGCCTGCGGCTCCGACCTCCAAGAGGCGCAGGGGAAAACCGGTTTGGCGTGCGACCTCAAGAAATCCACCCAGCAACGCTGCGCAGCGGCCCACTTCATTCGTCTGTACCGGGCGATAAACTAATTCGCGCAGCACTGCTTCGTGATGTTGCACAACACCGCGAAACCTGGGCCAGAGGTCATCACAATTGCTATCGCCGCCCGCCGAGGGATAACAAGCAGCAAGTTGCGGTGCTTTTTCTTGCAGAACGAGGCGGTGGACCGCTCCGAGAAAGCGCAGAGCGAGCGCTGAGTCGGGCGGATCGTCGTGATGATCATGCAAAACAGCACAACACACACCCGCAGCCCGGACATCCTCTGCGGCGTGGCGCAACAGGGTTGAGTAGAGCCTTGAGCCTAGTCTTTGGCACCACCCCGCTTGTGTAAGGAGACGCCGTGCCACAATTTCATTAGGGGCGGTCATCGTTTGGGATCCTGGCTTACAATCCAGTTGCAATTATGTCCGTATCACGGGCAATTCTGAAGTAATCCTGAGGTCAGGTTTGCCCATTTATCCAGTACCTAATTATGACCGGACTGCTACGGATCAGTTCCAACCTGCCGACTATGCGGAGAGAATAGGGAAAGCGGCGAAAGGCTTACCCAATGTCCTCGGATGAGCGAGCTAGTCGTTTTCGAACGTCCACTGGAAGACATGTCGACGGCTTCCAGCACGACCCACTTCTCGAAAGCCAGCGGCCTCAAACATTGGGACGAAGCCCATGAAGCGATAGCTCGGAGAACTCGGATCGACAGGGTACGCTTCCACGATCGAAGCGCCGCGGGTTCTTGCGAACTCCACAGCAGCGGCGATGATGTGCTGGCTCACGCCTTGGCGGCGCAAGCGTCGAACGACAAAAAAGCAGGCAATCGACCAGACGCCTTCGTCATTCCCGCCAGGTTCGACGAGTCGACGGTAGGTTGAGCGCGGCGCCACAGAACACCACGCCACAGGCTCCTGGTTCAAATAACCCAACAGTCCCACAGTCGTACCCGCCGTGATACGCGCCTTCATCGCCGCTTTGCGGGTCAAACCGTTTGTCTGTTTCGCTTCAACAGGCGTTGCACGCCAGAGCATGCACCAACAAGCCTTAGGACCACCCCGGCATTCAAAAAGTCCTTCGAAGTCACGCCAGTTATCATGGGTGACCTCGCTAAAAACCATGCGGTCGGCGACGCTTCGCTTAGCAGTCATGATCATTGGCGCGGCTTCCCTTTTCCAGAGTTTGACAAAGGCAAACAGGAGCAGCTGGACCGCGAGAAGGCACGGGGCAACCGCTCCCTGGAAAGATTATATTTCGCGCCGATTCAACTGATTCGGCTTCGCCTATTTGTTGGCCCAATGCACGATGACGGTCAACTCCTTGTCCGGTTGTCCGCTCAACCCCTTGCGGATATCGAGCCCCGTCGACCTTGATGTTTGAGGAGGCACTTTCGATGGCACGGAGATCTTCAGAGGTAAGGTCGAGGTTCGCCGCTCCGAGGTTTTCTTCAAGGCGATGCAGCTTGGTCGTGCCCGGAATCGGAACGATCCACGGCTTCTTGGCAAGCAGCCAGGAAAGCGCTTCTTCGGTCAACCGCCGATGCGGGACATCAAAGTATGTCGGCTGGCCGGCCCCGCAATGGTCAGCGACTAACAGTGCAGATCATTCTGGCCGGATGGGCGGCGGCTCTTCCAATGAGCCGCCCGGAGCTGCTCACCCCCAAATTGCTCCCACATGGTAAAGGCTTTCATGGCCTTTCGTCGGTATCCGCCGCTGTCCGAAATCCGGCGCTGTTAAAATCGTTTGGGCATTTGACGTTGATACTCTCAGGCGGTTCTGTTTAGATTCCCGATTGAAAGGTGAGCAAAAAGGCAGGACTATGCCGAAGCGGTTCGAACGATTGAAAGCCACTGCTCGGGCCCTTGAGGATGAGATTGTAATCTGCTTCGGCAAGCGTCGTACATTAACGCTATCGCAAGGAATTCATGACGCACGAAACTGTCTTCGGCGACTTCACCGACCAATCCACGGAAAAGGAACTATGAACCACAAACGATTCGAACCAGGACTCGCGTTGCTAAGTGCAAGACACAGCGTCATCGGCGTGAGAAAGGTGGCACTCTGCTTGGCCCTGATTGCAGTATTGAGTACGAGTGTTCTGGCGAGTGCGCAACAATCGGATTCCGATGCGGAAGACCAGTTTCGATTTCGCTTTGTGGGCCCAAAAGTCGGGAATCGCATCGCTGCCGCGGCGGGAGTACCAGGCGATGCGAGCACCTATTACGCGGGAGCGGCATCGGGAGGTATCTGGAAATCAACAGATGGCGGAAATCAATGGAAGCCAATTTTTGACAAGCAGCCCGCGGCTGCCATCGGCGCACTGGCGGTTGCGCCCTCCGATCCGAGTACGATATGGGCCGGTACCGGCGAAGCATGGGTGATTCGCGACAGCGATGTGATGGGCAACGGAGTTTACAAGTCGATCGATGCTGGCAAGACGTGGACCAACCTGGGTCTGCAGGAATCTGGCAGGATCGGCCGCATCGTGATTCACCCGTCAAATCCTGATGTGGTATTCGCCTGTGTTTTGGGTCGCACCACCGGACCTCAACCGGAGAGGGGCGTCTTCAGGACTACCGATGGGGGCCAACACTGGGAGCGAGTGCTGTTTGCTGGTGAAGGTGTGGGCTGCTCCGGCCTGGCCATGGACGCGCACAATCCTCGCACATTATTTGCGGGAATGTGGCAAGTGGAAATGCACACCTACGGTGAGTTTAGCGGAGGAGCAGGCAGCGGAATTTACGTTTCGCACGACGGCGGAACGAAGTGGACCCTCATCGAAGAACATGGCTTGCCTCACGCCCCGCTCGGCAAGATCGATGTCGCCATAGCGCCAACAAATTCAAATCGTGTCTTTGCTCTCATCCAGACCAAAGATCAGGGTTCACTTTGGCGATCCGACGATCGCGGAGAACACTGGAAGGCGGTCAACTACCAACGCGCCCTCATTGGACGTGCGGGATATTACATTCGGATTGCGGTTTCGACAGGCAGCGACAACGAAGTTTACGTGGCCAACAGTTCCTTTCACCGCTCTTTGGATGCCGGCGAGAATTTCAAGGAAGTTCCCTGGGGCGGAGACACTCACGACATCTGGATTGATCCTACCAATCCCGATCGGTTTGTGATTACCGACGACGGCGGCATGAGCATCACGACCGTGCATGGTCGCGGTTTCCACCGCGCCACTCTTCCCATTGGTCAGATGTACCACGTCGACGTCGACCGTCAGATTCCCTACTACTTTTACAGCAATATGCAAGACGATGGGAACATGCGCGGCCCCAGTGTGCCGGTGGACTCAAGGGAAACCGGCTGGGACCGAGCGATGGGAGGATGCGAATCCGGTTTTACCGTTCCGGACTGGGCCGATCCAAACGTGGTATGGGCTACGTGCTATGGGAATAAAGTCACTCGCTGGGACGCGCGGACCAAGCACGCGCGCTCGGTTAGTCCATGGATGATCACCCTGGATTCACCACCAAACGACATCAAGTATCGCTGTCATTGGACGGCGCCTCTGGCCGTCGATCCTTTCGACCACAATACTGTTTACTATGGGTGCCAGGTACTGTTCAAAACCAGCAACGGTGGCCAGAGTTGGTCAGTCATCAGCCCGGACCTTTCCACCCATGATCCCACCCGGATCGTTTCCTCGGGAGGAATCGTCGGCGATAATCTCGGCCAATTCTACGGAGAAGTTATTTTCGCCTTAGCGCCTTCCGGGATTCAGAGAGGACTTATCTGGGCCGGCACCAATGATGGTCAAGTGTGGCATACGGACGATGGCGGCCAGTGGGTTAACGTCACCAAGAACATCGCCGGGCTACCGCCGTGGGGCACGATTACCAGCATCGCTGCTTCGAGCTTCGCTCCGGCCACGGCGTATATCAGCGTCGATTTCCATTTGATGGACAATCGTGATCCTTTCATCTACAAAACCACGGACTTCGGGAGCAGCTGGAAGCAAATCACCGGCAACCTGCCAAAGGGCCCGTTGTCCTACGTCCGCACCATTGCCGAAGACCCTAATTGCGCAGGCTTGTTGTTCGCCGGTACGGGAAACGGTCTTTATTATTCGCTCGATGATGGAGGGCGCTGGACCGCGCTGGAGACGGGGTTACCCCACGCTCCAGTGACCTGGGCTGTCGTGCAGAAGGATTTTCATGATTTGGTGATTTCGACCTACGGCCGGGGACTGTACATCTTCGACGACATTACACCGCTCGAACAGATGGCCAAGAATCACTCCGATGCCCCGGTCATCCTGTTTGAACCACGCCAGACCTACCGCTTTACCCACGGCGGCGCGGCGATGCTCACCTTCTCCCTCAAGACCGCCCCGAAAAAATCCGTCGAGCTTGAGATTTTGGATTCTGACGACGAGGTAATTCGAAAGCTCGAAACGAAGGGGCGCACGGGTATGAATCGCGTGAAATGGGATCTGCGCCATGAATCTCCGCGATTGGTTGCGCTGCGGACAGTCGCTCCAGATAACCCTCATATTTGGGAGGAGCCGCGCTTTCGTGATTCCGATTTACGCCCTATCACTCACTGGGGAACCAAGCCCGCCGAAGGTGGCCCCATCGTGGCTCTGGGAAAATATAGTGTGCGTCTGAAGGTCGATGATAAGTCCTACACACAACCTCTTACGGTCATTCGCGATCCCCGCGCCCCGGGCTCCGATGCCGACATTGATCTATCGGTGAAGACTCTGCTCCGCATCCGCGACAACATCAGCCGCGTGTCGGATAGCGTTAACCAGATCGAATGGCTGCGCAAGCAGCTCGAAGTCATCCAAACCATGCTTCGACCAGGAACGGACGCGGAGAAAGAAAAGGAGAAGGAGAAAGGGAAGGCACTGTCCAGAGAGGAAGGGGAAGAATCGGAGCCACTGTCGCAGGCGCCGCCGCAGGTTCTGGACGAAGCTCAGGCAAAACACAAGGCCGAACTCCTAAAAGCCATAGAGGATCTGGACAAGAAACTACGAGTCATTGAGTACAGGTTGGTCTCGCCGGCATTACTCGACAGCGATGATAAGTATTTCGTCGAGCCATACCAGGCTTATCTGAATCTGATCTGGCTTAGCGCGGAGGTTGGGACGGGAGGAGGCGACGTTGCCGGAGGTGCGGATTTTGCCCCCACGGATACTCAGATGGAATTGCTGAAAACGTTTGAAACCGAAATAGCTGCAGTGGATATGGACTACCAGAAGATTATGAAAGAAGATTTTCCGGTTTTTAATCGCTCTCTTACGGGCACCAGTATCGCTCCTCTGGTCGCTCCGCCCAGCTCCGCTCAGGCGAAGTGACGGTGCTCAACAAACGCAGGGGCTTGCCCCAGATCACAGAGGGCTTTGCGGAGGAAGGGCGCTGCCCATGGATGGCTGGATCAGGTGGTACGGGGCGATACCGCCGTCCGGCCCCGAAGTCGAAGCCAGATGCCGGCCAGGAGAGCACCCCCCTTGGAGATCCGGCAAACCCCGCGGGATTCCCACTTTTCCACAGCCCCGGCGGCTACGGGAGATTCACTAAAATCGAAATATCCTTTCCGACGAACGGGGGTCATTTCTAAGGTTGTAAGCATGGGGACATAGGAGTTCCTGGCTCACTCCCTGACTGCTCGACATCTCCCATATCGCCATATTCCTTCACCTCCACGCGAGAGCGAAGGGACGAGAATCCGGCCACCGGATGGGTGGCCTTGACCCGCTCATCCAAAGCGCTCAGGACGATTGTTTGCCACCCGCCTCCGGCCAGCCCGGGTGCATTTGCAGATAAAAAATCCCCAGTCCATTGGCCCCCACTAGAACTAGAAAAGGGTTGCAGGGCAAAGTTGCACCCCGAGGGATTCTCTACTATTTCGAAGCAGTTGACGAAGCCGGCAATGCCGCCAACGATCCCAACCTTCTCGCACAGACGCCATATTTTGTAATTGACAGTCTGGGCGCCGCAGTTGATGAGCCGGTGATTGTTCCCGGCGATCGTGGCCGGGGAGTAAAGATGGAGTTGGGTGAGTTGGTCCAAAGCGGGTCCATAGCGATGGATTTGGCGTCAGCAAAATGGAGTGCGACGCGCCACCCGCGCAGCGTCAGGGGACAGGCCCCAAGGTCACAGAATTCGCTTTTTTTTCCAGGGCACGGAGCTTCACGTCGTCAGGAAACAGTTCAATGCCTTGGCGCAGAACGGCAAGAGCATCACCGTACTGGCCTAGAGTCATGTGGTCGCTGGCCAGCATTTCATACACTTCACGGAAATAGGGACTTGAGCTGCGAGCTTTCTCCAGAATTTTGATCGCGTTCTCCTCCTGTTGCATACGAGTGTACAAATCTCCAAGGAAAAGATAGTCATCAATATTGGGGACCGTGATGCGAAACAGGTGCTTCATGTGATCGATGGCTCTTAGTTTTCCTGCGGGGGTGTCTTTTCTGAATTCGGCACGAGCCAACACGCGAAGAACAACTGGATCTGAAGGCGTGCTGCTTGTTACCTGCTGCATGAGCTGGGTCGACAACCGGTCAAAGTCATGGTGTCCCTCACGTACCAGACTGTCGTAGGCCTCCAGCAAAACTACTGGTGGAATCGATTGGAGTTGCTTCCATTCGGCGGGTGGTGCGGATAGAACAAGCAATTCCGGTTTCTGATTGTGATGCGACTGATCTGACGGTTGCAGGGCTGAGCTTGTTTGCGCAGGGATCGAGTGATCGGTGAGCGCCGCGTGGGCGATGGTGGTGACGGTGCGTTTCGGCATGTGGCAGGTCAGACAATCGTCGGGCGGATTAGTGGCCAGTCGTTTAGTCGGTTCCAAGCGGCAACTCTGTTCGGTGTGGCAGCCCAAACACTGGGAACGGTAATTAGCAAAGGCCTTCGCCGCCGAAGACTCCACGTGGGGATCGTGACACGTGATGCAGTGCAAATTTCCACTGGCCCGGTAGCATTTGCTCAGCGTCATCCCAAAGTAATGTTCCAGCGGCAGGGAGGAGGCGCTTGCGCCAGCTTCCGGCGCAATCTTGAAAATGGAAACATAATCAGCGAGTGGCATTCCGGGGCGAAAGTCCCGTATGTTTTTCCCGGGCATTTCGACCCGCACATCTTGCCCCTGGTGGCATCGCATACAAATGTTGTCGGCCAGCCATCCTGACAGCCGCGCCGGATTGACAATGCTCGCGTCGGCACTCGCAGAAGGTGCCGCGCCTGCCATTAGGTCTTGACCGCGTTCCGCAACGTGCAGCTCGCCAGGACCGTGGCAGTTTTCACATCCCACCGCCAGTTCGTCGAAGGGCGGGTCTTTATAGAGGCCGACTTGCCCCGCAACCGGATTGGGCCGACCGCTGTGGCAAGTAATGCAGCGACCCAGAATGGGCCGAGTAAAACCCCGGTTCTGAACCTCGAATCCAGGAGCAAAGCCCCAAGAATGGGTCTTGGTGTAATAGCTAAGAGGAGCTTCGAACAAATAATGGTCCCGCTGAATCAGGAAGCCGAAACCGTTCGCTCCCGCGCCAATGTCATAGTCGACTTTCCAAGTTTGCCGGAATAGCTCTTTACCGTCGGCATCAAGCGCATACTGGCTCTGAAAGAGCCCGCCATCTCTGCGCATCACGTCGAAATACTGATTGCTGTCCTTGTCGTACACCGTGGCCGGAAGGGGCAGCACCGATGCCAGAGAGTTGGCATCGCCGGGCAGCATGGACATACCCATCGAAGTCTGGCGGAAGCTGCTGTAAATGTTGGAATGGCAGGAGGCGCAGACCTTTGAACCAACATAACGCCCTCCTGCCTCAGTGTTTCGGGCGGGAACAGGACTGGAGACCTGCTTTCCAGAACGTGCCCGAGTTGTTGGAACGGTCGACTGCTGGGCCGCGCCGTTCAGAGAGCAAACGAAAGCGATATAGATGAGAATGCGGGCAAAACCCCGGGCTTGAATTGCGCGTTTCAAGCCAATGGGGATGGTGCTTAAGGGATCGTTCATGGTTTCTGGAAGACGCGTTTTTCAACTCACCGGACCGAAACGCAGAAGTCGACCCAACGCATGTCTTGCCTGTTGCTTGCTCCGCCCCGGTACCAGACACTTCGAATTCCGGCGGAATGCCCACCCGATGAGGGTATCTTTAAATTTGGAACGCCATTCTTTATCGTGGCTTTTACCTGGAAGAACTGGCAAAATACTAAAGACCACCCGCATTCCAGACGGGGAGTTAAAGACAACATGGCAAACAGGTTGAAGGAAATTCTGCAAAAAGGCAAGCCCGCCATCGGCACCTGGCTGGGATGTTCCGATCCATATTTTGTAGAGATGATGGCAGACTTGGGTTTTGATTGGCTGCTCATTGATATGGAGCATATTCCCATCAGCCAGGAGGGCCTGCGCACGATGCTGATGGCGTGCAAAGGCAGCGAGAGTACGATCCTGGTTCGCGTTTCCCTCAACTCCCGGAATTATATTCAGGCATCTCTCGATCTAGGCGCACAGGGAATCATGGTCCCCATGGTGAATTCTGGCGCCGACGCGGAACGGGCAGTCGAATTCGCCCGCTATCCGCCCCTGGGACGGCGCGGTCTTGGCCCTGTTCGCGCCGGACGTTATGGCAAGAATGACGCTGGTTATCGAAAGACGGCCAACGAGGAAAATCTGCTCTTCGTGCAAATCGAAACCCCGGAAGCGGTGCACAACGTTGAGGAAATTCTCAACGTAAAAGGCATCGATGGTCTGTTTATCGGGAACGGCGACCTGGCCAATTTCATGAATGACGGGCAAGCCGGTTCTGCAACCGTGCAGAAAGTAGTTGATGATCTTATCGAACTTGCTGCTCGCAGGTCGTTACCAGTCGGGTTGCCTACATGGTCGCCAGAGGAATACCACCGTTATGCCCGGCGTGGGGCGCAGCTTCTCACAATCGGAAGCGACCTGCGGTTTGCGGCAAACGGAGGCACAACAGAACTGCTCGGTACGCGCGAATTGTTGAAGAACAGTTAGCGTACCGTCCTAATCAACCCGCTCGTACGCAGGACTTGTTCCGGGAATAGAGGTTCTGAGGGTTGGGCCTGAATGCCGCTCTGAGCTGCTCTAGCTTGGCCCATAGGGTTGTCTGCGAACTGCTATGATAAGGCTTTGGGCAGGGTCTGATAATTCATACGCGAGTTGAGCATTGTCCCCACTAAAAGAATCCCGATCCGGCAGAGTACCAGCCAAGTATCCTGTGAAATCGCTGGCCAAAGCGCTGCGGATCTTGGATACGGTGGGCCGTCGTCAGCACGGCACCAGCATCGCCGCCCTGAGTAAAGAACTGAAAATGGGCAAGAGCACGGTCCATCGCCTGCTCGCAACCCTGCGTGAGTTCGATCTGATCTGGCTCGATCCCACCACCTCCAATTATGCATTAGGGTCGCGCATTCTTCGTTGGAGCGACTTGCTGGTGCAGCAGAACCTGCTGGTGCGCCATGGGTTGCCGGTGCTGCGAGATCTGGTGAGTGCCGGCCGGGAGACAGCGAATCTTGCAGTACTGGATGGTACGGAGGTTCTCTACGTCGCGCAGTTCGAGTCGATGGAGAGGCTGCGGTTGAGCGAAGCGGTGGGGACGCGTCAGCCGGCCCATTCCACTGCGCTGGGCAAAGCGCTCCTTGCCACCATGGGCGATGAGGAATTCGAGCAACTCTACGACAAACTGGACGGACTGAAGAGTCTCACGGCGAACACGATTTCTGACAAGCGGCGTTTGAAGCAGCATCTGCGGAAAGTGAGAAATGAAGGCGTCGCCTATGATTTCGAGGAAAACGTTGCCGGAGTGGTGTGTCTGGGTGCGGTAGTACGAAATTTCACCGGCAAGCCCATTGCGGCGATGAGCGTCTCGGTTCCGATTCAACGGTTTCGCGGAGACAATCCGAACCTGTTGAAGGAACACTTAATCGAGGCAGTAAACCGGCTCTCGACCGAACTTGGCTACAACCCCTCCGACGCCTCGCCGGTTGCTCCGCAGGCCGGAACGGCCGAGGCCATTGTCTAACATTCGAGCAAAACCTGAGTCGCCGCAGAGTAATCGCGATGCTTGTGTTCTCGAACCCGCCTTTTGCGGAGCGATAATCTTCATTATTGGTTCTTAGCTGTGTTCCCAGTGAAGTTGCACTTCTACATCTCAAGTAAGCTGACTTCCAGGGTTCGATCAATCCAGTCCTTTGGGGCTCATCGACTCGCCACGTCCCCATAGCACGCGAGAGTGATCGACTGTTTTCTCGTCCACGAAGCTACTCTCGACCTTCCCGCTGCGCAAAAACTCCTCGCGGAACTCTACGCCCAGGCCCGGCCCGGGAGGCACTCCAAGCCGGCCATTTTGCGGAGCACCCGATGCGGTAACGATGGGCAGAAACCTGTCGGTGTAATGTCGCCGGACGGTTTCAAGGATCTTAAGGTTCGGCGTGGCCATGGCCAAATGCCAGCTTGCGAAGTGTGTGATGGGCCCACCGCAATTGTGGTAAGCCACTGGCAGATACATTGTGTGGGCCGCGGTAGCGATCTTCCTCGCTTCTGATAATCCGCCCGACCAGGCGAGATCCGGCATAACGATCGAGACCGCCCGCCGTTCCAGCAGTTCGCGGTAACCCCACCTGGTTAGCAGGCGCTCACTCACGCACAATGGCTGCTTCACCTGCCTCGCCAGCGTTTCATAAGCCGCCATGTTGTCCTGAGGAAGCATCTCCTCGAGCCAAGCCACGTTATAAGGTTCCAGCGCACGCGCGATTGCGACGGCAGAAGGCAGATTCCAGAAACCGTGGAACTCGACCATGATTTGCAAGCTGTCGCCGAAGGCTTTCCGGATCTTGCGTATCGGTTCGCTACCTTGGGCAATTTCCGCGGATGCGATCGACTGCCCCCGATTTCGGATTGCCACATCATCAAATGGCCAAATCTTCATGGCGTTGATGCCCACGCTCATCAAGTCCTTGGCCAATTCAACCGGCTGCGTATTGAAGTCGTACCTGTCGTCGTAGCAGGTGTTGTATACCGGAATTGAATCCCAGCACTGGCCGCCCAGCAGAATGTAGGCGGGAAGTCCGGCGCATTTGCCCAGCAGATCCCACAACGCGACATCGATCGCGCTCAAAGCGCGTATCTCAGCACCAGCCCACCCACGAAACTGGATATGCGTGAAAAGATCCAGCCAAAGTCGTTCGATATCGCGAGGATCACGGCCCAAAAGCACGGGAGCGTAGTCGTAGAGAATCACCGCCTTCTCCGAATCGGGCGCGGGAAACGTTTCGCCCAGTCCGCACAGGCCGGTATCGGTGTGGATTCGCACCCACGTCCAGCCGATCCCTCCGGCGTGTACTTGGGTTACATTGCGGTAAGTGATGGTCTCGACCTTGGTAATTTTCATCGAGCTGATCTTTAGCCTGGTCAATGAATCCGTTTGAAAACTCTTGCCGGGCGGCGTATCCCGCGTTCCTGCGTTGACTGGTGACGAGTGAGGAAACGCCGAATCGTTCCGGATTGTAGCACGCCGTTCTATTTCGGTTTGACAAACCCGCCCAAAACCTCGATACTGCTGCCCGCACTGATGATGTCACCGATCCATCTGGCCACCGGCAATACCGGGGAATGGTTTTGCCTGAACGTGTCCAACGGCCTCGTCGCCTTCTCGGTTGTGCCCAGCATCGGCGGCCGAGTTATGGATTTGCGTCTGGGCGAGACCCAAGTCTTCTATTCGAACCATCGCCTGCGCGGCCAGGCAATTTCTGCTTCCACTGAGACTGAATCTTCCCTGGGACGAAACTACGGAGGAAGCAAGGTCTGGCCAGGACCACAGGGCTGGTCTAGCGAGCAGGAGTGGCCGGGGCCGCCCGATCCTGTGCTGGATTGCGGCGAATACGAGTGGCACGCCGAGTGCGATGCGAGCACGGCGAAAATTCATTTACAAAGCCAGCATGATGAATACACCGGCATCACCATGAGGCGGGAAATCAAAATCAGCTTGGGGAGCAGTTCGGCTGAAGTGCTCCACACCATGCAGAACACTTCTCGCAGGCCAGTGCGGTGGGCCATTTGGCAGGTGACTCAGGTGGACGCGGACAAAGGGCTGGAGATTCTGGTTCCGGCGACAGGCTTCCATCAGACATTCGGTGACCAGCCGTATCCGAGCGTCTCCTTCAACCCTGCTGATAAACGCGTGCGCTTGAAATACGCGAATCACGTAGCTAAGCTCGCCGTTGCAGCCGACCAAGGATGGTTCTCATCGCTGGATCAGGCTCGCGGTCTGGTGATGGCCGAAACTTTTCCCATCACTCCCGGTGCCAGCTATCCCGATGACGCCCCGGTCGCGTTCTGGATCAGCGGTCAGGGTAGCTTCAGGCTGCATGGAGATCGGGTAGAGATGTCGGCGGTACCGGGGGGCTGTGATCCCCATATCGAAACCGAAATCATGAGTCCTCTGACCAATCTTGCGCCCGGTGAGAGTAGCAATTTCCGGACCGCGTGGCACCTGGCGGCCATCCATTCGCACGAGATCATTTCTGTAAATCATTGCGGCGCGATTGGCGATTCGCTGGCGATTCAACCCGGCTCGCCGGCGCGCTGCACCGGGTCTTTCGGGAGCTTTTGGCAAGCCAGTCTCAAACTGATCGCCTATGATCGCGCGTCGCAAATCGTGGGCAGGTTCGAATTAGGCGAAGTCAGCCCGAAGCGTCCTGTGTTGCTGGACAAGAGCGTCCCTTTGCCTCCGCACACGGTGCGATGCAGCCTGATGATGTTCGACCGTGATCACCAACAACTGGGAGTTCTGGACCGTGTCAACCTTCGCTGACGATTGTCTTGCCGGCAAGCGCGTTCTTATCACCGGCGCCCTGGGCGCAATCGGTCAAGTTGTGGTCAGCGCCTTGCTCGCGCATGGAGCCATCATCTCAGCCAACGACATTGTTCCGGATGAGGAAGCGAATTCCCTGGCTGAGGCGCACCGCTGGCCCGCCGACCGTTATTTCTACGTACGGGCTGATATCACGAAATCCGACGACGTGGATCGTATGCTGTCGGCGGTCGTGAAGCGAACCAGCAGGCTCGATATTGCCCTGTGCCATGCCGGCATGGTCCAAGGATGTCCCATCCTGGACTATTCGGAGAACGACTGGGACCGCATCATCGACTTGAACCTTAAGGGAAGCTTTCTTACCGCTCAGGCGGCCGCGCGAATCATGGTGAGCCAGGAGACGGCGGGCAAGATCATCTTTACCTCATCCTGGGTACAGGATGTCCCTTGGCCCGAGATAACGCCATATGCCGTCACGAAAAGCGCCCTGCGCACATTGATGCGAGGAATGGCGCGCGAACTTGCTCCCCGCGGCATTCGAGTGAACGCGATCGCCCCGGGAATCGTCGGCGTCGGCATGGCAAAACGGCAGTGGGACAGCGACCCCGATTACCGCCGCCGTGCGGAGAAGGCAATCCCGTTGGGCAACCTGCAGACTGCCGAGTCTGTGGCCAATGCACTTGTGTTCCTAGCCTCTGACGCCTCCGAATACATGACGGGCGCCACCTTGCTGGTCGATGGGGGTTGCAGTCTGTATCCGATGGATTGAAGGATCAGGTGTCCAACTCGCTCGAGGCCCTGCCGCTCGGCGACACATCAGCCTTAAGCTTAAGGCACGACAACACAAACCGTAGCCGAGCCACCTACTCAAGCGGGCGCAAAAGAGCACGAGCAGGGGCCGCCTCGTGACCGACAACGCGCAAGGGCAGCACAATCAGGTCATATTCTCCGGGTTTCACGGCGCGCAGGTCCAGTCCCTCAACAATCGGAATACTCTTGCCCAGCAGGATTTGATGAGTTCTGGCTTCCGCAGCCCCGAATTTCTCCGCCGAGAGATAGTCGATGCCTACGAGCTCAATCCCCGCGTCGGCCATGAGTTGTGCCGTCTCCGGCGCAATGTAGGTAAAGTCCTGGTGAAAATTTCGATCCACCAACCATGAATTGCGGCTGTTGCGCGTACGAAACAGGATCCTTTTCGCGCCACGCCAGTTGTGCTTGTTCAGTTCCGCTGCATCGATTGCCGTGGCATCGGGTGAACAATCGATCACGCGCGCGCGGCCCATCAACCTCGTAACTGGCACCTGATCGATGGACGCTCCTTGCGGCACAAAATGGAGAGGGGCATCCACATGGGTTCCGGCGTGTGCGCTCATCAGGTAAGAAGACAAGGTCACCTTGTCTCCACTAGAAAAGCTTCTTATAAACTCAAACCTTGGCTGAGTGTCTCCCGGGTAAGTGGGTGTAGTGGCAGGATCGAGAGGTGCAGTTACGTCGATCCAGCTGTGCTCGCGACCCTGGTCCGTTTGACTGTTGGCTGCGAGTGTAGTCACAGCGATTACCACGACACCGAGGATGAATCGACGTTTCATTGTCTGCCCGCCGGAGTGGGATAGCACAATCACGAATGCCAAAAAGTCTTAATGCACAGGTTCGTCAGAAACTTGCTGCGAAGCATCATCGATAAGGCTGCCAGTGGAGTACTCCCGCACCAGTTCCTGCTGCTGCTTTTTCTCGAGCTCTGCAACGGTCTTTTTTTCTCGCTGGCCGTCAGCCTTGCGGCCCAGCCGGAAGTAGATTGTGGCCAGCGCCACGTGGCCTGTAAGCAAATCCGGCTGCGCTCGCACCGCCTGTTCGATCAGTGGGGCTGCTTCCGCGAATTGTTCCTTGGACTCGTAGCACAAACCGAGCTGCAGTTGGATTCGCCAGTCTCCGGGATTGATCCGCTGCGCGCTCTTGAGCCCCACGATAGCATCGTCTATTTTGTCCGGTCCCTCGCGTCGCAGCAGCGTGGCATAGGAGAGATAGTAATCAGGGTCCTTGGGGTTCTCCTCCATTGCTTTTCGATAGGAGGCTTCAGCCTCGTCTAGCTTGCCCATCGCAAAGTAAGAGTCGCCCAGGACATGTTCAACTTTATCCTCGCGCGGAGGCTTGCTGAGTAGAAGCGTTTCCAAGGTATTTGCTGCGTCTGTGTAATGGTGCTCACCGTAATAAGCCAGTCCGAGAGCATACTGATAATTGGGAAGAGTTCCGAACTTAGTTTCCACAGATTTCAGGAAAGCCGCGAGTTGCGTTGGGCGCTTCAAAGCCAGCAGCACCCGCACAAATCCAAAAACATATTCAGCAGAGTCGGGGTCGAGTTGAATGGCTCTTTGAAAACAATCCGCCGCTTCCAGCAGCTTCTTCTGCTTTCGATAGATCTCTCCCAGGGCACCATTGGCGTTCGCCTGACTGGGGTCCATGGCGAGACTGTTTGTCAGCAGCTTTTCCGCAAGCCCGGGAGCTCCGTTTTGTAGCAGAACAGCTGCCAGTTTGGACTGTTCGGAAGGAGTGGCGATTTTCGCGTGAATGATTTCGTCAGACTCTCGCTCCGCAGCATCCTGTTGCCCCGTTTTCACATAGCATTCAATCAGGGCTACGCGTGGGGCAATCCCCAACTTAGGTTCGTTCTTCAGATGACGCAGAGGTGCGATGGCCGCTTGGTAATCCTCTGTCTTCATCAGAAGCAGGCTATAATTCTGCAAGGCACTGGTCTCATTGGGCCGGATGGCCAAACCAGCGCGATAGGATTCTTTCGCCTGGTTAACCTTCCCCATGCGCCAATACACCAATCCCAGATTGAAGTAGGTGTCCGCCTGCCGGGGAGCGAGCGCGCGGGCGCGTTTGAACGCGGCGACCGCCTCATCTAGCTCGTTGACCTCCGCGCAGCTTACCCCCAGGTGGAACCATAAAGCTCCGTCCTTGGGCTCTTGCTGAACCGCCTGGCGCAACAGGCGACGGGCTTCGGCAAAGCCGCCTTGATCCATGGCCGCCTTGGCACGGGACCACAGCGAGGCTGCGGTCTCGGTTTCCTGGGCCGCTACTCGGAGCAAACGACCGCGGTTCCAGCAGCGGTCTTTATCACTATCCGCAGAACTTATCGTCGAGCTAGGAGCGACCAGTCCGACTGCGAGAAGACAGAACAGATAGGGAGGGACACAACGAATCATTCGAGGTTCCGGACCCCATTCTAGTCGAGCGCCGAATTGAAAGGCCAGCGGGCTGCGGTGAGGCAGCCTGCCGGCAAAACGTCAGAAGTAGAACTTCAAAGCCGCCTGCCCCACCCGCGCCGAACCGTAGCCGTTGTACGTGAGCGCATTGTCGCCGGTAATTTGCCCGAAATTGGACGTCGCTGAGGGATTGTAATCGTTGTTCGGATTACCGAATTCCGTGCGGTTGAAAGCATTAAACATGTCCCACCGGATCTGCACCCTGTAGCGCTCGTGGAAATTGAAGTTCTTCGAAAGCGACAGATCGGCCTCGTTCCAACCTGGTCCGAACATGCTATTTCGTCCCGAAGTGCCGAAGGTACCCGGCGCGTTAAAGGTAAATGCGGCGGTATTGAAGTAATGATTCAGCCAGTGGGACTTTCCACCCTGATGCACGCCCAGAGACTGGCCTGCGATTCGGTCTGCAGTGTCCGAGCCAACACCCGAGCAGGACGCATTCTTGTCTCCGCAAGGTGTGGCTGGATTGTTGCCTCCGTTGATCGACATAGCCTGTCCGGAGTGCATGACCCACAATCCACCGAGCTCCCAACCGCCGAGCACTGCATCCCCGACTTTGCCCAGTTGACGCAGCCCTGGCATCTGGTACACAAAAGTGCTGTTCCAGATGCGCGGTACGTCATAGTCCGAGATGCCGTAGGCTGCGTTGGGATTGAACGGGTTGTAAACCGACCCGACGTTGGAAATGGACGCTTGCGAACTCTCATCCAGATTCTTGGACCAGGTGAAGTTTGAAGTGAACTGAAGTCCCTTGGTGAATCGTTTTTCGACTGCGATCTGCAGAGCGTCGTAGTTGCCTCTGCCAATCGACTGATACGCCAAGACAGACTGGTAGTTAGGTGCGAGCAAGGGGTTGGAGCCGTTGTTGTTGAACTCCGTCTGACTACAGTTCGGACCCACCGGGGCACAATTGAAGATGGTTGGGCTCAGCTGAATGGGAATGTGGAGGTGAGCATCGTGCCTGCCGATGTAGGTAGCGGTGATCAGGAAGTCGCGGCCCAAGGCGTGTTGGATACTGAAGTTCCAGGTCTCTTCCTTGCCTTGCCGGAACCCCTTGGTGAAAACCGCCTGCAGCGCGAGAGGCAGGGTAAAGGGGACATTACTGGCCGGTTGGAGTCCAGGTCCGGCGAAAGGAGGAAACGGATCCACGAAGTTTGTCGGCGCGAAACAGGCAAACGGATCGGCGATGTTTAGAGTACAACTGCCAACCTGATTGTAGTTAATGTTGTAGGCGGGACTGAAAGGAGCGTTCGCGCTCTGGTGGTTGTAGTACGAGTAGTCATAGGGAACCGCCATCAGGGCAAAAGCCCCGCGAATACTCGTTTTTGGCAAAGCTCTTGGCGCCCAGGCAACGCTCACTCGAGGCAAGAAGGTAGCCCACTGATTGTTCCACCCGCCAGCCGCCACACCCGGGTCTCCCGGATAAACCGTGCCCGGCGGTGCGTTGGTGAAACGCGTGCTCTGTTCCCCGGGTATGAAGTCCACGGTCTTTTTGTGATCCTGGGATACGGGAGCGATCTGCGGTTCCCAGCGCAAACCGAGATTCACCGTCAGGCTCGGGGTCAGCTTGATGCTATCCTGCCCGAACAAGGCTAAATTGAACGCACCGTACTTGTTGTACTCGCCACCGGAAGCTTGGATCTGGTTGGGCAGGCCGAGGAGAAAATCTAAGTCCGAATCCCCGGTAACCGCACCATTGAACGATACGCCCGGGTCGCCTTCCCAAGTCGCTTGTTCGAGTCCGTACTGGGTCAGGATACTTCCGCCCGCCGTGATGGTGTGCTTGCCTTTGTTCCAGGCGATTGTGTCAGCGAAATTCCAGTTGTGACGCCCCTGAATCACTGGGATTTCTGATACAAAGAACCCGGGCCCTGTAGACCCGCCATCGCCAAACCATCCAAACCACTGACTGGTGGTGTTCAGATTGGACCCGAGCGTCGTGAAATTCAAGGGAGCAAGTCCCGGTATCGAGGAAGTGTTGTTCTTGTGGTAGCCTCCGGAAAAATTGTTGACCAAGTTCGGGTTTATTGTCCAAGTATGGGAAACCACGACGTTCAAGGCGTGACCGAACCAGCCACGCGAATCACCGCTCGCTGCCAGCAGATCTCCGCCTCCACCATAGCCCGGCCGGTTGTAGTTGTCGTAAAAAACGCGTCCCGATAATCTCTGGCTGCTGGAGATGTTGTAGTCGCTGCGAATGGTGAATTCTTTCGACCAATCGTCCTTGATGACGCCGGTTACCAAGTACTGGCCATTGGCGGCATCGGTATGCGGAATCAGGCTCTCAACCTTCAAGGCAAATGGTGAAAACGTCGTCGGGTCTACCTGGTTGTTGAGGTATGCATTTGCGTTGGAGTGATCGTCCCAGCTCTTGTAGATCTGGTTGATCACATTGCCGTTCGAATCGCGGTCATTGCAAATGCCAGCGCTAAATCCTGTTCCGCAGATTTGAGAGAAGTCGCCGTTGAGCTCGTTGTTGTTTGGCACGAACGAGTTACCTTCTGACGAGGACAGGAGTTGCCTCGTCAGCTGGAGGTTGCCGAAGATGAACAGCTTGTTCTTGAGAATCGGACCGCCGATGGATCCGCCAAACTGATTCCGCTTCAGCGGGTCGGCTTGGTGCGTGAAGTAGTCGGTGGCATTGAAATCGTTATTGCGCAGAAACTCGAACGCGTTGCCGTGCCACTGGTTCGTCCCGCCCTTGGTGACGACGCTGACAACGGCACCGGCGGTGTAGCCATACTGCGCATCGAAGTTATTGGTGAGGACGTGGAACTCCTCCGTCGCATCCGCGTTGGGAAACGGATCGGCCGTCTGGAAGTAATTATTCATCGCGACCAGCCCGTCCAGTTGGTAGTACACTCCACCCATTCGGCTGCCGTTCACCGAAGCGGCGGTCTCTGAGGGGAACCCGCTGCCCGGTCCGGGCGTGTTGAAATTCGTAACTTGATTCGCATCGATCGCGCCGGGAGACAAAGCCACCAGGGCCGCCGGATTCCGACCATTTAACGGCAGTTCCGTAATGGTCTTCTCATCGATGGTTTGACCCACCGACCCGGTCGTGGTATCGACCGCTGTAGCGTTAGCCTGGACGTCAATCTTCACACTTTCCGAGCCTGGCCTCATGGAAAAGTTCACCGATACCACCCGGTCGGCGTCCAACACGATGCCGCTCTGCGTTTCTGTCGCAAAACCCTGTTTCGTCGCGGAAATTTCGTACTTGCCTGGTGGCAGGAAGGGAACAGAGTAGTGACCATCACTGGTGGTCGCTACCTTCGTGACCGAACCCGTTAGTACGTTCTTCACATTAACCTGAGCGTCAGGAATCAGTGCTCCGCTCGGATCCTGAATGGTTCCGTTCATTGTGCCTTGGCCCCCTTGGCCGAAAGCAGGAGAAACGAAGAGGAGAAAAATCGCACAGCGGCACAGCAGGACCAGTTCGCGTTTCATAGTGATTTCCCCGTTAAACCACGGATGACGGGAAGGAATAGCATGGGCCATGTCGCACTGTCAACGAAAATAATACTGCGTTCTATTATCTGGAACGCCTACCGCCTACCGCCTGCCGCCTGAACCAAGACAGATTGCAAGAAATCATCAGAAAGCTTCCGCAAAGTTCGATCTGCCGGGAACAAGTTTTAAGGCTAGTTGTGCATTATTTGGAACTACGTTCCGAATTAATTGACAAGCTTCGTGTTCCTGTCGATAATCCACTGCGGTTTCCCATTGCTCATGCAGCTCTATCCGGGCGCTTACCAGATCAGTTCGCTCTATAAGGATGGACGATGGTTGTTCCAGTATTTGCTGGTCGGAGCCCGCGCCGTTCTGGTGGATAGTGGGTTGGCTGAAACCCCGGGAAAATCCATTCTTCCTTACATAGATTCCCTCGGACTAGATCCGGGGAGACTCACGATGGTTATCACGACCCACCCGGATGTGGACCATCAGGGCGGAAATTCAGCAATTCGCCAAAGTGCGCCTGGGGCTCTGCTCGCCTGTGGCGAGGCCGACCGGCATATGGTGGAGGACCCCAATTGTCTGTTTCGCGACAGATACAACTTCCTACAGGAAGAGCACGGCGTTGGCTTCGGAAAAGAAATTCCGGCCGATGCGGGTGGCCGTTGTCGCGTCGACATCGGCTTCCGCGGAGGTGAGCGGATCGCTATCGATAATGGATGGGAAGTGGAAGTGCTCCATGTCCCGGGACACTCGCACGGCCACTTGGCATTGTATGACGCCGCCCACAAGACGGCATTCGTGAGCGACACCATCCATGGACGCGGGTGCCCTAAAGCGGACGGCAGCATGGGGATTCCGGTGACTTATTTCTACATTGATCTCTACCTCTCGACGGTGGCTCATTTGGAAGATCTGGATCTTGAGCATCTGCACACCGGGCACTGGCCAAGCATGCAGGGAGACGAGATTCGAGATTTCTTCAGCGATTCGCGAAAGACAGTGGAAATTCTCGACCGCAAGATCTTGCGCGCGCTTAGCCAATCGCGCGTGGGAATGACGCTGAGTGAATTGATGGACGCAGCCATGGAGGAGTTTCCCGACTGGCCCGCCAGTACCCGAGTGTTATCTGCATTTCCGGTAAAAGGGCACCTCGATCGGCTGGAAACGCGCGGTCAAGTTCGCCTGGATCGCCAATCCTGTCCTCCACGCTGGAAGACAGCTTGAACGATTGCGAGCCCGGGGGTAGGTAACCGCGAGCGGTTCGCGCGGCGGTTCTGACCGGAATGTAGCGCGGTTGGGTCCGCTGCATCATTTTTCGCGAGGCAAAAGGCAAAAGGCAAAAGGCAAAAGGCAAGAGACATGATACTTCCTTCCTCTGTACGTGCAAGATGGGCAAGGTTCAACCGCCCCTTTTCCCCATACGTCTGGTCCTCACACCCCCTGCCTATAGCGCTGTTCGCTTTGTTGTCGCTCTTCTGTTGTTTTTCCCTGGCAGGCGCCCAGCAGGTGGAAAGCGGGCTTTTGCACGTGGGTGGATTCCGCTGCGTTAGTCTCAAGCCCTTGGGAAACGACCCCAGCCTGGATCTCTACCGGACCGGATACTGGAATTACACGGGATTCCGCATGGAAGTCTGGAGAAAGCTGGGCATTCCGTTCTGGTACCGGAAAGGCACGGGAGTAGTCCGGATCGCTGGAGAAGATTGGCATCCCGTATTGGGGAACGATATTTCGAGTGCAGAAGCTGGCGGAAAAGCGGTCGAGGAGACTGAAGGCGCAGCCTTGGAGCACAGACCTGCGGTCGATCCCCATGAGGCGGAAGAGCGCGGGCCCGCAAATGCCATCGACCAGGACAAATCGACGTCCTGGCAGCCCCCGGACGAACGGCATCGCGGCAAATTGACCGTTACTTTCGCAGCGACGGCGCGGGTCAGCCAGATCCGCTTTTTGTCAGACAACGGACCTCGTTATGCGCCTCGCGACTATTCGGTCGGGCTGGTTTTGCCGGACGGATCCGCGAAGGAGATTGCCTCCATTGCAGGGGAATATTCCGTGGGAGGGACATGGCGGGAGTTTCCGGTCTCGGGAATTGAAGCCAAAGGCATCTACATCGATGTTCGATCTTCGAGCGATGGGAAACATTCACCAACCATTAGCGAATTTGAGGCACAGGGCGAATTCCTGGCAGATTCCAAACTGCCAGGCTATCCGTCGCAGGTTGTGATCCCCTTGAATGGATATGCAGGGAAGGAACTGCACTTCATCGGCAACGTCGGATCGGGTTTCCCTATTGCGGATGGTGTTGAGACTCCCGTCGGGGACTATGTCATTCACTATGCCAACGGACAAACGGAAGACGTCCCCTTAGTCGCCGGAAGGAATGTGGCGGACATCAACTACGGACACTTCGTTCCCGAGGCCCAGTTCGCCTACGGACTCAAACCCCACGATCCTCCCCTGGGGAGCACGGCGTATCACCTGAATGAACGGCTGCCAGTCGAAGCCATTAACCAGTTCATGATCTTGAGCCATCGTCTCGAGCATCCAGCTTGGCCCATCCAGTCCGTGGAATTTCATTGCACGCGGCCCAAGGCCAGCCTGGTTCTGGCCGCCGTCACCCTGGAGCAAAACGGCCCTCGTATCAACCCTCTGTTCTACAACGGGAAGATGGTTCAGCCTTATCCGGCGGACACGCCTCCTGCTCCGCCCTCTCCACTCGAAGCCTTGAAGGACCGCTCGCGTGAAATTTCTCTCGACGGACCTTGGAATTACCGAACCGACCCTGGTAACCAAGGCATTCGCGAGCAGTTCTTCAGTCCGGCCTACGAGGCTCGATCGTGGAAGACGATGCCAGTGCCCTCGCAGTGGTTTGTGCAGGGCCTCGATTATCACGGCGTAGTCTGGTTTCGCCGCGAAGTGCAAGTGCCGGCATCGTTTCCCGCTTCGGTGGCCGAGCTTCACTTTGGTGCCGTCGCCTATGAAGCCAGAGTCTGGGTCAACGGTATCTACGTCGGAAGGCACATCGGTCCTTACACCTCGTTCCAACTCGACATCACCTCGGCGCTTCACAAAGGAGGCACGAACCTGGTTGTCGTCCGCGTCGACTGCCCCATTGATCCCGGGTTTGAAAGTTACAAAACCTTGGTTGAAGGCAACACGACGGACGACATCATCATGCCCTACGGACGGGAAGGTTCCGTGGGCGGGATTTATCGCTCCGTCGTTTTGCGCGCTCGCGGGGACTCAGGCGTTGACGAGCTTTGGGCCAGCACCGAGCTGACTCAGGATTTGAAGCATGCCGACGTCGCGGTGAAATTCAATTTAAGAAGCCTCACGCCATTCGGCAAAGCTGAAGTTCATGCGACGCTGACCGAGCCGGAGCACGCAGCCGGCGCGGTGCGCAATTTCACTGCGATCAAGCAGGTGAAACTGGACGACGGCTCGATTCCTGTGGAACTGGATTTACACATCGATGATCCGTTGCTCTGGTATCCCTGGGAGCAAGGCACGCCCTACCTGCACATCCTGAAAATCGAAATCTTCCGCAACCGAGATCTTTCCGACACACAATTGATCCGCGTCGGGTTGCGGCAGGTGGAGTTCAATGAGCAGGACCATTATGTCCTGGTCAACCATCACCGGATTTTCCTGAAAGGAATCCTGAACGACGACATCCATTGGAGATCGCTGATGGATCGCCGCGGCTATGCCCAGCGGATCAAGATGCAAAAGGCAGCAAACCTCAACCTCATCCGCATGATCGCGCATCAATCGGGCGACGATATGTATGACTTGTGCGACGAAATGGGCATGATGATCTGGCAGGAAATGCCGTTGCAATGGGAATACTCGCGCTCGGGCCAGATCCGTGAGGAAATTCTTGGCGTCGTGCACGACACCCTCCTCCAGACCCGTCCTCATGCCGCCATCGTCGGCTGGTCGGCCTGGAATGAAGGAGGACAGCCAGATTTTTCGGACCGGATTACCGCTATGATCCGCGCTCTGGATGGCACTCGGCCCCTGACTCGTGCTTCCGGCCACGGCGAGTTCGATGTGCACATCTATCCCAACATGACTGACAGTCTGCAGCGGCGAACTTCCTTGTGGACTGGGCTGAAATTGAACTTCGTGAGTGAAACCGGCTCCTATGGATTGTCTTCTGAGCAGGCCATTCGGGAAATGGCGGGCGACAATTACCTTCAGTTCGATTCCGTGGACCCTATCTGGGACAACTTCGATTCCTATCGATGGTCCGACGACCCGGTTTTCCCGGACGCACCCAAAGCCGCCGCATGGTCAAGCCAGAAGATCCGCCAATATTTTCTAGCGAAGATCGAACCCAGCGAGCGTTTTTATGCGCAATACCATAAATTCCAGTATGAAAATGCACGGGCTCAGCGCTTTGATCCAACCACCGCGCTGATCCACTGCCGCTTCGACGACGCCTATCCGCTCGCTTACTCGGGTGCGCCTGTGAATTTTAATGGCCGTCCCAAGCCGGCGTACTTCGCCATTCAAAACGCTAATCAAGCGGTACTGCCGATTCTGTTTTTCGATTTCGAGGGCGCGAAAGATCTCCGCGTCGTCAATGACTACTGGTTCCGGAGTTGGAAAGGAGCCAAGCTGACCTATCGCTTGCGCACCCGGGACGGCAGGGTCGTAGCCGATCTGACTCGAACTTTTGACCTGCCGGCCGACTCTACCGTGCGCGTCATCGAACGCAAAGATACTGGAGACGTGTGGCACGTGCCCGGCGGTTTCTTTGCCGACTTGGCAGTCTCGGACGTCGATGGCAAAGTCCTTTCTGAGAATCACTACGACTTTACCGAAGAGGAGGTGCAGACCTTCTTAACGTCGGTTTATCCGTTGGCGCCGGGGAAGCCGGCAAATGCGGTCGTCCTCACCGCAGATGAGGCGATTGGAGTGAAGAATCTCGAAAAGCAGCCGAGCGAAGGAGGCACCTATAGTCACGACCTTCTGAAAGCCACGCCCGCAGGCGGCAAGCCCCAGTTTGAGTTCACTGCAAACCTGGCCCTGGACAGCAACTATTACATACGCGTGTCGGCTAACTCTGGAAAAGCTGCACATCAGCTCCTCCTGACAATCGACGGCCAGGCAGCGCCTCTGGAGAAGTACGACACCCTGAATTCGAACCAACACCTCACGCGCGACGTTTACGCGGCGCCGGATATTTCCTGGTATCCGGGATGGACCATGCGGCTGAAGAAAGGCCAGCGTCATCTCGTCTTCAGCGTTTCGGGCGACAGTGCCGTACCCGATCTGTGGTTTGACGCAGTGGCGCTCCAGACCTACAAGGAACTGCCAGACCCGTTCGTCATTCCGGGCATTCGAGATCTAAAGGCGGAAGCGGAGGTTGGTCCGTGAGACAAGCCTGATCACCAGGTCTCGATCAGGGGTGTGTCCGCGATACGGACACAGTTTTGTTTACCCGTTCCGATTGATGTACCATGCTCGCGGTTGCAGCCCAACCAGCCCAGGCGGACAATCGGGTGAGCTCAGCGTGGAGGCGGTTTGCGTGAACAAGAATTCTTGGACTCGTCGTGATTTTATTCGCGCCAGTACCGGCGCCGCTGCGGTTGGAGCAACGGCCGGCCATACTCTGTTGCAACCGAAGCCGCTGTGGGCCTCGCCCCATCCGATTGCACCCAGTGATCGCGTGCGCTTTGCCGCCATCGGGACCGGGGTTAGGGGATGCATCCTGCTGGATGCATCTTTGCGTGTACCCGGCGTGGAATGCGTGGCGGTTTCAGATCTCTACGATTCCCGACACCTGTCGGCTAATCAGGCCCTGAAAAAAAGCGTTCCCGCAACTCGCGACTATCGTGCGATTCTCGATCGTAAAGACATCGACGCTGTCATTGTTGCGGTTCAGGATCACCAGCATCGCAGGGTGTTTGTCGATGCCTGTGCCGCGGGCAAGGACGTCTATTGCGAGAAGCCGATGTCCCACACCGTGGAAGACGGCTTCGCCATGGTAGAGGCCGCGCAGAAGGCAAATCGAATTGCCCAGGTTGGCAGCCAGCGCGTGAGTTCGATCCTCTATGCCCGGGCAAAAGAGATTTACGATTCCGGCAAACTCGGTGAAGTCTATTCGATTCAGGCTTCCTGGGATCGAAATTCTCCTTACGGTGCATTTGTCTGCCCCATCCCTCCGGATGCCACTGAGCAAACGGTGGACTGGAACGCCTTCCTCGAGGGGGCGCCCAAGCGGCCCTTCGACCCTATCCGGTTTTTCCGCTGGCGCTGTTTCGTTGATTACGGATCTGGATTGGGGGGAGATCTCTTCGTCCATTTGATTTCCGGGATCCACTTCGTTACCAGCACGAACACTGTCCCCGAACGGGCTCAGTCTACCGGCGGCCTGTTTCACTACAAAGATGGACGTGATTTTCCTGACCTGATTGAGACCTTCTACGATTATCCGAATTTCCGCGTCTCGCTGCGTTGTAATTTGAACAATGATCAGGGCGAATTCTTTGGCTTCTACGGAACCAAGGGCACACTGATTATCAAAGAGTCCACTGTGAGTTACACCCCGCAGGACACCCGGCCGGAACCAGATGAATACGACGTATCCTGGTGGCCTGAGAAGTTGCGCAACGACTACCTAACCAAATTTCAAGCCGAACATCCCTCCCCAACTCCTCTGAAGTCTGAACTTGATCAACAGACGGAGGTTTTCGGCCTGCCACCGGGATACGACGATGTGGTAGACCACGAAGCCAATTTCTTCCAGGCCGTACGTTCGCGCCGGCGCGTGGTGGAAAACGAAGAATTCGGTAATACTGCCGCGCTGGGTTGCCACCTGGCCAACTATGCGTATTTCAACCGAACGACCGCGGTGTGGGATCCTGCAGCTAGAAAGATCAAAGGATGAGATCGGCTTCTGCCTGCGCTGCAGCAGCTTCGAAGGGGACGAAGATCGACCCAACTAGGCGTGATTGGAGACAAAATATGGATCGGCGAACTTTCTTAGGCACACTGTCGGGAGCGGCCGCAGTCGCGATGATGAATCGCAATCTCGCATGGGCTGCGGAGCAACATCGAATCAATCCGATCGGAATCCAACTTTATACCGTACGCGATGCGTTAAAGCGTGATTACGATGGCACGTTGGCTCAACTCGCCCAGATTGGATATCGCGAAGTGGAATCGGGCCGGGACCACGATAAACCGGATCCCAAAGAGATGCGGGAAACGTTGATGCGCCATGGTCTCAGTTCTCCCTCGTACCACGTGGATTGGGATAGCCTCGGCGCAAACTGGCCCAAAGTGATTGAAGACAACAAGATCGTCGGCCGCACGTACCTCGTCAACCCATGGATTGATGAAGAAGTTCGCAACCAGCCCGATGGCTGGAAACATGCCAGCGAGATTTTGAACCGCGCCGGGGAAACAGCCAAGAAAGCCGGCATTCAGTTCGCCTATCACAATCACTGGGTGGAATTTGTCTCCTTGCCAGATGGAAAGCTCCCCTACGACATTCTTCTGGAGAACCTCGACCCCAGCCTGGTGAAGATGGAAATGGATCTGGGCTGGATTACGGTTGGCGGGCAAGACCCGGTGAAATACTTCCAGCGTTATCCCGGACGGTTTTGTATGGTGCATATCAAAGATGTGCACCAAGTTCCCGATGCCGCGAGTGTCCGCTCCAGCAGGTTTGCCGGAGAGAACATGACGATTTTGGCCGATGTGGGTACAGGCGTTATCGACTGGAAGCGCATCTTCTCGCACTCGGAGCACGCGGGCATCAAGCACTACTTTGTCGAGCATGACAATCCAAAGAACTCGCTCGAGACAGCACGCATCAGCTATCAGTATCTTGATAAGCTTCGCTTCTGAGGCTGGGAGGGATGCATTCGCCAGTCGGGTTCGGGATCAAGCAGCGACCAGCCGGAGCAGGTGCGCGTCAATACGTCAATAAGCGAGGTATCCGCCGTCGATCACCCAGTCAGCGCCGGTCACGAATTCCGCACGGGAACTGCACAGATAGGCGACAAGTTCGGCAATCTCCTCACACCTTGCAAAGCGCTTGACCAGCGCCTTTTCAAATAGCTTGGGAGGATCGATAACTCCGGAGTCGATGAGAGACCGGGTGAATGCGGTCTCAACTGCACCCGGACTAATGCTATTCACCCGGATGCCCAATGGACCCATCTCGACTGCCAGGCCACGCGTCATCGCAACCACCGCGCCCTTGGTTCCTGCATAGGCGATGAGATTGGGATTGCCTCGCGACGCATTCACGGAGGCGATATTGACGATGGCGGTGTGGGGAGGTTTGGTTTTGGCATTCGCGACGGCGCGACAGAACTCTTGCGCCAGAAAATAAGGCGCGCGCTGGTTAATGCGAACCACACGCTCGAATTCGGCGTGCGTGACGTCAAGCAAAGGCTTGTGAAAACTCCAGGCGGCGTTATTGACCAAAGCATTCACCTGACCTAAGGTTTTGCGGGCGGCATCAAACACCACCGCAGCCGAATCATCATCGGCCAGGTCTTTCACCAACGCAAAAGCGCTTTGCGACCCTAAATTGTCAGTCCCGATCCGCGACAGTACGACCTGGTCTTGATCCACCAGCAAGACCTTCGCGCCACCGGCCACGAATCGGCGCGCAATGGCTAATCCCAGGCCGTTTCCTGCACCGGTGACGATCGCAGCGCTGCCTTTGAGATCAAGCGATACCTGCGTTTCCATTTCCGCTTCCAGTCAAATGGCTGGCGGGACTCCCAGCAAAAGAAAACCGGCTGCCAGTCGCAATGAAATGACGTCAAACAGTTTCAATATATTCACCTGTGTTTGTGAAGTAAAGAACAGTCGCGTCAGTCGCGTCTGATCCGACAACCCGGTTCCGCATTACGGATATGGAGTCGTTTTCTGCTTGACATTGACCAGGGGCGCCAACAGAATTCAGTCTCGCCATCTGTCTTGATGAAACCGTCCGCCATGGAGTCTTCCCCGACATATCAATCTGTCCGCAGCTTGGTATATTCTCTGAAATCACGAGTAGGTGAAGCTCCAGCGAGAACGCGGTCGCGTCTATCGATTGATCCGTTAACAGCTCCCCAACCGTTATAACGAGGAATTTGCATGCAGAAGTTGCGCAGCCAAGGATGGTTTGGAAAAAACGACCGCGATGGTTTCGGTCATCGCAGTTGGATGAAGAATCAGGGTTGGCCCGCGGATCTGTTCGACGGCCGTCCGGTGATCGGGATTTGCAACACCTGGTCCGAACTGAATCCCTGCAATGCACATTTCCGCGAACTGGCTGATTCGGTAAAGCGTGGAGTGTGGGAGGCGGGTGGTTTTCCGCTGGAATTCCCGGTGATGTCTCTGGGCGAATCGCAATTGCGTCCAACCGCCATGCTTTTTCGCAACCTCGCCAGCATGGACGTGGAGGAATCGATCCGTGGCAATCCTATCGACGGGGTCGTCCTGCTGATGGGGTGCGACAAGACGACTCCTTCGTTGCTGATGGGTGCGGCCTCGTGCAATTTACCGACCATCGGGCTCTCCGGCGGTCCGATGCTCAACGGTAAATTCCGCGGTAAAGAACTCGGCTCGGGCACCAGCGTCTGGAAGATGGCTGAGGAAGTGGCCGCTGGCACCATGCCCTTGTGTGAGTTTCTCGACGCGGAGAGTTCCATGAACCGTTCCAAGGGACATTGCATGACCATGGGAACAGCATCCACCATGGCCAGCATGGTTGAAGCGCTGGGTATGAGTTTGCCCGGAAACGCTGCCATCCCTGCAGTCGACGCCCGTCGGAGTACGCTCGCGCAGACGACTGGTCGCCGCATCGTTGAAATGGTGCGCGAGGATCTTCGCATGTCGAAAATTCTGACCCGCGCCGCACTGGAGAACGCCATTTTCAATAACGCGGCCATCGGCGGATCGTCGAATGCCGTGATTCACTTGCTTGCACTCGCAAGACGGGTAGGTGTGCCGCTCTCCCTGGATGATTGGGACCGGCTCGGTTCCAGTTTGCCTTGCCTCGTGGACTTGCAACCCTCGGGCCAACATCTGATGGAAGACTTTTTCTATGCGGGAGGGGTACCGGTTGTCCTTCGGGAATTGGGAGAAGCTGGGGTCCTGAACCGGGAAGCGTTGACCGCAAATGGCCATTCGATCTGGGAAAACGTCGCCCAAGCAGAGTGTTGGAACCGGGAGGTGATTCGTACCTTTGCCCAGCCCTTCAAGGCACACGCCGGGATCGCCGTCGTGCGCGGCAACATTGCTCCCCATGGCGCCGTCATCAAGCCGTCGGCAGCGAGCGAACACCTTCTCGTTCACCGGGGACGAGCGGTCGTGTTCGAGAATGTCGAGGAACTTCACTCGCGTATCAATGACGAGAATCTGGATATCGACGAAAACTGTGTCATGGTTCTCAAGAATTGCGGCCCGCGTGGGTACCCGGGAATGGCGGAGGTGGGAAACATGCCGATTCCCCCGAAACTGCTGCGCCGGGGTATCACGGACATCGTTCGCATTTCCGATGCGCGGATGAGCGGAACGGCCTATGGGACGGTGGTTCTTCACGTTTCGCCCGAGGCCGCAATCGGTGGTCCGCTGGCTCTGGTGCGATCCGGGGACATGATCAAGCTCGATGTGCCCGCCCGGTTGGTCGCTTTGGAGGTTGACGACGCGGTGCTCGAGCAACGTCGCGCTCAATGGAAGCCGGCGCCGGCGCCCGAGCGCGGTTGGGCGAAGCTCTATGTTGATCATGTATTGCAGGCCCACGAAGGCGCAGATCTTGATTTCCTGGTCGGCAACAGTGGCGCCTCGGTTCCGAGAGAGTCGCATTGATGCCGGAAGACTGTGCTCGGAGACCGGAAGTACAGGATGGAGCGCGGCTTTGCCGCTCGTAACCCGAACCGCCCGCAACGGAGGCGTGAACAGTATGAAAAGAACCTGTTTCTGCTACGCCCTTTTTCTCTTCCTCCCGGCGTTTCTCTGGGCGCAGGTCGCGGTCGGGGACTTGCCCAAATTGCAGGACTACGAGTCGGAACGCGCCTCGAGTTTTGACCGCACCGGCGGAAATCATGACTACGTCTCGGTGGATCCCGGTCAGACCGTCACCATCTTCGATCGCGATGGCCCGGGCGAGATCCGCCATATCTGGACCACCTTGCCGCCATGGTCGGAAGTGTACGCCCACCAGAAGGTGGTGATTCGTGCCTATTGGGATGGTGAGAAAGATCCCAGCATCGAGGCTCCGATCGGCAATTTTTTTGGCTTTGCTTTCGGAAATCCACCGGTTTTTCAGTCGGCCGTGATTACGGTCAATCCAGCTCAGGCATTGAACTCCTATTTCCCCATGCCATTTCGCACGCACGCTCGCATCACGATCAGCAACGAGGGGAGCAAGCAGATTACGGATTATTACTGGAACATCGACTGGGTGAAGGTGACCTCGCTTTCCCCGGAGACGGCCTACTTTCACGCTCAATATCGGCAATGCACTCCGTGCCGCGGATGGTACAAGGGTAATTTTTACGGCAATGATTTTGACCAGGCGCGCAAAGACCCACGGTGGCTCAACAAACTGGGTGAGGACAACTACGTCATTCTCGATGCGGAAGGAGACGGGCAATTCGTAGGGGTGATGATGTCGGTGCTGAACAACCAATGGGGCGCCTGGAACGAAGGCGACGACATGATTTTCATCGACGGCGAGAAGACTCCCCGCATCAACGGGACGGGAGGGGAAGACTATTTCAACGGGGCCTGGGGCTTCGGTCCTCTATATTCCACTCCCTACGTCGGAATCGTCGAGTTCACCGGAGAGCAGCCCGGGTCACGGTTCACGATGTACCGCTGGCACCTAGAGGCGCCTGTCCGCTTTCACAAATCGATCCGAGTGACCATAGAAGATGGTCAGGCGAATCTCCGCTCCGACAACATTTACTCGGTGGCCTACTGGTATCAGAAGGAGCCGCACCGAGCGTATCCTCCCTTGCCGCCGGTCGAGAACAGAATTCCCAAGATTGTGTCCACCGGGGGGCCGGGGCAGGATCCGGCGATGAAGTGAAAACGGTCGGCCCGCTCTGCCGAGGGTTGGGGAAGGCCGTCTCGCTCATTTTCGGTGCGCTCCAAGGTCCATCGGAATGCGTTCCGGATTTTGGCCTGAGGGAGAAAACTTGATCACTTGATGCTAGAATCGCCGCATTCAATGTGAAGCGCTTGCCCGATCCCGCAGCGAGTTCCGCCACCGTTTCCCTGAAAGCTGCCGTCGTCTCCAAGGTTACACGGCGTCTGGTTCCGCTCTTGTTTTTTCTCTACGTAGTCGCCTACGTGGATCGGATCAATATTGGTTTCGCGGCGCTCCAGATTCGGTCACAGCTCCATTTGAGCGATGCGAGTTACGGCTTTGCCGCTGGAGTGTTCTTCGCGGGATACGTTCTGTTCCAGTTGCCCAGCAACATCGCCCTGGAGCGAGTTGGGGCGCGCCGCTGGATAGCGGCGCTGATGATCACCTGGGGCGTCATATCTTCCTGCATGATTTTTGTGCGGGCTCCCTGGCACCTGTATGTCCTGCGCTTTATGTTGGGCTCGGCAGAAGCCGGGTTTTTCCCGGGAATCGTCTTTTATTTGAAGGGCTGGTTCCCGAGGACAACGCGAGCCAGGACTTTGGCTTTGTTTTCGGCCGCGGGACCCATGTCGGCCGTGATTGCTGGTCCACTCTCCGGGACGCTGCTAGGCCTTCATCAGGCCGGACTGGCGGGATGGCAGTGGATGTTTCTTTTGGAAGGCGTTCCCGCGGTCTTTCTGGGTATTGGGGTCTTCCTGTATCTCACCAACACTCCCCAGGAAGCCCATTGGCTGTCCTCCGAAGAGCGTACCTGGCTCGTCGGGGCGCTACAGGAGAAGTGTGAAATACCTCAGGTGCGGAGCGGAAGAGGAATTCTCGAGGTTTTCACCAGCATTCATGTTTGGCGGATGGTTTTTGTGTATTTCGGAGTGAATTTTGCGGGCTACGGGATCACCTTTTGGCTCCCCTCTCTGATTCGCAGTCTTTCCGGCGTGGGGACGATCTCGATCGGCTTGCTCTCGGCGATTCCTTACGCGGCGGCGCTGATTGTGATGGTTCTGGCGGGCGCGCATGCGGATCAGTCCGGCGAACATCGTTGGCATATCGCCGTGCCTGCGTTGTTGGGGGCGTTGGCTTTAATCTCGGCCGGGTATTCGAACTCGGCCACGAAACTAATCGCGGCTGTCAGCTTGGCCATTGTGGCAGAGTTTTCGATCGTGGGTCCATTTTGGGCGTTGTCGACGACGATAGAGCCGCGACATGCCGCCGCTTGTATTGCTCTGATCAATTCCGTGGGCAATCTTGGAGGGTTACTTGGATCCTATGCCATTGGAGCGCTTAGGAATTCAAATACCGGTTTTCGTAATGGAATCATTTCACTCGGTCTGGGCTTAGGCATTGCTGGTTGCCTGGCGACGTTCGTCCGGGCGCAAGATCACGGTCGGGTTCGCGACGAGGCCCCCGGCGTGATCGCGAGCTGAAGCTGAAGACCGAGGCCACCTTATTATTGGCTGAAAATTCGGGACTGGAGAGACGCATTGAGCCGTCGATCGCGGGAATTCATCGCGCAAATATTCTATCGGCGTGAAACCGCAACACCCAGGCGATACACACCGGCGCGAGCCCTCAGCCTGGCCGTGTGGTATCGACGCTGTCTGTTTTGGCACTCGTGGGAGGCGCAAGTCCAAACCGCTTCCGAAACGGCGGATTCGAATCTTCGATTTCAGGCGAGTTCTGGCAGGTCGATAAGTCAGAGGCGAAGCAAGCTTTTTCCCTCCGTGCAGACCGGACAGAAGTCAAGGAAGGGCAACAATCGTTGTTGATCGCCGCGGATCAGCCGGTGCTCAGAGGCGATGAACTCGCGGGATGATCCCCATCGGGTTGCCCTGCAGAGGAGAAAAGCAGACCTCGGTGGCCGCGAATTCGACTACAGTTTCGCGCCCTTTGCGGTCACTTGCTGGAGCTCCGGCTGGCGGACAAGAGATAACACGCCAGCGGTTCGGGGTGCAACCTTTACCTCGCGGCGCGTCGTTTGTGTCCCGCGAGGCTAGCTCGAGACGGGCTGTTCGCGGCACTGCTGGGATAGCGCAATCACGGAATCCGCCAGCGACTCCAATTGTGCCGTGTAGATTGCGCCGAGCGAAATCGTCGGAGCGCGCAGGCGGGAATTGGGCAGAACTCCTCGCTTGTGCAGTACTCGCTTTTCGATCCGAATCGCAACCTCAAGGTGCTGTAAGGCAAAGGCCAGATAGGGAACGAGGCGCTCGAACAGTTCCTTGGCTTGCGCGTGTCGGCCCTGTTGATAGAGCTCATAGACCCGCACGTAGATCTCTAAACAGGCAGCTCCCGGCATCATCGCTGAGGCACCGTGTGCCAATCCGTCCATCATCGCGATGCCGCCCAGTCCATAGATGATCTGAACCTGCCCCTTGGTTTGTTCCACAATTTCAGCGCACTTTTCTCCCGGCAGGGTCACTTCCAGCTTGGCAAAACGGAAATTCGGGTGCTTGTGTGACAGTTCAACAAACACCTTGGCAGGCATGCCAGCACCGGTAAAATCGGCATCCTGGAGCATTACCGGGATTTTGACCGCGTCACAAAGCTGGCTGTAATATCCGATAATTTCCTTCGCCGGCAACGGCGCCGTGCGAGGAGGCGTGACCATCAAGCAGTCGGCGCCGACTTTTTCCGCGTAACGTGAGAATTCGATGGTGCTGTAAGTGGACCCACAGCTGGTGGCGGCGATCGCAGGAACGCGTTTTCGCGTGTGTTCGACGAGCACGTCGACAAAGTGATAGCGCTCCATATCCGACAGTTTGTAGAACTCGGCCGCGAAACCGGGTCCGCAGACGGCGGCGGCACCAGCTTCGATCGCGAAATCGATCTGCTTACGAAGTGCATCGTCGTCGATGGAATCGTCTTCCCGGAAGCATGTGGCCATCACCGGAGTGATGCCGTTCAGCTTTAGCATTGGGTCGCCTCGCTCAAGAATGAAATGATATCGCGGAAATGGGCACTTACCAGGGCAGCAGTATACCCGACCGCGAGGTCCCTCTTCAACGCAGTGGAACGCCTTCCGAAATTCACTGATGGCCGGCGTCTGGAGCTGTCAGCAAGCGCATCTGAAGGGTGGCATGAATGCGCTCGCCGGTGCGAAGCATTTTGCCACGCCCGTAGTTCTCGAGATACTCTCCGATTCCCGCCGGACTTCCACCGTACCAGTCGTTCACATAAATGGCGATGCGGTCGGATTCGACGGCTGCGCGAAAGTGCTGCGATCCGTCGGATCGGATCGTCCATCCGTTGCCCGAGGAGTCTCGTACCGTTGCCGTGATGATGTTCCGTTTCGTACTTCGGTAGGCATTGCTGCCCATGGGAGCGTCGTCTTCCTCGTAGGGCCAGGCTGGCGTTACAAACGACGGCCTGCCCGAGTGCGACTGCAAGTCTCCGGTGAGCGCACCGATGTGACCCTCCGGGTACCAGCTCAATTCACCCTTCCTCACCCATGAAAGACGATCTAATCGAAGCGGAACGTCGAAGCGGAATCCAACTTCCCGAGCGGCAATCTCCGCGCCACCATATTCAAAATCGTAGGAAACGGTCACGTCACCGTTGGACCTCATGACAGTGCGATAGCTCCCGACCAGATTCGGATAGTGTCCCTGGGCAGTGACGGTCACAGCGTCACTAGCTTCTACGATGTCGACTGGACGATCCCGGCTCCAGGTAAGCGCTTCCGGAAAGGCGGGGGAAGAGCCCTCGGTCGGGAGAATGTGAATCTGCGGCTGATCATAGAGAACTGTGTCTCCGTTGGTCACGGCATACTGGAGCAGACCACGTTCCCCAGAGACGCCCATCGAGAATCCGTCCCCTTCAATTCGTGGTGTTATGCCGGAGAGGAGTTGCTGTTTGTGGACGCGCAAGGAAGCGCTGCTGGTCGAAGAAGCTGCAGGTGGAGTCGATGCGGCGACCACGGGGGTAGCTACCTGCACGGTGAAGGCGTTCACCAGCCGGTCGCCATTGCTGAAGCGCAGTTCCAGATCGCTGCCCGACTGAATTCCCGCTGGCAAGGGAATCTCGATGTATCCCGCGCCTTGGGGTGGCACATCGGTTGCGGCTGTGCCTTGTTTACCACCGACGCGCCATTGCACACTAAGCTCTGAGAGATTTGTAAAAAAGTAGCGGTTTTTGACGGGAATATGCAGCGGGCCGGAGGAGGGAAGAGCCACGGACCGCTCGGGCAGAGAAATGGGGGAATACAGGTTCTGCACATTCCAGAATTCCGGTTTGCGGCGGCGCCAGCCGTCGATGACGCCCCAGGGCGCGTCGCCTACCAAACCATATCCCGGTTTGTAATAGATTCGTTCCACACCGTGATCTTCGGTATAGCTGCGGCCCTGCTCCGAGCCACGGTTGGGGACGAGAAACATGTCATCCGACCACGCCCAAATAAAGCTTGCCTGAACCACCTTGCTGTTCCAGAACGCCTCCATGACGTCGATGAGCGGCACGACGTAATAGTCGCGAATCCCGGGATCGCGCCAAAGCGCCTTGCCGTCATTCCAAATGCCCTGGTAAGGGGCAAGACTCTCGTCCCAGAGGACCGGCTTGTCATTGCCGTCGAGGGAGTGGATTCCAGCCACGGTAATCGGGTTGTGACGAATCGTGAAATCCAGATGATCCGTCCAACTACCCATGACCGGCCGGCTCGGATCGTGCGACCGAATCTCGCTGGCCCCTAAATCCAGAGTCGGCCCCCAATCACTCTCGTTCCCGGCAGACCAGTAAGCGACCGATGGATGCGTCATATCGCGCTCCACCATTTCTGCCGTCAGTTGTCGGGTGAGCGGCCCCCACCGCAGGTCATGAGACTCACCGACCCAACAAAATGGCGCTTCTTCCTCGATATACAATCCGAGCTCATCCGCGATATCGTCCAGTTCCGGAATCGGGGGGTAGTGCGACGTCCGAACTGCGTCAATGTTGGCCGCTTTCATGAGTTCTAGATCCTGGCGCTCGATGGCGGGCGTAACCGCGCGACCCAGCAGGGGATGAGAATCATGATGTGCCGTTCCCTTCAGTTTGACCGGCTTACCATCGATCAATAGCGAGGTCTTATCGATCCGGGTCTGGCGAAACCCTACTTTCCTCTGCAGCCGCTCAACTTCGGTGCCATTCTGCGAGATTATGGTGTGCAGCAGGTATAGGTTCGGGTGCTCGGAATTCCACTGCAACGGTTGGTGGACGTGCAGTCTTACGCTCAGATCTTTTCTTGACCACGGCGCCAAATCCAGCTGCATGGCATCAGAGCCCGCAATTACGGCTTGCCCGTCACGGGTCAGGAACAAACGGACGGATGCGCCGCTTAGCTTCGAGTTGGACTCATTGACCACGGAAAGCTCGGTTACCAGATCAGCGTCGCGGTACTCACTATCGAATTCGGCATGGGATTGTTGCCTCTGAACGTGAACTCGAGGGACGGAGAACACTCGAGCTCGGCGAAAAATTCCTGCCAAGGAAAAGTCGGCATACATACTCATATGGTCCATGTCTGAGGCCGTAGTTTGCTCCTTGACCAGCACGGCGATTACGTTGTCGGTGCCCGGCCCAGGCGAGGGTGCTTCCAGTTGGAAGGGTGTAGCGCCGCCCGTATGAGAACCGATGCGGCGTCCGTTCCACCACACTTCTGCGCCGCTGTAGACCCCGTCGAAGGCGATTCGCACTTGACGGCCGCGCCAGCTGTCCGGAATTCTCACATGCTTTCGATAGGCTCCGTACCCCTGTTCGGAGCGGAATCCCTGCATGACCCAGTGCGAGGGTACATCGATTGCCTTCCAGGATGAATCATGGAAGCCAACCTGCTCGAAACCCTTTGGAGGGTCCGGCTGAAATAACCACGAGCCGTTCAGTTCCAGGTTGAACTCCAAGCCCGGATCGGGAACAAGTTCGCTCTGGATGTCGCCGCTATCGAGCGTTTTGTGGACTGATTCACCCTGCGCAGATGCGGAGAAGTCCAGGGCACCGGTCAATCCCACAGGCAGCGGGACGGTGAACTGTCCAAGAGGTCCCGTTTCTGCCGTGGTTTTCCAGGGTTTGCCTGCGACTTGGCCCGCAACTTGAATTTGGGCTCGTATTCCAGCCGCCCCAAAACCATCTGTTAACACGCCGATGGCGTTTCCCCGAGCATCTCCGCGAATATCCATCCAGGCGGGCGTATCCTCGGAATAGGCTTGGATTTCACGAATCCGAGTATCTCCGTCCAGTCCGCTAATCCGCAATTTGAGGGCTGGGGTCGGGGGCAGGCGAAGATAGAGCAGCAAGGGAAGCGCGGAGTTACCATCCCCGGATACGGCCAAGTCGCGCCACGATCCATTGGTGAATGCTTCAGCTTTGAGGCGGGTTAGATCCCGCGCACCGCGCCGGGGCTGATGACGCGAAAGGACCAGTTCCCGGATCGAAACCGGATCCTTCCATGCAATCTCTATCCAACAAGGGGCGGCCGGAGCGCCGAGACATTCCCAGTAGGAATCCAGAGAGCCGTCCGCAGCGTCGTTTGCTCCGTGGCGCAGAGAAGAGTCCGAAGCGCTTATGGATACGTTTTGGGCTACCAGATTATTGTTCTGAATTTGAGCGTGGGCCAGCGATAACAATCCCAGGGCGAGGAATGCGAAGCCTCGATCACAGTTCATGAAACGAGAATAGTAATGCTCGTCGCGCCCGCCCGTCAATAATTCGGTATGCATTCCGAATTTGACTGAATGCTTTCGGTCCGCTTATAGTTTTTCTCGGAAAACGGGACCATACAGTGAAGAAAGGTGCGGCCGTGCATTTCTCGGTAGAATCACTCCTGCTCGAAGCAAGCTGGAGACGTTCGTGGACTGCCTATGAAAATCACTGATATCACCACCTATCTAGTGGGAAATCCCTGGAAAAACTGGGTCTTTGTAAGGATCGACACGGATGAAGGGATTCACGGAATCGGTGAAGGCTCGCTCGGCCATCTGTCCAAAACGGTGGAGACGGCGATTCATGAAATGAAACCGTTCATTTTGGGCCTCGAGATTTTCCAGACTGAGACGCTGGTGACGCGTCTTTTGCGGCACGTTTACGCAGATGGAGGGCAAATCAAGATGTGCGCCATTTCCGCTCTTGAGATTGCCTGCTGGGATGCAATTGGAAAAGCACTCGGACAGCCGATCTATAACCTCGTCGGGGGGCGTGTCCATGAGCGCATACCTGCCTATGTAAATGGATGGTATCGGTGCCCGAGGACACCGGATGCATTTGCGAAGGCAGCCAAGCAGGTGGTGGCAGGTGGCTATTTTGCCCTGAAATTCGATCCTTTCGGATCCGCCATGACGCGCCTGAACCCTCCGGACGAGGACTTGGCGATTGACTTAGTTGCGGCGGTACGCGAAGCCGTAGGCCCGCACGTCCTTCTGGCGATTGAAGCCCATTCCCGCTTCTCGCCCTCAACGGCAGTTCGGATCGGGAAGCGTCTGGAACCGTATTCGCCGGCTTGGTTTGAAGAACCGGTTCCGCACCAGAATGTGGCAGCCATGGCGGAAGTGGTCCGGCGACTGGAGATCCCGATCGCCACCGGGGAGAGCCTTTCGTCCAAACAACAAGTTGCGGAATTGCTGCAGCATACAGCCGTGGACATCATCAATATCGAGCCCTTACATATGGGCGGCATTCTAGGTTCAAGGAAGGTGGCGGATATGGTCGATGCCCATTACGGCACGGTCATACCCCACGCCGCGCAGGGACCGATTTGCACTCTTGCCTGTCTGCACATTGACATATCGACACCAAACTCCTGGCTTCAGGAGACCTTCGAAGACTTCAACGAACCTTGGGAGCGGCATCTCCTCACCAAATTTCCTCGCATTATAGACGGTTATTTCGAGTTGCCGGAGGGGCCAGGTATCGGAGCCGATCTGAACCTGGACGAAATAAAGCGCCATCCTTACCACGAGAATCCGGATGTTTCTCTGTTTGAGGACGGCTGGCATTTTCGGCGTTCGCAGGTTTCGTCCTGAGCGGGGCCGAGGTTGCGACTGGAGTCATACCGTCGTTGGTGCGGAACGTATTGTGAACGTGTCGATCGCTCCCTAGCGGCACGCTGGAATTTCAGCCGGAGCTCTTACCTCTGAGCAAAGGATTGAGTGTGAAACTACCGGAACCGTTACGCGGCGTTGTAACGGCTATGATTACGCCACTATTGGATCGCGATACTCTGGACATCGCCGGCTTGAAGAGGCTTATCGATCGCTTGATCGATGGGGAGGTGAACGGTCTGTTCATACTGGGAACGACGGGGGAGGCGCCGTCGCTCAGTTATCAAACCCGACAGGAGGTTATTCACCATACCTGCCGGCACGCCGCCGAACGGATACCAATTATTGTTGGAATAACCGACACATCGTACACCGAATCCCTGCGCTTGGGGCGCTATGCGGCAGATGCGGGAGCCGACGGCCTGGTACTGGCAATGCCCTATTATTTTTCGACCAGCCAGCGCGAACTCGTAGGCTACGTCCAGCGTTTGGTAGCGGAACTGCCGTTGCCCGTATTTCTTTACAACGCACCCACGAACACGCATCACGTGTTAGCGCCCGACACGCTGCGCAAACTGTCAGAGTTGCCAAAGGTCCGTGGGGTCAAGGACAGCGGCTTCGACATGATCTATTTTCATAAGTTGGTCTGGCTGTTTCGTGACCGGCCGGATTTTACCTTGCTGGTTGGACCGGAAGAGTTGACTGCCGAAGCTGTGCTGTTGGGTGGTCATGGCGGCATGTGCGGAGGCTCCAATATCTATCCCAAATTGTATGTCGATATGTACAAGGCGGCTGCCTCATCCAGCCTGGAAGCTCTAAGACCGCTCCACAGCCGTATCATGCAAATCAGTTCCACGGTGTATCACGTGACCCCAGAAAATTCATCGTATCTCCGCTGTCTGAAGTGCGCGGTCTCGCTAACCGGCATCTGTGGCGATGCGCTGGCCGAGCCGTTCGAACCTCTTGGCCCCGCAGAACGGGAACGAGTGCGTCGGCACATGATTGCCGCCGGCTTGCTCGAGAATTAGACCCGCATGCTCGAAGGAAAACTGACCCCACCCAATCTGCCGCGGGGAATTGTTCCACTTCTCGAAACACCATTTCTGGAAAATGGGGCGATTGATTACGACAGTGTGCACAAACTCGTCGAGCACAGCATCAACGGAGGAGCCAATGGACTGACGGCGCCACTGGTGGCGAGTGAGGTGCAAGCTCTTTCGATATCAGAACGCGTGCAATTGGTGAAGGCCGTCGCCGGCGCCATCGGGGGTCGGGTGCCGTTCATCGTGGGAGCGTCTGCCGACGATGCGGAGATTTGCCGTTCGTTCGCGAAACTCGCGGAGAAAGTGAATGCCGCGGCGTATCTGGTTGCAGTGCCCAATGCCCTGTACGGGCGCACCGAAGAACTTCTCTCGTTTTTCCGCTCGATTGTGGTTGCCAGCCGTGCGCCTATCATTATTCAAGACTTGCAATGGAATGGCCCGGGGTTGGATTTGGACAGCATCCGCCGTTTGCAGGACGAACTCCCCACGCTCGCCGGCCTTAAGATAGAGACTGTACCGGCGGGGGCAAAGTACACAAGAGTTCGCGAGACGTTCGGCCCAGATTTGTATATTTCTGGAGGCTGGGCGGTTCCGCAGCTGATTGAAGCATTGGATCGGGGCGTGAATGCAATGATCCCCGAGTGCGCGTTGATCCCTGTCTATGCGGCGATCTACCGTGCTTATTCGTCCGGCGACCGCACGGCAGCGATTCGTATTTTTCGGGAGTTGGTCCCGGTCTTGGCCTTCAGCAACCAGGAGTTGTATCACTCCATCGCTTTCTTTAAGAGGATGCTGGCGCGCAGAAACCTGATCAAGAACGCAAGCCTGCGCTCTCCGGGATATTCGTGGGATCGCTACAGCATACGCGTAGCCGACGAACTGACAGATTATTATCTTGCGCTCGAAGGCCGCTGCTAATCCGCTGCTCAACACAGGCGGCCGACTCCAGGAGCACGGACTTGGACTGGGTCGACAGTCAACCAGTTGTCGATCCGAATGCCGAGACGCTTTGCTCCTTTGAGACGCCGAATTCCTGCGGCCAAGTCAGGGCTCAGAAGACCAGTGTCGAAGGCTTCGTAGGCGAGGTGCCTCACGGCGGCTAAACGCACGTTGATCGTAGAGGGTACGAAGTTCTTCTGTTCGAGAAAGAACCGATAACGAAGGACGACGGTTCGGTTAAACGCCAAACGTGGTTCGGAACAGTACCGCCCGATGAATTCGTCGATGGCATGACCGCATGATTGTTGCGAACTGACTGCTCTGGGCGAGTGAAGAACCGCATTCTTCGACTGTTCCAAGTCGGCTAGTCGCAGCATTGTTCTTGCCTTGGAGCGTTTCGATGCCTTCGGATGTGCCACACTGGCGACCTCCCGGGCCGAGGTCGTATGGTCGTTCCGTTGGAAGCTCATGGTCTCGAAGCCCGTTTTATGGCCAGCTTCCAGTTAGCCCACGAACCACTCTCGAATCCAACCAGTGAGTGCCCTTGTTGGCACATTCCAAATTGCTGTCCGGTTTTGGACGGCGCCGGCCGGTATCGGACGATTGGGAAGTCGAAGCGAGCCTTTAAGTACAACAAAAATATAACGATCCGCCCCAGCAAGAGATTGGAAGGCGAGATGCTATCTTTTCTCAAATCGGAACGAACGGATTAGCGCAGGGAGGGCTAGTCTGCTTCCCCATTTTTCCTGAACGAACAACAGCCTCTAAAAGCGAGGTTGAGTGAGTGAGGACGAGTGATAGCTGGATTGAGTCAAGATCTCCGCTATGCGCTACGGCAGTTGCGTAAGAGCCCTGGGTTCAGCGCTGTGGCCGTTGCCACACTAGCCCTCGGTATTGGCGCGAATACGGCAATCTTCAGCGTTGTTGAAGGTGTAGTACTCGCGCCGCTGCCCTATTTCGAACCGGATCGCTTGGTTATGGTTTGGGAGAACAATCCGCGCTTTCCACGCGTTTGGGATTCATATCCGAACTTTCAAGACTGGCAGCGAAGCGCTCGCTCGTTTCAGCAAATGGCGGCCTTTAGGGAGCAAGCGGTCGATCTGACATTTCCTGGTGCGCCTTCGCATCTTAAAGCCAGCCAAATCTCCTCCGGTTTCTTTAGCACCTTAGGGACGGAACTGGTGCTGGGGCGGGAATTTACTTTGCAGGAAAATCAACCTGGTGGCCCAGCTGCGGTGGTTATCAGCTATCAGTTGTGGAGGGAGCGGTTCGGCGGTAGCCGCGAAGTATTGGGCAAGAGCGTAACCCTGGACGGCGCAGATTATTCGATTGTAGGAATTGCGCCGCCCGAATTTCGTCTCAATGGGAATGCCGATGTTTATACGCCGCTCGCCCAGATCGAACCGCTGATCCTGAATAATCGCGGAGGTCACGATGGCATCTTCACGCTCGCACGCCTGAAACCGGGCCTGAGCATATCGCAAAGTCAGGCGGAGCTGAACACCATCCAGAGTCATCTCGATCGCCTGTATCCCAATGACAACCGGGATCTTGGAATTTATGTCGAGCCTCTAAAGCCGGCAATCCTCGGCGACGCGGGTGAGACACTCGGGTTGCTGTTAGGCGCAGTTGGGCTGGTGTTGTTGATCACCTGTGCCAATGTCGCCAATCTCCTGCTGGCCCGGTCAGCGGCACGCAGCAGAGAGTTTGCCATTCGCTCGGCACTCGGCGCGAATCGCGCGCGCCTGATGCGGCAAGGGTTGACGGAGAGCGTGATTCTTTCGCTCACCGGGGCCTGTCTGGGGAGCGTCATTGCTTTTTTGGGAACCAGATCCGTCTTGGCGGCAATGCCTGGAATCTTGCCACGCAGCGAGGACGTCAGTGTGAACGCCACGGTCCTTTTTTACACATTGATCGTCTCGGTCGTGGTTGGCATTCTGTTTGGCCTCGCACCGTCCCTGAAGAGCTGGAGCGCTGATCCGCAAATATCACTCAAGGAGGGTGGCCGCGGGTCGACCGTGGTCCACCGTCGTACCCAGAGCAGTTTTGTAATTGTGCAAGTGGCGTTAACGCTCGTATTGCTGGTAGGCGCTGGTTTGCTGTTGCGCACGATTCATCAGTTGTGGAACGTTAATCCCGGCTTCGATACCACGAACGTTATTGCCTTCAAAGTCGGGGTCGCACATTCGCTGACAAAAACCCCTTCGAGCACTCGCGTAGCTTACCAGGGGTTGATCGAACGAATTCGTCAGATTCCGGGGGTGGAGGCCGCGGAGTTTACCACCGCCGTTCCGTTAAGTGGACAGGGCGGGTATCTGCCATTTTGGCTGGACTCTCAGAAGCCCGAATCGTTACAGGGGGCTCCACGGATGGGGTGGTTACTCACTGGACCTGATTACCTTCGCACCATGGGAATGCAACTGCTTCAAGGGCGCTTTCTGACTGAGCACGACGACACCAAATCGCCATGCGTCGCAGTCATAGACGGTAATTTTGCCCGCAAGTTTTTCCCCGATGGAAAACCTACAGGACATACAATCACCGCCGGTTTCGCGGCGTTTGGGCCTTGTGCAATTGTCGGCGTCGTAAATCACGTGAAATACGCCGGCTTGGAGGATGGCGGTCCGGCCAATCAATATCAGGCGTACTATTCGCTTCGTCAAGATCCGGACCGGTGGGTGCCTCTCAATTATCCGGACGTAAGCGTAATCGTTCGCACCCCTCTCGATGTTCGAACGCTAATTCCCGCAATCAAGGCAGCAGTGTATCAAGCCAGCAGTGAGCAGCCGGTGTACAACATCCAGACAATGCGGCAGATTATTTCGGACTCCATGTCTGCGCAGCGCTTTCCCATGATTCTGCTCGGTGCGTTTGCAGGGCTGGCTTTGCTGCTGGCATCAGTCGGAATTTACGGCATGATTTCCTATTCCATCACACAGCGCGTGCAGGAGATCGGGATTCGCATGGCGCTTGGCGCAAGTAAAGCAAACGTTCTGCGCCTGTTTATCGGGCAAGAGTTGAAACTAGTGCTGCTTGGCATAGCGGTCGGGACCGTGGGTGCAGTAATACTCACCCGAACTCTTTCGAGTCTCTCGCACCTGCTTTACGGAGTTGGATCGGGGGATCCACTGACCTTTGCTACCGCATCGGCGGTGCTGATTGCCGCAGCTGCATTAGCTGGCTCGATACCTGCACGCCGCGCGGCCAAGGTCGATCCCATGGTGGCTCTGCGTTACGAGTGAGGAGAGAAATGGAAACTTTGATTCAAGACATTCGCTACGCCGTACGCAAAATGCTGCGCACGCCGCTTTTTACGGTCGCAGTTGTGCTCACGGTGGCGCTCACGATCGCGGCCAACACTTCCATTTTCAGTTTCGTCAACGCCGAACTGCTGCGCCCGTTGCCCTTTCGAAATCCGCCGCAGTTGCTGCAGATCGCCGAGAAAAATGACAAGCTCAATCTCCCCAGTTTCGGCGTATCAGTTTTGAATTTTCTGTCCTGGCGGGAGCAGCAACAATCGTTTCAGGAGATCGCCGCGATCGGATTCAACACCTACACCCTCACTGGCGACGGCGATCCCGAGCAGCTCTACGGCAACCTGATTAGTCCCGCGCTGACTCGCACTCTGGGCATCTCGCCGGTCGCCGGCCGGTCATTCACCGACGACGAAGAAAAGCCCGGTTCGACTCCGGTTGCCATGATCAGCGAAGGGCTGTGGAAACGCCGCTTTGGCGCCGACCCATCCGCGATCGGCAGCACCATCAACCTGAACCGACAGGCAACAACAATCGTCGGAATCGCGCCCGCCACGCTGAGCTTGATTTCCGCGGCCGACGTGTATACACCGCTCGTCATCGATCCGCCAAACGAAATTCGCCTCAACCACGTGTTGCTCGTTTTCGGCCTGCTCAAACCCGGCGTTTCGCCCCAGCAGGCGCAGGCGGAGATGGACACGATCTCGTCACACATGGACCAGACGTATCCGGAGATGCGCGACTGGGGCGTTCACCTCTTCACATTGAAAGAGACCTTTGTCACTCCAGGTCTTCAGACCGGGCTGCTGGTCCTGCTGTTCGCCGTCTTTTTTGTTCTGCTGATTGCGTGCTCGAACATTGCAAACCTATTGTTGTCGCGCGCTGTCGCACGCCAGCAGGAGATGGCGGTGCGTACGGTGGCCGGCGCCAGCCGCGCTCGTTTGATCCGCCAGTTGCTGATTGAAAGCGTCACGCTGGCCTCGGTCGGTGGAGGGATCGGCTTAGCCGGAGCGTTCTGGGCAGTGCGCGCACTGAATGCCACATTGCCAGCGAATACGCTTCCGATTCCCGAAGTGCAAGTCGACGCGAGAGTGCTGCTGTTTGCCGTGGTAGCGACTGTCGTCACTGGACTGCTATTCGGCCTTGCGCCTGCCTGGCGTATGACCAGACTCGACATCAATGATGTGCTGAAGCAGACTGGGCGTGGTTCGTCGGGCGTGCGCGGTCGTCTGCGCAATGGGCTAGCTGCGGTCGAGCTTGCGCTCGCTACAGTTCTGCTGATCGGTGCGGGATTGTTGATCCGCACGCTTTCGAATCTGGAACACGCTCGCGTCGGGTTCGATTCGCACGGGTTGATCACCTTCCAGCTTGCCTTGCCAACAGCGAAATATCCGATCAACGCTGCGATGCCGCAGTTCTACCACACGCTGCTGGATTCGCTGCAGGCGATCCCGGGCGGTCGCAGCGCAGCAGTTTCGAGCGGACTTCCTTTCGGCGCAGGCAGCTATACAACGAGCCCGATAATCGCTCAAGAATCGGTGCTTCCCCCTGGCACCCCGGCAGCGATTGATTGGCGCATGGTGAGTGGCAGCTACTTCCAGACCATGTCCATCCCCCTGCTGCGCGGCCGCTATTTTACTTACGCCGATGGTCCTGATTCTGCCCCGGTCACAATCGTCAGCCAAGACACGGCTAGAAGATTATGGGGCGATGCCGATCCGATAGGCCGAACTTTCTATCGCGCAGCCGATCCCAACAAAACGCAGTTTTCGGTTGTGGGCGTTGTGGCCGACGTGCGCAACACCGCCTTGAGTCAACAGTCACCTGCACTGTATTACCCGCTGGCCTGGCGGATAGGGTCGGCGGCCTCGCGAGTCTCCGTCGTCAGCATGGATATCGTCGTGCGTACTGACGGCTCACCAGAGGCGCTCGTTCCCATGATTCGCCAGAAAGTGCGGGAACTCGATCCAAACCTTCCTTTGGCGAGCGTGCGTACGATGGAAGAGTGGGTTTCGAATAGCGCCGCTCAGCCTCGGTTGAATGCAAGGCTGCTCACGTTGTTCGCGAGTATGGCGCTGCTGATCGCAGCGATTGGAATCTACGCCGTACTTGCCCACTCGGTGAATCAACGCACGCGCGAGATCGGCTTGCGCATCGCGCTCGGTGCACCGCCCGGGGTTGTGCAGCGCCTGGTTGTTGCCGAGGGGATGAAAGTTGGTTTGATCGGAATCGGTATGGGCCTGCTCGGCGCACTTGCGGTTGGCCGGGCGCTGTCGAGCATTGTGTACGGGGTTCCGGTGCGCGATCCCGCGACATTTGCAGGCGTTGCCGTGGCGCTGACGATCATCGCGTTGGCTGCCTGCTTCATTCCGGCGAGGCGCGCAGCAAAAGTCGATCCGATGGTGGCGTTGCGGTACGAATAACCAGCGTTCTAGATCACGCGTTCCTCGCTATTACAATCGCAACTACAATCCGGTTCCGGAATGCATTAGGTAAGCGAAAGGCGTGCATGCGCAAAATGAATTCTTGGCATATCACGGGCATAACTGGCCAATCATGATGCCCGCGCGGACGTAACTCAAACGGATGAAAAGATTTAGGGGCGCGTGCACAGATTGGACCAGTTATGCCGAAAATAACCGGCCAAACTGTTTGATTATTAAGGCGCTTACGCTGAAATGAGGTTCAAACAGATTTGGACCGGTTATTTTTGGCTTAACCGGAAGTTATGTCCCGAAACAGATTGGCAACGACGCGGTCCAGCTTCTGGGACATGAGTCACAAAAAGGGGCACAAAAGTGAAGTTTGTCCGGAATGACGGATTTAAGACGAGATCGACATGTTGCGCCACTGCGCAAACACTCTAGCGGCAAGAAGGCTAGACAGCCTGACTCTGAAGAAGCCTTGGGCGAATGTAACCTGGGAATCGAGGGCTTCCTTTATTCACCTCAGCAATCTCATCGCTTTCTTTACGACAAAGCATTCTCTGAAAGGCAGTGACCTGCGATTCGGATCGCCCCGAGGTCTGGTGTGGAAAGCCTTGGATGAAACGAAGTATTCCGATCTGAGGGATCAGGTCCAGGCGTTGAATGCCGGCTACAGCGAGACCTTCAAGAACGCTAATACCCCCAGCGATTGTTACGATCTGATCTCTAAGGACACCTTTCTTCTGCGTCTATTCCACCACAACTGCAGGCCTGTCACGGTCTGCAGGACAAGAATGAGCGACACAAAGGCGGCGAACGCTCTGCCCCCATTTCCAAAAACAGCGCCTGTATGAATGAGCAAGTTCATATTCTGAAGTTTATTTCCCAATGGAGCCGTGCGCGAGCTGGCAACAGCAAGAACTTTGCCGGAGAATTGGTCAATCCAAACCATGCTGCTGCCGTTGTCAGAACGATCTTCGGGAAATCGCATCTTGGCGAAGTAAGCTTCACGCGGCTGGCGCGGAATAACGATCCACAAGACGGTCGCTCCCGGCAATGTATCTTTCGCAGCGGTGGCTACAAGGTCGAGTGAAACTGGTTTGAGGCCAACTTGCGGCATTGAAAAAGCAGGCTGCGTTACCGGCTTGCTGTGGGTAATTGCATAGAATAGGGGCCCAAATGCCATGTAGGCGCCGGTGATGGCAAAAAGCAACAGAAACAAAGACGAGAACAGACCGATAGCACTATGAAGGTCGAAGGAAACGCCCTGCACATCGCAGGATAGACCTATTTTGATACGTTTGCGCGGCCACCACAAATAAACTCCACTGAGCGCAAGAAAAGCCAAGATGAGCGAGGAACAACCCATCACCCCTGGAATCGAATGCAGCGCCTTCATGATCGTTATAAACCGAAGCCCACTAAGGCTGCCCAGCACCCGCCCCGTGTACTGAGCCACCCAGTGAAACGCAGCGCCACCAAAGCCGAAGCTATTACACCGGCGCAATACCGGGCCTTTCAGGAAGCGTACGACTTGTTTAGCGCGGAACTGTTCGCCGGTTCCCTGCCCCACGTCCTTGTCACGTTGCAGCGCCACGCCAAGGCGCAAGGCTATTTCTCGCCCGACCGTTTCACCGCCCGCACCGAGAAAGCAGCGGCGCATGAACTGGCGATGAACCCGGACAGCTTCACCGGGCGCACCGACGAGGAAATACTTTCAACGCTCGCCCACGAAATGGCGCATGTCTGGCAGCAGAGCCACGGAACGCCGCCGCGCCGTTCCTACCAT